>JAEEGH010026684.1_pt1 | contig 11490 bp, 7 predicted proteins | sample 9134181 | NCBI WGS metagenome assembly JAEEGH01 (sample SAMN16246544, study PRJNA631951) | gut metagenome | biome: gut microbiome; feature: rumen; material: DP-attached | host: Bos | place: Iran: Karaj | collected 2018-10 | reverse complement strand
CCCCTGCCCCACCGCAAAAAAAAGAATTTTTTACATCAAATTACGACTTTTTGACCTATATAAAATTTTTATCACTTTTCCTATTTCTTAATAAGACAAAAAGACCTAGCGAATTTGCAAGGTCTTTTTACATTCATCGAGAGGGTGCTGCCCTCCCGGAACAAGTCCGGGATGACAAAGTGGCGGGCATGACAAACGGCTGGATGTAATCATTCACGAGCCAGTTTACACCCGTGCTATACACAAGCGTGTTCGAGGCATCGCCAAAGCCGAGCATAAGGCCAAGAGAAGAATTCCAGACAAGCGGAACACCCTTCTTGGTGTAATCGACAGAGACGATTCCCGTAAGGCCGAGCATTACGCTGTTTGCCGTGTAGGCGTACAGGTACCGCCCGTACCGATGCGGAAATGGAAAAAACCGAGTGTGTTCGCGTCTTGCTGGTGGAGGCCGGTTTTACCCCCCCAAGAGGCCGGTCTGTGCAAAGACCGCCGCCTGCGCAAGTGCAAGAATCAAGGTAAGTTTTTTCATACTGTTCAATTATCTATGCGATTAGACACCACTACAGACAGTTCAAGTGAAATTCAGTAGAGCCAACCTCACCACTACATTGATACTGCATTTCAGCGGAGCATCCTTCCATAGGAGTCAAATCCGACGGAGGTATACAAGAGAACGTGAACCAACCGTTGGAACACGGACCACTATCACCAGGTTTTCCCTGACAGAAAGCTTCAACATTATCACTACTGCAGCTTACAATGCCATATTCCATTTTCAGTTTCCTATTGCAATAATCATCAGCCGAGGTTGCGAGGTCCTTTTTCCACACACCATCGGTCTGATCACAATAGAAGACTTCCTTTTCCATATGCCGTCTGACGAATTCGCAGATAAAGCTAGAAGATTCGCCTTGAGGTTCCTGTCCCTCTTTATAGCAGTGGTCACCCTTCGTAGCGCAGTAATCGCTTACGTCATACCACTTGTCATTATAGTACATCGTAGATGTCGAAGACCCGATTCCCACCTGATAAGAATCCTCATAGTCCCATTCCCTATAGTGTTCGGAACCGTCGGCCATCGTGCAGAGACGGCCTTTGGTTTCACGGCCATTCTCATCATGCAAAGTCGAACAATTCATCTTGACCCACCCTGAGCCGTTATGTTCATACTGTTCATTCATGTACGTACAAATTTCAGTCTTTTCGAAAGTGGCGTTGCAGGCTTCGTTTGCGTCAGCGGCTTCGGCAACGTGACCGTTCTTGCAGATGAAGTCATGAACTAAAGAATTATCCACCGTGTACTTGTACTTATTTTCACTGAAATTATACTCTCCTTTTTCATACGATTCGAGATTGCCAATAAATTTCGGTTCCTGAGAGCAGTCAACGCCAAAATAAGTCTCGGCAGTTACCGTTTCTGTAGCACCTGAATTAGCACGATAGATAAACGTCATTCCGCTCTCCTTAACACCTTCAGGGATGTCGTTACATATAGAGCATGCCTCATTGCCACCGGTGCAGTTTTCGTGATCAGCAAGAGGCTTACTCTTTACACTGCACCATAAATCCGAAGTCATTTTAAGCCAATTATGTTCATGGTCGTTGGTATTCTCGATACCTTTTTGACCGCAATAGTACAGATTGTTCTTGGAGAACGTCCACCCATCTTCTTCATGGACAAGCTTAGCCGTGCAAGGAGCGTTTTTCGCCGCATCCAAAGTCACTTCAAGTTCCGTTGCCTGTATCCATGCACAACCTGAATACATAATAGCGGTACTACGCGAACGCTCCCCTTCGCAGTCGCACTTGTAAGCTGTTTTGCCAAACATGCTCAACTTGGTCTGAGCCTTCATCTTAGCGTCATTGCACTCACCGAAAGCATCAATCACTGTAGCTTCGACAAGGTCATGAGCACCAAGATTATCCGGAATAGGAGTATACTTGCAAAGGTAAACCTTGCTATTCGGGCCATTAAACAAAGTTACTGTTTCAGCATCGGCAATGTTCTTAGTACAGGGTTTGTCCACCGCAGTTTCTGTAGCGGTACCCTTACGCCAATCACATTCTAATTTATCACCATCCTGATCACAGTCGCATGCATACTTTTGACCACCGACAGTAACCCAGTTTGCTTCGGCATTTTTCATCACGCTCTCACTGCACTCGCCATACAAGTCAGAAGGTTCAACTTCGTGCCAGTCTTTTCTATTGGCAGAAGCGACATACTTAGTCTTGCTAGCAGCATTACCCAGTTCAACTTCATATGCAATTCCTGCCACATAGCCGCTAGCAGCCTTCTTGTATTCAGCCTTGTTGCAGAAGATGCTCAAGCTGTCCGTCGAAGTGAAAGAATTTTTTCCATTTTCATCACGGAATTTATTAATGGTACTCGTAATAGCATTATCATCAGAAAGTTCCGAGCATTCGCCATCGATGCACTTATAAATAGCGTTTTCCTTGTAACCGTTCATGAATACGTACACGGAATCTCTAATACCCAATTTGGCAACAAGAGTTTCATAACCAACAGGAATGTCGATGATACGAGCTCCGTTGATGGCGCGAGGAGCGAATCCTCTACCGGCTCTGCGAATGTAGCCCGTAGCATCGGTCCATTCGCTACCAGCTTCTTCACTATTCCTGACATAAAGTACATCTTCAAATTCGCATTTTTGGTCGTATTTCAAGCCCAAAGCAGCGAGATCTTCATCTGCAACTTTCTGTTCGGTAGCCTTAACATTGTCACCGACGCAATAAAGGTCCACCGGGCTTGCCTTGACCCACTTTGCGCCATTGCATATATAATCGCCATAACCAGTCGTGGTAGAGCGTTCAGCATCCTTTTCGTCAAAGGACTTCACTACATCCTTGTTGGCTGCAGTACACTTGCCGAGCGGGCCTTCGCCTTCGGCCGGATTCAGGATTTCGTCAATAGTCTTGCCATTCGGAACAACATCTTCGAGAGAAGGGCTAGAAGGAACATAACTTACAACGTTGCAAGTACCAGACTGACCATCCGTCAAATGGCCATCGTCATCATAGCATACCTTCTTACACACGTAAGCGCTCAAATCAGTATTCGGACCGAAATAAGCGAAACCTTCATAACCCTCATCGCGTCCCTGGCAAGGATCCACCATTCCATAGCCGCACATGCCTCTTTCACACTGGCACAACATGCTATAATCCGCATTATCAACCGTGAATACAGCACGTATTTCTGCATTTGCAGCAGTTGCATCGCACTTTCCAGTTTCAGCAAAAGCAATTTGGTCAAGATTACTTGCCGGATACCAAATCCTATTGATGCGATAGTATTCGAAATAACGGAAATGGCCACCTTCGACTTCGGACTTCTGTATCTTGGAGTCCTTATCAAATTCAACAGCCTTGGTCGTATCGAGCTTGTATGCGCTAACAAAGCCATCCTGAAGGATCTTGTAATAGATTTCATCATGACCGCGATAATCATCCGTTTCGCATTCGCCATTATAAAGCATCTCCGTTCTCACATCGCCATCTGCATCCAATGCGCAATTCCACTTGAAAAAGTGTGCATTGATGAGCAAAGCAAGGTAATCCACAAAGAACATGCTCTGCTTTTTGCCAGCGTAAGTCGTTTCGATAGCTTGGTTAAAGTCACCATTTTCTGCAAAGACCTTACGGTATTCATTGTATATCTTGTTGAAATCCGGGACCTTGCTGCCCTGGTCGATAAGAGCCATCACCCAGACGACGCTGTTGAAGTATTCGTTCAGACCGACACCTTCGCTACCCGGCAGGTAGTGTTCGAAGGCTTCGAGCTTGAACGGTTCCTTGACCAAGGAGAGAGCCTTAGCAAGTTCTATGTTAGCCTGAGCGCTGGCATCAGCAAATGCACTACCACCCTTCAGGACCAGTTTTTTCACACGTTCGACCTTGTAGTCCGTAAGGAAGTCGATGACCACGGTGTCAGATTCATCGGAAAGGTCCGTAATGGCACTATAGATAACATTTGTCGTCGTAATTCCGTCACTGGACAAATTCATCTTGATGCGGAGCTGAGCAATCGGGGTGCTCAAGTTCGTCACTTCGACATCGCCTTCAAGACGTGCAACCTTGTATTCCACTTTTTTCTCGTTCGTCTCTTCGACCGTCACAAATGCACCGCTCTTGGTAGCATCCGCAAACAGGTCCGTCACGAACATCTTGCCGGTCGCATTGAGCTTTTCGTCAAGATCCACCACGGTAAGTTCGGTGTGGTTACCACCCTTGAGGTTCTTCCAGATTTCTTCGTAGATGTCTTTGGAGTTGGTCGTCTTTTCAGCCTGCACCGGGAAACGCACGACAACATGCTTCTTGTACACCTTGGCGAGGTTCTCGTTCACGGGCGTGAACGGGATTTCCATCTTGGTTTCGGCTTCGCCGCAACGGATTGTCACGATGATGATAGCCTTTTCGTTGTCGCGAACCATATCGACGATGGCGCAAGACTTGTTTTCAAGTTCTGCATTCCAGCTGCTGTAGGCGTCGTTGAACTTGTTATCGATATCTTCACCAAACTTGTCCATTGCAGAGCTCAAGTTCTTGAGGGCGTCATCGACATCCTTCTGGTTCTTGGCAGAAGCGGAGCTCAAATTTTTGAGAGCATCATCAACATTCTTCTGGTTCTTGGCAGAGGCAGAGCTCAAGTTCGCGAGAGCTTCGTCAATTTCTTTTTTGCTGTCAGTCGTAGCTTTGCCGATTTTATCGTCAATGCTCTTGATGATGGCATCCATATCGGCATTCTTGCCATTCGTCAATTCGCCGACTTTTATATTATCGCACAAAACATTATATCCGTTGATTGCCTTATTTGGACTAACAACGCAAGAAGTTCCATCTTTACCATCTTTACCGTCCTTGCCATTCTTCAGCCTACCAACAATCTCGCCACCGCATATGACTTTGTAGCCATCGATATCAAGGTCTTCTTCAACAGTACAAGCGACTCCATCTTTACCGCTGGCACCGCTCCCGCCATTGCCACCAGCCATTTCGACGTCGCCATTTCTTTCTTGTACACCTTGAATGCCGACCCCATCCTTGCCGTTGCGGATGATTCCAATTGTATCGCCATCGCATATAATGGCCAGTTGTTTTTTGTCATCTAATTCTTTGTATCCGCAGCGATACTTGATTGCCTCTTCATCATTGATAGCAATCCATTCGCCGTCGGCACACTCGTACATCGTCGCCGAAGACTTCACGAAAGCCATTGAGCCTTCGGACTTGTCGTTACAATCATTTGGATTTAAGACACTGACTACAGATGCACCCGTTTGAACATAGGTAACATCATCTCCGCAGCCCGCTAAATAAAGCGACATTACAGAAGCTGCAAGGCAAACCTTTAGAGTCATCCCGTTTCTCATTGTTATTCCTCTTTTTATGTTACGAAAATTTAGCAAATATTTCAAAATATAAAAGAGCCCATTCTCCCCTGCCCCATCGCAAAAAAAATGTTTTTTTACTACGTTCGCAACTAATCCAAAAGTCCTTTATTTTGCCGCTGGTATATGAAATAATATAGCAAGCTCCAAGTGCCCCACAAAACGCAAAGCGCCATTCCGGCGTAGCCTATGGCATAAACAACCGAGGCAATCGAGTCGCATTTGAGGAGGAGTCCTGTTTCGGAGAGGATAAAATTCCAGTCGTGGAATCCGTAAGGGGCTTCAGCACCGGTGCCGCCGCTGATGAGCGTAAGTTTCATGGGGAGAGCGTCTTCGATATACGGGGCCACGTCGATCAAGTTTTCGAACGCCCACCAGAGCGCAATAGAGGCACCGAACAGGTCGCGGGGCTTAACCCACAGCGCAAAACAGAACACGAGCGGCATGATGGTCTGGAACAGCGAGCCACCCAGCGATGTAATCACGGGACTCCCGAAGATTCTAAAAACAATGTGACCGGTCTCGTGAACGGGAAGGTTTAGGTTGTGCAGGAACAGGACTATCCACGACTGATAACCGCCGAAAAACGCCTGCAACGAAAAGAACGACATCGCAATCAGCAGAACAACGCGGACTGCAAAAAAATTCTCGCGACCAAGCGGTTTGGGCAACAAGAAGAACTGCACCCAAGCGGGCCATTCGTCCGGCTCGACTAACCATTCCGAAAAAAGGACTAGTAATGGTTTATTTTCGTGCGGGGTCCAAGTCATGAGATTAGTGGTTGGTGATTAGTGGTTAGTCAATAGTCATTAGTTAGTTGTTAATCTAATAAAAAAGAGACTAGCAGGAAGAAAAAAGCAGTATGCGATTAATAAATCGTTGGACTTTGGCTGTAAAAGCGGCGGTGCGTGAAGCCGTACCAGAGATTCGGATTTTCGGCGATGCGTTGTTCAAGCCACTTGTTGAATTGAGTGTTGACGACGCTCGATTGCGAAGGAGAATGCGCGGAATTGACAATGCTCGACGAGGAATGCGCCGGGGAAGCGACATCGAACTGCGCGGAACCTGCGACCTGCGCGAGTTCTACCTCAATCGCATGAAGTACGCGGACTTTGCGGCGTTCACTCGGAGATGCGCCTTTCGAAAATGCGCCACCCGAAAATGCGCGGCGTTCTTCCATCCAGCAGATAAAAACAGGCGTTTGCGGACGATGCTTGAGCAGAAAATCCGGCAGCGGATTCACGTTCGCGGGGCGACCGAGAAAAGTTCCCGGGAGTGCGCTCGGAATGCGAGAGTCCTGATCGGCAAGCAAGCAAAATAGATTGCCTTCGTTCAGAATCCGCAGAAAGTCACGCGGAGTCCGGGCATCCACGGAATAACTCCGACCATCCACCGCACGGATTTTGCGTTCGAGAATGTTGTTGAGCCACTTCGGCTTCACGGGAATGTAGCTTGCCACAAGCGGGATTCCGAGGCAACAAAGCCACGGCCCCATCGCTTCGTAATTGCCGTAATGCGCCGTCAAAAAGATTCCGCCATTCCGCATTTTTTCGAGCACCGGCAGAGAACCTTCCGCAAGGTCAAAAGTCCAGCCATCTACGCAACAAGGGTACTTCGAGAAATCTGCGGGCAGTCGCTTGAACGTTCCAAAGCAGAACAAAAGCTCACTCGCATGGCGAGTCAAGTTTTTCAAAAGTTCTTCATAGCAGATGGGCGCGGCAGCCGAGGCATCGGGAGTCGCATTCGGCGCTGTAGAAAAAGCACCGGGGTTTGCAACGTTCGATGATTTTTGAAACACGTCAGGCATTACCGCATTCGGCGCATCCTGTTTTGCTACAGAAACCGCGTCAGGAAATGCGCCTAGATTCGATTGCGGAACTGCGTCGGCCACATGCTTTGCATTTGCCAAAACCGTTTTACGCTTCCAGCCCACAAGCCGAAGCACCGAATACGCGACGCGTGCAAAAATCACCGCCGCTATTTTACCAACAAAAACCATTACGGATTAAAGATACGAAAAATATTATTGTTTCGGTCTTTCATCCTTGGCACCGACATAATTTCGCGTTTTGGCAACACTTTTTTTGCGTTTTGGCGGTGAAATCAGGAATTTTTCTTCAATTTCACCGCCACTTTTGTAGTTTATCTAAAATATTCTAGATCAAAACGAGCCGAGCAAGCCGTTCGTGGCGGTGTTTTTTTGAAATTTTGCCCGTTTTCACCGCCAGCAAACGCCTCGTGAACCCTGCAAAAGCCGCCAACGCCTCATTTTGGCACACACAAACTAATTTTTGGCGGTGAAATCGCGAAATTTTCGTTCATTTCACCGCCACTTTTGCATTTTCAGCCCCTCGTTCGCGCTTTCAGCCCCAAAACGTCACACTAGCTGTTCGAGCATTTTTTCCACCATCATGGAATTAAGCGGACGGTCGTGCGTTTCCGTGGTCATCACGAAGTTCTTGCCCATACAGAAGCCATTCTGCAAATACAATTCCATCTTGGAGGCCATGTTCTGGCAATACTCCGGCACATCGATCATCCCGAAATGCTCCCAGACGAACTCCTGGTGCGTCCGCACGTTTAGGCAGGTAAAATCCGGGTACACGACAACGCTCTTACGGCCTCGCACTCTCAATTCAGCACGAGTTCCGCCAGCACAGCGATGACCCGCGCGTGCTCCACCAGCAGGGCCTCCCGCCCCACGCATCGCCCCCGTCTCATGCGCCCCCGCAAACAATTCATGCGGAAACTCGTAGCGATAAGGAATCCCCCTGCGGAACAGCGCATCCGCAATGATGATTTCGGACTTCGAACGCACGCGCTCGCCCCGCGCCGTCATCAGCACAGGCCCGTCCGCATCGAAATCGCGCCCAGCGTACTTCACCGCACTCCAGCGCGCCACAAAATCTTCATCGGGATACACAAGCGGGGTCACCAGCGAACGCCGCGCCGGATGCAGCAGTGCATACAAGTTTTCTGCAATAGACACATCGTACTTCACCACACACTTTTCCAAAGCAGCACGCAGCCTTTGAATTTCAGCCAGCATTTTAGCGTCGTAATCGCGCTGGGCAATGGCAGACGCAAGCGACATTTTTTCTTCCGGAATATACTCGCCTTTGCGCCCTGTCTTCGCCGTCACGCGAAAATACTGGAACCCACCACGATGCGGCGACACATTCAGCACGCCAGCCGGCGCACGCGAAAGCCTTTTTGAAAGCACTGCCTCGACAGACGACAATTCTTCAACACGCTCACGAAGCAGCGGCAAAAGACAATCTTTGGACAAATGTTCTACAACATTTTCCATAAAACTCCCCACTAAGTAATATGAACGGGCGTAAAATACAAATTTATTTCTACATTGACCAGCAGAGGCCAGCATAATTTGCAAAGAGACCGCACCAGTCAATAGCGACTCACAACCGCAAGATTTTCTCGACAAAGATTTTCAAGAGAACGTCCTGCGTGGCGAGAAACTGATTGACAGGTCAAAGAAAGCTATTTCAATAATGCTCAAGACCGATATATTCATATTTTTCATTTTCATCATCGGATTCAATTTAAATTCAAACTTTTTAGTAGGTCTATGTTTTTTGGCATACCCAATCCTATCTCTATTGATATTTTTCATGCTCTTTTCGGCGGTATCAATTTATTGTAAATGGCTTTACCACATTTTAAGAAATCTTCGCAAATTTATAGGCACTCATGTTTCACCCAAAATTGCAGTTGTTTACTCATTACTCCCTGGCATTGGACAACTTTTATCATATTTCATCTTCAAAGACATTCTCACTCATCAAAAAGAAGTTCTTGACACACATAGAACAGACACCTCATCAATACCAACAACCACACCCGTATCCCCCCTATTACTAGGACTAGGCTCCCTAATAATATTCATAATCTTTAAAATAATTACATTAGAAACAGTCAAAGAAATTGCAGGCTATGTAGCTTTCATGGCATTCTTTTTTCCCGTTATACCATATGTCTTTATTTTCAAAGTCGTTTTCGATATATTCGCAATCATCACCCTGCTCATCTACATGAAGTTGGTTCAACAACCTATATTGAATGAGAAAGCAATCGCCCAATTGAATATCGGCAACATAAAAGCAACCAATCCTGACAAAGAAATAAATCCAGAAATAAACGGCTCTCCTGCGGAGAATGACGAAATCCCACAAGATAACCCCTAAAACTTTTACTACTATTTATAACACTATGAGTGAAAATTGTCTTTTCTGCAAAATCATCAAGGGTGAAATCCCCTCCAAGAAAATCTACGAAGACGACGACGTGTTCGCCTTCTACGACATAGCCCCGCAGGCCCCGGTGCACTTTCTGGTAGTGCCGAAGCGCCACATCGCAACCATCATGGACATGAAGCCGGAAGATTGCGAACTCGTGGGCAAGATGCTCTACCGCGCGCAACTCATCGCCAAGGACCTCGGCCTCGAAGAGGGCGGCGCACGTTTCGTGTTCAACTGCAAGGCTGACGCGGGCCAAACCGTGTTCCACATCCACCTGCACGTGGTTGGCGGACAAGCGATGGGCTGGCCTCCGTTCCCAGCAAAATAGTGATTAGTGGTTAGTGGTTAGTGATTAGGATTTAAATTAAAAGTGGTTGGTGATTAGGATTGCAAATAGAACGTTCTTTTTACATTCCTGTTTACTAACCACTGCTTACTAGCCACTTAAAATAATCCCTGTTTACTAACCACTGTTTACTAACCACTCAACAACATGCTCAAATCTCGTGCCATTGTTCTGCATCGTTTTCCGTACAGCGATTCCAGCTGGATTGTCAAAGCGCTTACGGAAGAATGCGGTATCGTATCGTTTATCGTCAAGGGCGGAAAGAGAAAAGAGTCTCCGTTCCGGGGGGCGCTTGACCCGCTCGCATTAAGTGAAGTCGTCTTTCGGCAAAATCCGAATACCGAATTGCAGTTCATCAAGGAAGCGACGCTTTTGGACTGGCGTAAGGACTTGCGTAACGATTTGCTCAGCACAGCAAAAGCGCAAGTCATGACCGAGATGATTATGCGATACGCTCCGCAGGGCGTTCCGCTCCAAGAAGAGTTCGAACGGCTGGAACAAGCGCTCCGCGACTTTGACAGAACTTGCGGCAGTTCCGACGCGACAAATGCGAACTCCGCCAATGCGTCAAGTTCCGTGCGCTCGTCAACATTGGCAGACTCGCTTTCGACAAATTCCGCAACAGCATCAAACACGTCAAATGCGGAACAAATCGTTTCGCCATCGGCGAACGCCCCCGCAATATCGACAAATTCGCCTATACAAGATTCGCACGTCGCACAACACGGCTCGCCCACATCGCCATGTATTACGCATTCGTCAGCATCGAATGTTCCTGACAAGTCGCGCATTTTCGCGCAATGGCTTTTAGACACTTGTGACATGTGGGGCTATAATCTCGACCTTACAACCTGCTGCCGCTGCGGCAAAACACTCGACAAACCCGCCGCAGACTTTTTTCCCGAAACAGGCGGATTCGTTTGCAAATATTGTCTCGGCGTCGATACACCCCGCGCAAAAGCGGAAACGCTAAACGGTCTTTGGGCACTCCACCGTGGGCAACAAATTGAACATCCAGAATTTTCCGAGAACGCGCTCCTCGCCTACTTGCGCCACCACATCGGATTTTTGAAAGAAATCCATTCTATTAAATTTCTGAACGAGACGAGAAAATTGTTTGGGAAATGAGGTCGGCTCTACGAGCCTTTGAGCGATGAGCTCGCACCTGCGGCGCTTTGAGGTAAGTGCAAAAACATTTTCAAATTGAATTTACGAGCGACATCAAAGGGAGCTACGCTCCACTTGTTTCTACTCAATTCTCTCGTAACTCTCAACTAGCAACTCCCAACCAATTAGCCATAACTTTACACTATTTGTATATTTGCCCATAGTTAAAAAAGTTTAAGTGAAGAGGTCATCATGTTAACACCTGAAGATATCAAAGCAAAAAAATCCAAGCACGAAATGATTTCCATGATCACCGCCTACGACTTCGCTTTCGCAAACATTGCAGAAGCCGCCGGCATTGACCAGA
>JAEEGH010026680.1_pt1 | contig 11492 bp, 8 predicted proteins | sample 9134181 | NCBI WGS metagenome assembly JAEEGH01 (sample SAMN16246544, study PRJNA631951) | gut metagenome | biome: gut microbiome; feature: rumen; material: DP-attached | host: Bos | place: Iran: Karaj | collected 2018-10 | reverse complement strand
GGTTACAGGGACGCCCTGGCCGGCTGCACGCACTACACGCAGCACAGAGGCTACCCCGACGTCATCCAGGCGGTCGTGGATTACTACAAACGCGAGCTGGGCGTGGAGATCGACGAAAAGAACGTGCTGATCACGACGTCCGCGGACTACGCGGCGTTCCAGGCGTGCTTCGCGACGCTGGATCCCGGCGACGAGGTGCTGATCCCCGATCCCAGTTTCCTGTGCTACCGCAGCCAGGTGGAGTATTCCGGCGGCAAGGTCGTGATGGTGCCCACCTATGAAGAGGACGGCTGGCGTTTTAAAGCGGAAGTCGCGGAACGATACGTGACCCCGAAGACGAAGGCCATCTTCCTGTCCACGCCGAACAATCCGACCGGCGCCTGCATGCACAGGGAAGATCTGGAAGCCATGGTCAAACTGGCGGAAAAGTACGATCTGCTGCTGTATTCCGACGAGATCTATACGTGGTACAGCTACGAGGTGCCTTTTATTTCCGTGCTGAGCATCCCGGGCGCGGCGGAACGCACCATCGTCATCAACAGCATGTCCAAGAATTACGTCTGCACCGGCGCGCGGCTTGCGTGGGTCATCGCGCCCGTCCCCCTGATCGGCGCGATGGTGAAGGAGGGCATGAACATGGTGTTCACCGCCCCGTCCATCTCGCAGCGCATGGCGAAATACGCGCTGAACGAAGGCAAGGCACTGATGGCGCCCATCATGGCGGAGTTTAAGGAGAGGATGTTCCGGACAGCCGAGCGGATCAATCAGATCCCGCACCTGAAGGTCCAGAGCCCGCCTCCCGGGACGTTCTACCTGTTCGTGAACGTCAAGGAGACCGGCCTTACCGACGAGGAATTCGTGCTGAAAGTCCTGGAAAAAGCCCATGTGGCGCTGGTCCCCGGCAGCAATTTCGGGGAACAGGGCGCGGGCTACGTGCGCATCTGCTGCACCGTGGGCCTTCCGAAACTGATGGAGGCCATGGACCGCATCGAGGCGCTGGGCCTGTAAGGGGTTTTCCTCATACGATACACTTTTGAAAAAGCGGAGCGGCTTAGGCTGCTCCGTTTTTTCGCGAGCAGGGGAAAGACATGAAAAGCACATCAAAACTCCATGCCTCCTCTTTATCCCCTGCACAATAAATGCTATAATAAACTGTTAAAATATGCGTAAAACGGAGGCTGTGTTTATGGATCATAAATTTATCGCAGACAGAGCGGCAAAGTTTACCCCCAGCGTGCTGATGCAGCTGCAGAGCATGATGAGCGGGATGGACGACATCATCGATCTTTCCATCGGCGACCCGGACTTCACCACCCCGGAACCCATCCTGACGGCAGGGTATCAGGACGCTCTGAAGGGATATACCCATTATTCCCCCGCGAAGGGTTACCCCGACGTCATTCAGGCGGTCATCGATTCGTACAAGAAGAAACTGAATATCGATCTGGACGCGGACCGCGTCATCATCGAGGCGTCCAGCGCCTATTCCTGTTTCCTCGCATGCTTTGCCACGATCAACCCCGGCGACGAGATCCTGCTTGCGGATCCCACGTTCCTGGCCTACAAGGCCCAGATCGCCTATGCCGGCGGCGTGCCCGTGTTCTTCCCCACCTATGAGGAGGATCACTGGCGGATCAAGGCAAAGAACGCGGAGCCTTTCATCACGGAGAAGACGAAGGGCATCTTCCTGTGCAACCCCAACAACCCCAACGGCGCCTGCCTGCACAAGGAAGACCTGCAGGCCATCTACGAACTGGCGGAAAAATACGATCTTCTGATCTACGCGGACGAGATCTACACGTCCTACAGCTACGAGGTGCCCTTTACGTCCATGCTGACGATTCCGGGCGCTGCGGAGCGGACGATCGTCCTGAACAGCCTGTCCAAGAACTTCGTCGCGACCGGCGCAAGACTTGGCTGGGTCATCGCGCCGCCCGAGATCATCACTTCCATGATGCGGCTGGGCGTAAACGTCGTCTACACGGCGCCTTCCATTTCGCAGAGAATGGCCAAGTTCGCCCTGGAACAGGGAGAGACTTATCTGGAGCCCATCATGGCGGAATTCAAGGAGAGAATGTTCAAGACGGCGGAGCGCATCAACCGCATTCCGCATCTGTCCGTGCAGAGTCCTCCTCCCGGGTCGTTCTACCTGTTCGTCAACGTGAAGGAGACGGGGCTGGACGACGTGGAATTCACGATGAAGGTTCTGAAGGACGCCCACGTCACGGTGGTGCCGGGCAGCGATTTCGGCGATCAGGGCAAGGGATACGTGCGCATCTGCGCGACGCTGGCTCTTCCGAAACTGCTGGAAGCCTGCGACCGCATCGAGAAACTGGGATTATAGAGAATAAACTGGAGAAATAAAGGTATGGGATTTTTAGAAAAGATTTTCGGCGACTGGAACGAAAAGGAGATCCGCAGGATCGAAAAGATCGTCGATAAGATCGAGGCGATGGACGGGGAGATGCAGAGCCTCTCGGACGACGAGCTCAAGGCTAAGACGCCGTATTTCAAGGAGCGACTCGCCAAGGGCGAAACGCTGGACGACATCCTGCCCGAAGCGTTCGCCGTGTGCCGCGAAGCGGCCTGGAGAAGCCTCGGCTTAAAGCATTTCCGCGTACAGCTCATCGGCGGCGTCGTGCTGCACGAGGGCAACATCGCCGAAATGAAGACAGGCGAAGGCAAAACGCTGGTCGCGACGCTGCCCGTTTACCTGAACGCGCTCACCGGCAACGGCGTGCACGTGGTGACGGTCAACGATTACCTGGCCAAGCGCGACATGGAATGGATGGGCAAGCTCTACACGTTCCTGGGACTCACCGTGGGCTGCATCATCCACGGTATCCCGACGGACAAGCGCCGCGAAGCCTATCTGTCCGATATCACGTACGGCACGAACAACGAGTTCGGTTTCGACTATCTAAGAGACAACATGTGCGTCTATCAGAAGGATCAGATGCAGCGGGAACTCAACTACGCCATCGTGGACGAGGTCGACTCCATCCTGATCGACGAGGCCAGAACGCCGCTGATCATCTCCGGCATGGGCGCGAAATCCACGGATCTGTACCAGATCGCGGACCGCTTCGTGCGCACGCTGACCCGCGGAGAGGTCATCGAAGACGGTGACCCGCGCTTCGGCGGCACCAAGACCGCCACCGGCGACTTCACCGTGGACGAGAAGGACCGCACCGTGTCCCTGACGGAGGCGGGCGTCGCCAAGTGCGAAAAGTACTTCAACATCGAAAACTTCTCCGACCCGGAGAACATGGAGATCAACCACCACGTCCACATCGCCCTGAAGGCGCACAACATCATGAAGCGCGACGTGGACTATATCGAAAAGGACGGCGAGATCGTCATCGTGGACGAGTTCACCGGACGTTTCATGTTCGGACGCCGCTATTCCGACGGTCTGCACCAGGCCATCGAAGCCAAGGAAGGCATCGAGGTCCGCAGCGAATCGAAAACGCTGGCGACCATCACGCTGCAGAATTACTTCCGCATGTACAAGAAACTGGCCGGCATGACCGGTACGGCGAAGACGGAAGAGGCGGAGTTCACCGACATCTACAACATGCAGGTCGTCGTGATCCCCACGAACCGCCCCATCGCCAGAAAGGACATGGAAGACTCGGTCTACTCGACGCAGCGCGGCAAGTTCAATGCGGTGTGCGACGAGATCGAGGCGCATCACGCGACGGGTCAGCCGGTGCTGGTCGGCACCATCTCCGTGGAAAAGTCGGAGATCCTGTCCGCCATGCTGCAGCGCCGCGGTATTCCCCACAACGTGCTGAACGCGAAGCAGCACATGCGCGAAGCTGAGATCATCGCGCAGGCCGGCCGCGAAGGCGCCGTCACCATCGCGACGAACATGGCGGGCCGCGGTACCGACATCATCCTGGGCGGCAACCCGGACTTCGAAGCGAAGAAAGAGATGAAGAAACAGGGCTACGAGGAAGAGGCGATCTCCTACGCCAGCAGCTTCGTGCCTCTGACCGATCCCGCCCTCATCGAGGCGCGGGCAAAATACAGCCAGCTGCTGGAGCAGTTCGCGGAAGAGCGGCAGCCCGAACAGCAGCGGGTCAAACAACTGGGCGGTCTGCACATCATCGGCACGGAACGCCACGAATCCAGACGTATCGACAACCAGCTGCGCGGCCGCGCCGGACGTCAGGGAGACCCGGGCAGCACCCAGTTCTTCGTGGCGCTGGACGACGACCTGATGCGCCTGTTCGGCGGCGAAAAGGTGCAGAGCCTGATCACGCGCTTCGGCATGGGCGAAGACGAGAAACTGGAAGCCGGCCTTCTGTCCCGCACGATCGAGAACGCGCAGAAGAAGGTGGAAGGGCGCAACTACGGCATCCGGAAATACGTGCTGCAGTACGACGACGTCATGAACCGCCAGCGCACCGTCATCTACAACGAGAGAAACCGCGTGCTCCACGGCGAAGACCTGCGCGAGCACATTGTGGGCATGATGCAGGACCAGGTGACCGAGATCCTGGACTACGTCACCGCGCCCGGCAAATACGCGGAGAGCTGGGACTGGGACGAACTGAATAAGCGTCTGAAGGCCATCAACCCGAACTTCCGCGACATCCGCTACTCGGACGAACAGCTGCAGGTGCTGGACCGCGACATCCTGAACGCGGACTGCATGGCCATGTTCGAGGAATTCTACAAGGCCAAGGAGCAGGAGATCGGCGAACAGCGCATGAGAGAGATCGAGCGCATGCTGCTGCTGCGCATCGTGGACAGCAAGTGGATGGACCACATCGACGCGATGGATCAGCTGAAGACCGGCATCAGCCTGCGTTCCCTGGGTCAGCAGGACCCGGCCCAGGCCTACGCCAACGAAGGCGCCGACATGTTCGAGCTGATGGTGAAGAGCATCTGCGACGACATGGTGCGTTTCCTGTACGGCATCACGCTGCAGACGACGTCCGAGCGCAGGCAGGTCATCCGCATCGGCCAGAGCAGAAAGGACGAAGGCGAATCCGCCATCGACCAGGCGAAGGCCGAGCACGCGCCGAAGGTGTCTTCCGCGGGCGGCGTCGTATCCGCTTCCGGCGGACTGCCTCAGCAGGTGAAGGCGACCGCGACGAACGCCGGCGACGCCAAGCCCGTTCCGTTCCGCGCGGAGAAACGGCCCGGAAGAAACGACCCCTGCCCCTGCGGCAGCGGCAAGAAATACAAGAACTGCCACGGCAGAAACGCCTAAGGCAAGGAGCAGAGCATGCTGATCTTAGATACCTTAAAAAACGCCATACCGCAAGCCGAGGAGACCCTGGGGAAACTCAGGGAGAGCCTTTGACGTCGATAAAAAACGGGCAAGATTAGAGGAGATCAACTACGAATCCGGGCTTCCCGGTTTCTGGGACGACCAGGAGAGAGCGCAGAAGACCATCAAGGAAAGAGGGTCTCTGGAATCCGACCTGGGCGAATACGACGCCTGCGAAGGACTGCTGTCCGACGCGAAGACCCTGATGGAGATGGCGGAGGAAGCGGAGGACGAGGACGCCGCGAAAGAAGCGTCCGATACGTTCGAGGCCTTCAACGCGAAGGCGGACGAAGTGCACATCCGGGCGCTGCTGTCCGACGAATACGACCAGAACAACGCGCTGGTGAACATCCACCCGGGCGCGGGCGGCGTGGACGCCCAGGACTGGGCGGAGATGCTGCTGCGCATGTATACCCGCTGGTCGGAAAAGAAAGGCTACAAAGTCAAGATCCTGGATTACCAGAACGATACCGAAGGCGGCATCAAGAACGTGGAGATCCTGGTGGAAGGCCCGCTGGCCTACGGCTACCTGAAGACCGAGAGCGGCGTGCACCGCCTGGTGCGCATCAGCCCGTTCAACGCGGCGGGCAAGCGCCAGACCAGTTTCGCGCTCGTCGACGTCATGCCGGAGCTTCCCGAGGATATCCAGGTGGATATCGATCCGGGCGATCTGCGCATCGATACGTACCGTTCGTCCGGCGCGGGCGGTCAGCACGTCAATAAGACGGACTCTGCTGTGCGGATCACGCACCTGCCTACGAACATCGTCGTCAGCTGCCAGAACGAGCGCAGCCAGCATCAGAACAAGGAATACGCCATGCGCATGCTGTACGCGAAACTGTACGCGCTGGCGAAGCAGGAACATAAGGACAAGATCGGCGAGCTCCACGGCGACTACGGACAGATCGCCTGGGGCAGCCAGATCCGCTCCTACGTCTTCCAGCCCTACACGATGGTCAAGGACCACCGCACCGGCTGCGAGACCAGCAACGTCAACGCCGTCATGGACGGCGCCATCGACGACTTTATCTACGCATCTCTGAACGCCTTGCAGAAGGGGGAACTGTAAGTGGAAGAACTCGAACGGAAAAGGCGGTTTCTCATCAACGTCGCTTACGTGATCGCGGTGGGCGTCATCTATTACGTGCTCGTCCGGTACGTGCTGTATGCGCTCATGCCGTTCACGATCGCGCTGCTGGTGACGATCATCCTGAAGCGGCCGGTGGATCATACCGCCAGACTGCTCCATATCCCCAGGAAGGGCGTCGCATTCCTTCTGGTCGTATTGTTTTACGGTCTGATCGCCGCGCTGCTGACGCACGCGGTCATTCAGCTGATCGTAGCGCTCGTGGGATGGTTCGGGTCCCTGACGACGATCTACGCGGAGAACATCGAACCTGCGCTGCTGCGGGTGATGGACTGGTACGAGAATCTCGTCGCCAGCATCGACCCGGCGCACGCCGCCCAGGCGGAAAGCATCGGAAACAATATCCTGGGAAATTTGGCCAGCTGGGTCGCGTCTCTCTCCCGGTCCCTGGTGGGCTACGCGCAGAGACTGGCCCTCAGCACGCCGAAGTTCTTCATCTCCCTGATCTTCTGCATCGTGTCCACGGTCTTCCTGTCCATGGACTACCCGAACATCACCTATTTCTTCCTGGGCCAGTTCCCGGAGAAATCGCAGCAGACGATCCTGGAAGCGAAGAACTACCTGCTGAAGACCATCGGCGGCATGCTGAAGTCCTACGGCCTGATCATGTTCATCACGTTCTGCGAACTGAACATCGGCCTGCGGATCATCGGCGTCGAGGACGCCACGGTGCTGTCGCTGATCATCGCGATCTTTGACATCCTGCCGGCGCTGGGCACCGGCGGCATCATGATCCCCTGGGTTATCATCGAGCTGGTGCAGGGCAACGTTATGCTGGGCGTAAAGCTGCTGCTCCTGTACGCGGTCATCACCGTCGTGCGCAACATCCTGGAGCCGAAGATCGTCGGCGAATCCATCGGTCTGCACCCCGTGCTGCTGCTGATCTCGATCTACGTGGGCGGCACCATCCTGGGACCCATGGGCATCATCATCATGCCGTTCACCCTGATCGTCATCAAAAAACTCAACGACGCGGGTCATATCCACGTCTTCCGCAGCGAATATCTGGCGGACAAAGACGAAGCATTCCAGAAAGCCTACCGGACAAGCGACATCGTTTCCTCGGAAGACGAAAACCGCAAGAAACTGCGCGGTTGAACCGGATCAAACAGAAAGCAAGTTTTTATGAGCAAATTCAAAGCCGTGCTGTTCGATTTCGACGGCACCATCATGGATACGAATACCATCATTCTGAAGTCGTGGCAGCACACGTTCAATACGGTGCTCGGCCGTGACCCGGTGCACGAGGAGATCGTCGCGACGTTCGGCGAGCCTCTGGAAGTGACCATGGGCAAGCTGTTCCCGGACCGGGACACCCACGAAATGGTGGAGACGTACCGCAATTACCAGCGGCATATCTATAAAGACGACATCACGATGTTCCCGGGCATGAAGGAAGTCATTCTGGAACTGAAGGCGCGGGGATACAAAGTGGCGATCGTCACGAGCCGGCTGTGGTATTCCACGCGGACCGGCCTGTACAAATTCGATATCGCGGATCTGTTCGACGCGGTCGTTTCGGCGGAGGATACGACGATCCACAAGCCGGATCCCACGCCCTGCCTGCTGTGCCTGGAAAAACTGGGGATCACCCCGGACGAGGCGCTGATGGTGGGGGACAGCAAGTTCGACATCCTGTGCGCCCGCAACGCCGGCGTCGATTCCTGCCTCGTTTCCTGGAGCATCTCCGTGGGAGACGAGCTGCGCGAACAGCTGGCGCCTGAGTATTACATCACGGATGCCATGCAGCTTTTGGACATCGTAGAAAACGCTTGATTTTTGTGAGCACGCATGGTAATATAATCCGTGCGTATGCTGATGTGGCTCAGTCGGTAGAGCAGCTGATTCGTAATCAGCAGGTCGTCGGTTCAAGTCCGACCATCAGCTCCAGCAAAAGCAGGCGCCTTACAGGCGCCTGCTTTGTTTTTTAGGCAAAAGGGGGTTTGCTGTGAAGATCAAAGTTGAAAAAAAGACGCTGGCGGAGGTCCGGGCGCTGCCCGCTCCGCCGCGAAGAAAGCCGGTGCGGCCTGCCCGTCTCTGGCGCTGGGTCATGAAGACCGCGGGCGCGGGAGATCTGAAGGACGCCCAGTTTTCCTATACGCTGAAAGGGCTGGACCGCATCCCGGACGAGCCCTGCCTCGTCGTGATGAACCACTCCAGCTTTATCGACCTGGAGATCGCGGCGAAGATCCTGTATCCGCATCCGTTCAACATCGTCTGCACGTCCGACGGGTTCGTGGGCAAAGACGCCCTGATGCGCCGCATCGGCTGCATCCCGACGAACAAGTTCGTGACGGACGTGGGCCTGATCGTGGATATGTCGTACGCGCTGCATGAGCTGAAGGATCACGTGCTGCTGTATCCGGAAGCCAGCTACACCTTCGACGGCTGCGCGACGCCGCTGCCCGCCCGCATGGGCGTGCTGGTGAAGAAACTGAAGGTTCCCGTGCTATTCGTCAAGACGGACGGCGCGTTTCTGCGTGACCCGCTGTACAATTGCCTGCAGAAGCGCAAGGTGAAGGTGAGCGCAGAGGTGAGCCTGCTGTTTTCCGCGCAGGACGTACAGGAAAAGTCCTCCGCCGAACTGACGGCATGGCTGGAGGAAGCGTTCCGGTTCGACAATTTCCGGGATCAGCAGGAAAAGGGCGTGCGCGTGGACGAACCGTTCCGCGCGGACGGCCTGCACCGCATCCTGTACAAGTGTCCGAAATGCGGCGAAGAAGGCGCGATGGAAGGCAAGGGCACGCAGCTGACCTGCAAGGCCTGCGGCGCCTCCTGGACGCTGGACGAGACCGGCTGGCTGCAGGGCAACGCGGAAGAAGGGACTGCCCACATCCCGGACTGGTACGCCTGGGAAAGACAGGCGGTGCGGCAGGAACTGGAGAGCGGAACGTATCGATTGGACTGCCCGGTGCGCATCCTCGTCTACCGGGACCGCAAGGCGATCTACGATATCGGCAAAGGCCGCCTCGTCCACGATACGTCCGGCTTCGTGCTGACGGATGAAGAGGGGCAGGAGATCTATGCGCAGGGTCCCGCCAAATCCTACAGCCTGTACGCGGACTATTACTGGTACGAGATCGGCGACGTCATCTGCATCGGCGACAACGACATGCAGTTTTACTGTCTGCCGGAAGGAAACGTGCCGGTGGCGAAGGCGCGCCTCGCGACAGAGGAACTGTTCAAACTGACGAAAAAGAAATCTCCGAAACCGTCTCCGGCAGGAGTATAATCAAAGAAAGAAACGAAAGGAGAATCAACCATGGCTACACCGCATAATACCGCAGAAAAAGGCGATTTCGCAAAGACCGTACTGATGCCCGGCGATCCGCTGCGGGCGAAGTATATCGCAGAACACTATATCGAGAATCCCAAGCTCGTCAACAACGTGCGCGGCGTACAGGGGTACACAGGAACGTATAAAGGCGTTCCCGTCAGCGTGATGGCCAGCGGCATGGGCATGCCCTCCATGGCGATCTACAGCTACGAATTGTTCAATTTCTACGGCGTGGAGAACATCCTGCGCGTGGGTTCCGCCGGCGCGGTCAGCATGGAACTGAAGGTCCGCGACATCGTGCTGGGCCAGGGCGCCTGCACGTCTTCCTCCATGCAGGACAACTTCGGGGTCAACGGCCACTTCGCGCCGATCGGCAGCTGGGATCTGCTGAAGTGCGCGGCGGACATCTGCGAAGAGAGAAAGCTCCGCTACAAGGCCGGCAACCTGATCTCCTCCGACATCTTCTACAACGACGATCCGTCCTTCAACCAGCCGTTCGTCAATCTCGGCGCGCTGGCGGTGGAGATGGAAGCGGCCGCCCTGTACATGAACGCCGCGAGAGCGGGCAAGAGAGCGCTGGCGATCTGCACGATCTCCGACCACATCCTGACCGGCGAAGCGACGTCCGCGGAAGAGCGTCAGAACACGTTCAACGAGATGATGGAACTCGCTCTGGAAGTCGCCGTGAGGATGAATGACAAATAACCGTCTCGCAAAAGCGATCCTTTTTATGGTGGCGTCGGCGTTCTGCAGCGCCATGATGTCCACCTGCACGAAACTTGTGCCCGGCGTGCCGGCGATGGAGAAGACGTTTTTCACCGCGCTTGTCTGCATGATCGCGGCCTGGGTCGTCCAGCTGCACCGTCATCACGAGCCGCCGCATTTCCTGAAGAAGGATCTCAAAGACCTGACGCTGCGGGCGGTGTACGGCATCATCAGCATGTGGCTGACGTTCTGGTGCGCGTCCGCGATGGACATCGGCGACGCGACGGCGCTGTTCAATCTGGGGCCTTCGTTCACGATGCTCTACGCGCATTTCGCCATGGGCGAACGCTTCGACCGCAGACAGGCCCTGCTGGTGGGGCTGGCGTTTATCGGCGGGCTGTTCGTGGTCAAGCCGAGTTTTTCCAACGTCAACCTGGTGCCGGCGCTGGCGGCGGTGCTGTGCGGCGCCATCGGAGGCGTGGCGCACGCGTACGTCCGCAAGCTCGGCGCGTACAACAAGGTCGAGGGCAACGCGGTGATCCTGTACAATTACACGTTTTCCGCGGCCGTCGAACTGCTGCTGTGCCTGAAGATCTTCGTGATCCCGGACGGACGGCAACTGCTGTTCATGCTGGCGGCAGGGGGCTTCTGCTTCCTCACCCAGGTCTGCATGACCATCGCGTTCACGCTGGCATCCGCCAGCGAAGTCTCGGTGTACAAGTATTCGCAGATCATCATTTCGTCTGTCATAGGCATGGTCCTGTTCGCGGAGTTCCCGGACGCGCTCAGCGTGGCGGGCTACGTGATCATCATCGGCGCGGCCGTGATCATGTGGAAGTACAACGCGTCGCTGAAGGCGGAGGAAGTCTGAAAAAAGCATAAAAAGAAGGCCGGAAGGGGATTGCCCCTCCGGCCTTCTTTATTGATTCAGATCCCGGCCGCCTCCATCATGGCGCGGATGTTGTTGACCGCGCGGCGCGCGTACATGCGCGGTTCGTTGATGTAACCGGTCACGAGTTCGATCGTCGCGGTTCCTTCGTACCCGGCGCGCTTCAGCTCGCAGAACAGCTCCGGCAGGG
>JAEEGH010026679.1_pt1 | contig 11492 bp, 5 predicted proteins | sample 9134181 | NCBI WGS metagenome assembly JAEEGH01 (sample SAMN16246544, study PRJNA631951) | gut metagenome | biome: gut microbiome; feature: rumen; material: DP-attached | host: Bos | place: Iran: Karaj | collected 2018-10 | reverse complement strand
CTGAATTCACGGAGCAGACGGTCAACGATGATATCCAGGTGAAGCTCGCCCATACCGGAGATGATGGTCTGCGCGGTTTCCGGATCCGTATGCACCTTGAAGGTCGGATCTTCTTCAGCCAGTTTCTGGAGCGCGATGCCCATCTTTTCCTGGTCGGCTTTCGTCTTGGGTTCCACCGCTACGGAGATAACCGGTTCGGGGAACACCATGGATTCCAGAATAATCGGAGCTTTTTCATCGCAGAGCGTGTCGCCGGTCGTTGTAAACTTCAGGCCTACAGCAGCCGCAATGTCACCGGAATACGCTTCCGGAATCTCTTCACGGTGGTTAGCATGCATCAGCAGGATGCGGCCCATACGTTCGCGCTTATCTTTGGAAGAATTGTAAACGTAGGAACCTGCGGTGATCATGCCGGAATATACCCGGAAGAATCCCAGCTTGCCGACAAAGGGGTCGGTAGCAATCTTGAATGCCAGCGCTGCGAACGGTTCGCTGTCGGAAGTCGGCCGGGAATCTTCCTCGCCGGTTTCCGGATTGATGCCTTTAATGCTCTCGATATCCGTCGGAGCCGGCATATAATCCACAACTGCGTCCAGCAGGGGCTGAATACCTTTATTCTTATAGGAAGAACCGCAGAACACAGGATTCAGTTTGCATTCGATAGTTTCTTTGCGAATAGCTGCTTTCAGCTCTTCGTTGGTGATTTCTTCGCCTTCCAGATATTTCATCATCAGGTCGTCATCGCCTTCGGCAACGGTTTCCACCAGAATGCCGCGGTATTCTTCAGCCTGTTCCAGCACCTCGGCAGGAATATCAACGAACTTTTCGTCTTTTCCCATGTCGTCGCCATACACAATGGCTTTCATGCGGATCAGGTCAACCATACCCTGGAACTGGTCTTCGCAGCCGATGGGCACCTGAAGGGCAACCGGGTTGGCGTTCAGCCGGTCCCGCATCATGTCCATGACATGGAAGAAGTCAGCGCCGACGATGTCCATCTTATTGACATACGCCATACGCGGTACTTTGTACTCATCAGCCTGACGCCATACGGTTTCAGACTGGGGTTCTACGCCGCCTTTGGCAGAAAATACTGCAATCGTTCCGTCCAGCACGCGCAGGGAGCGTTCTACTTCAACCGTGAAGTCAACGTGGCCCGGGGTATCAATAATGTTGATACGGTGCGTATCGTACTGTTTTTCGGAGCCCTCCCACATGCAGGTGGTTGCAGCGGAGGTAATCGTGATGCCACGTTCCTGTTCCTGTACCATCCAGTCCATGGTGGCTGCGCCGTCATGAACTTCACCGATCTTATGTGTCTTACCGGTGTAGAACAGGATGCGTTCCGTGGTGGTCGTCTTACCGGCGTCGATGTGAGCCATGATGCCGATATTTCTTGTTCTTTCAAGCGGAATTAGTCTGCCCACTCTTTTATCCTCCTCACTCGTTCAACAGGACAGGCCGTTACCAGCGGTAATGTGCAAACGCTTTGTTTGCTTCGGCCATCTTGTGGGTATCTTCACGCTTCTTAACGGCAGCGCCGGTACCATTGGCGGCATCCATGATTTCGCCGGCAACGCGTTCGCACATGGTTCTTTCACCACGGAGGCGTGCATAATTTACCAGCCAGCGGATACCCAGGGTGGTTTTGCGGTCTGCGCGAACTTCTACAGGAACCTGGTAGTTTGCACCGCCCACGCGACGCGCCCGTACTTCCAGCAGGGGCATTACGTTCTTCATAGCGGTATCAAAAACTTCCAGCGGATCCTTACCCGTTTTGGAACGGATTACGTCAAATGCATCATATACGATGCGTTCAGCAACGCCTTTCTTACCGTCCAGCATTACTTTGTTAATAAATCTGGTTAATAATTTGGAACCGTACACCGGATCCGGCAGTACGTCTCTTTTTGGAACTGCGCCTTTTCTCGGCATGCTTTTTCACTCCTTTTATATCAATTCGTAATTTCTCAAAAGTTTTGGTTTTTGCGCATCAATTATTTCTTAGCTTTAGCGCGTTTTGCACCGTACTTGGAACGGCCCTGGTTGCGGTTGGCAACGCCGGCAGTATCCAGAGAACCACGAATGATATGGTAACGCACGCCGGGCAGGTCCTTTACACGGCCGCCCCTGATCAGAACAACGGAATGTTCCTGCAGATTGTGACCGATACCCGGAATATAAGCTGTTACTTCGATGCCGTTGGTTAAACGTACACGAGCAACTTTACGCAATGCAGAGTTAGGTTTCTTCGGGGTGGTGGTGTATACACGGGTGCACACACCACGTTTCTGCGGGCATTCTTTTAATGCCGGCGCAGTAGATTTGGTCTTCAGCACCTCTCTGCCTTTACGGATCAGCTGATTGATTGTTGGCATATCGGCACCTCCTTTCTGTCAATTAGATTTAGTATTTATAAAAATTCCGTTTCCGGAATCCCTATCAGTGTTTCAGTATCGCCGCCGCGGAAGCTCCCGCATGGATGCCGCAGACTTTGCCTAACACCTGCATGCTTTCCACAACCAGGCAGTCTATGTTTTGATTTTCACACTCCGCTTTAATGGGAGCTGTAATCCGTTCCTCCGCATCTGCCGCGATATACACGGCTGAGGCCGTCTGTTTCTGCAGCGCTTTCGCTGTCTGCTTAACTCCTACAACCTTGGCCACGGCTGTCTTCAAGTCGTCCAGACTCATTGAATTCACTCCTTAAAAATGAGCGCACTTATCCCGTGAGACTTGTGTATTGTAACATCTTTTACACAACGTGTCAACACTTTTTTAAGATTTTTTATTACGCCAAGCAGTGTTTTCATGGGATTCTCTTTTTACACGCACCCGAGTGTTTCAAAATAACGAATAAAAAATCTTCCAAAGTTCGCAAAACGATGATTGCCCCCTCTTAAAATCCCTGGCAGGACAATTGCAGGAACAGCAAAATAACCGTGGTACTTTGTTTAGTACCACGGTTATTCATACTTAAAACTTTTTTCAAATCCGGGCGCTTATTTGTCCCTGTTCACAGGAATTTCATCTGCGCTCACATCAGCCAGGTATTTCACCCTGACATCGCGATACCGGCTCATTCCGGTGCCTGCCGGAATCAGCTTGCCGATAATAACGTTTTCCTTCAGGCCCAGCAGCGGATCAACCTTTCCTTTAATAGCAGCATCGGTCAGGACACGGGTCGTCTCCTGGAAGGAAGCAGCTGACAGGAAGGAATCGGTTGCCAGGGAAGCCTTGGTGATGCCCAGCAGGATTGGCCGTCCTTTTGCCGGTTCCTTGCCTTCGGCCACAGCAATGGCATTCTGCTCGTTGTAGTCGCCGATATCGATATATTCACCCGGCAGCATAGATGTGTCTCCAGCGTCTTCAATGCGGATCTTGCGCATCATCTGACGCACCATTACCTCGATATGTTTATCGTTAATGCCTACGCCCTGAGATTTATAAACGCTGAGTACCTGCTGCACAATGTAACGCTGTGTCGCCTGAGGTCCCAGAATCCGCAGAATGTCGTGGGGATTCAGCGAGCCTTCCGTCAGACGGCTGCCGACTTCCACTTCGTCGCCTTCCTCCACAGACAGCTTGGCGCCATACGGAATGATGTAGGTCTGTTCCGGCACTTCATCCTCAGGACTTCCCGTAATGATGACCTTGCGCTGTTTCTGGCCGGCTTCTTCCACAATGTGGACTGTTCCCGCATTTTCTGCCAGAATGCCAGGATGTTTGGGCTTGCGGGCTTCAAACAGTTCCTCAACACGAGGCAGACCCTGGGTAATATCATCCGCACCGGCAACACCGCCTGTATGGAAGGTACGCATGGTCAGCTGGGTACCCGGTTCACCGATTGCCTGCGCGGCAATGGTACCCACTGCTTCACCGACGTCAACGTTGTGGTCTGTCGCCAGGTTGCGTCCATAGCATTTGCGGCAGACACCGAATTTGGATTTACAGGTCAGTACCGTGCGGATCTTGACTTTGTCACGCATCACCGCAATCTTATCTGCCATGTCTTCCGTAATATATTCATTGATGTGGAACAGCACGTTGCCTTCCGCGTCTTTGATATCTTCCGCCAGGGTCCTGCCGATGATACGGTCGTGGAGGGATTCGATTTCCGTCCCGTTTTCCGTGATGGCTTCTATTTCAATTCCGTCAATCTCATTATTCCGGACAGAAACCTCACTCACCGTGCCGTCCAGCAGAATCCGGTCGATATCTGCTTCCGTCAGCGTGGCGCCTGCACCGACCAATACTTCACCGCTGCCGTTGACAACATCTTCGGAAACTTCCTTATTTGCATAGTGATGCATCAGCATATCTTTGAGCTTACTGTTGGCAAAATCTTCAGGGATGTTGATGGCAACCTCTTCACGGGCTTCTTCAACGTCACCGTCGCCATTCGGAACATAGATGCTGATCGAAGTTACCTTCGCGTCCATCAGACGATTGTAAACATCATTGGTGATGATGGTATCGGATTCCACAATCGGCGCGCCGGTTTCTTCATTAATAATAGTTGCTGCCAGCATGCGGTTGATTACTTTTGAACGGATCTTCTTCGCGCTGGCTCCCAGTTCCGCCTTGCACAGGCGGTTCCGTTCCTTCACCAGATTGCAGGTGTGGATATCGCAGTCGTCTTCGCGGACGATAACATCCTGCGCCACATCTACCAGACGGCGGGTCAGGTAACCGGAGTCTGCCGTACGCAATGCGGTATCCGCCAGACCTTTACGTGCGCCATGGCTGGAAATAAAGTATTCCAAAATCGTCAGGCCTTCACGGAAGTTCGACTTAACAGGCCGGTCAATGATACGTCCGGAAGGATCAGCCATCAGACCACGCATACCGGCCAGCTGTTTGATCTGGTCAATACTGCCGCGGGCGCCGGAATCGGCCATCATGGCAATAGGATTAAATTTATCCGCTGTGTTAGCTTCTTTCAACAGGTCGGCAACATCATCCGTCGCTTTGTTCCAGATTTCAACAACTTTTTTATACCGTTCATCGTCCGTCATCAGGCCGCGGCGATACATGGCTTCCGTCTGGTCAACCTGTTTTTCTGAAGTCTGGATGATCTCCTGCTTGCCCTGGGGTACATGGATATCAGATACTGCGATGGAAATACCGGAATTGCAGGCATTATCGTAGCCCATTTTCTTCACAATATCCAATACATTGGCAGTGCCCAGATTGCCGAAAAGCTTATGCGCTTTGGCAACCAGCTTGCCCAGTTCCTTTTTGGTGATCAGCTGACCCAGATGCCAGTATTCTTCACCGGTTTCTTCGTTTTTCCGTTTGCTGAAGAAGCGCAGTTCCTTCGGCAGTTCTTCATTATAAATTGCATTGCCGATGGTGGTTTCGACCAGGCTCATGCCCTCGTTTTCCGGCTCCTCAACAATATCTGCATTGGGAATCAGGATCCAGATCTTTGCCTGCAGGTCAAGATATTTATGATAGTATGCCATCAGAGCTTCATGCAGGCTGCTGTAACGATTACCTTCGCCTTTTGCGCCGGGCCGTTCAATCGTCATGTAATACGCGCCCAAAACCATATCCTGTGTAGGTACGGCCACAGGTTTGCCGTCTTTCGGGGCCAGGATATTATTCACGGACATCATCATCAGACGGGCTTCCGCCTGCGCCTCTACAGACAGCGGCAGATGGACAGCCATCTGGTCACCGTCAAAGTCGGCGTTGTAAGCCGTACATACCAGCGGATGCAGCGTGATGGCACGGCCTTCGGTCAGAACCGGTTCAAATGCCTGGATGCCCAGACGGTGCAGCGTCGGTGCGCGGTTCAGCAGTACCGGATGCTCTTTGATGACCTCTTCCAGGACATCCCAGACTTCCGGGGTCGCCCGTTCCACCATGCGTTTGGCGGCACGGATATTCAGGGCAGGATCGTTATCCTGCAACCGTTTCATAACGAAAGGCTTGAAAAGTTCCAGCGCCATTTCTTTCGGCAGACCGCACTGGTGCATCTTCATCTCGGGGCCTACCACGATTACGGAACGGCCGGAATAATCGACACGTTTGCCCAGCAGGTTCTGACGGAAACGTCCCTGCTTGCCTTTCAGCATGTCAGACAGGGATTTAAGCGGACGGTTGCCGGGTCCGACAATAGGACGGCCGCGGCGGCCGTTGTCGATCAGCGCGTCCACCGCTTCCTGCAGCATGCGCTTTTCGTTGCGGACAATAATATCAGGCGCATGCAGCTCCAGTAAGCGTTTTAAGCGGTTATTGCGGTTGATTACGCGGCGGTACAGATCGTTCAGGTCACTGGTGGCGAAACGCCCGCCGTCAAGCTGTACCATAGGACGCAGGTCCGGAGGAATGACCGGAACCACGTCCAGAATCATCCAGGACGGTTTGTTGCCGGATTTCAGGAACGCTTCCGCAACTTCCAGACGGCGTACTACGCGGACCTTCTTCTGTCCGGTGGCGTCCTTCATCTCTTCCCGCAGTTCAGCAACCAGCGCGGGAATATCAATTTCCTCCAGCAGTTCTTTAACAGCAGAGGCACCCATCTCGGCACGGAACTGATCGCCGTATTTGTCCCGGGCGCTCATGTATTCCGCTTCTGTCAGCAGTTGTTTTTTCTCTAACGGCGTATCTCCCGGATCCAGAACAATGTAGTTTACAAAATACAATACTCTTTCCAGGCTCCGGGGAGAAACATCCAGGATCAGGCCCATACGGCTGGGGATTCCTTTAAAATACCAGATATGGGAAACCGGCGCTGCCAGTTCAATATGACCCATCCTGTCACGGCGGACCTTGGACCGGGTCACCTCAACGCCGCATTTGTCGCAGACGATCCCCTTATAACGGATGCGCTTATATTTTCCGCAATGACACTCCCAATCCTTAATGGGGCCAAAGATTCTTTCACAGAACAGACCGTCTGTCTCGGGCTTCAATGTTCTGTAGTTAATGGTTTCAGGCTTTTTTACTTCCCCATAAGACCACGAACGAATCAGTTCCGGGGAAGCAAGTCCAATGCGCATGGAATTAAAATTGTTAACGTCTAACAAGAATCCCTCGCTCCCTTCTTAATTAATATCGTCAGCAGAACCGGACAGTTCTTCGAGTGTCGTTTCGCTCAGGTTGCCTAAATCGGCAATGCTGTCTTCTTCCTGTTCGGTACCATTATATTCTTCATCTTCATTATAGGCTGTAGATTCCCTTGGGGCATCCGGCATGACGGCCTGGCCTTCACCCTGCAGTTCGGCAATGGTTTCCGGGGAAGCTTCCACAACATCTTCCTCTTCTTCCTGCAGGGAAATATCTTCACCGTCTTCATCCAGCACCCGGATATCCAGACCGATACTCTGCAATTCTTTTACCAGTACCTTAAAGGATTCGGGAACGCCGGGTTCCGGAATGTTTTCGCCTTTAACGATGGATTCATACGTTTTTACACGCCCAACCACATCGTCGGATTTTACCGTCAGGATTTCCTGCAACGTGTATGCAGCACCATATGCTTCCAGCGCCCAGACTTCCATTTCACCGAAACGCTGTCCGCCAAACTGGGCTTTGCCGCCCAGGGGCTGCTGGGTAACCAGGGAGTACGGGCCGGTAGACCGGGCATGGATCTTGTCGTCTACCAGATGATGCAGTTTCAGCATATACACACAGCCGACGGTTACGGGGTTGGCAAAAGGCTCGCCGGTGCGGCCGTCATAAAGGATCGTTTTGCCCATCGGGCTTACGCCGGACAGCTTCACCATATTCTGCAGGTCTTCTTCGTTGGCGCTGTCAAATACAGGGACAGCCATTTTGACCGCGCTCAGTTTTGAGTTTCCTGCATACCCGATATCTGTCAGCTTCGGCATACCGTACTGGGCACGGTCATAACCGGTGCTTTCCAGCTGCTCGCCAATGCCGGCTTCTTTCCGCTGGATTTTCATACCTAAAGCCAGGGCAGCCCATCCCAGATGGGTTTCCAGAATCTGGCCGATATTCATACGGGAAGGAACGCCTAACGGATTCAGAACGATCTGGACCGGTTCGCCATTAGGCAGGAACGGCATATCTTCCCGCGGTAAAATACGGGATACTACGCCCTTGTTTCCGTGACGGCCGGACATCTTGTCACCGGCGCGGATCTTACGTTTCTGCGCAATCTGGATGCGGACCTGTTTGTTTACTCCGGGCGGCAGTTCTCCGCCGTTTTCACGGGTAAATACCTTCGTATCCACTACAATACCGGATTCCCCATGGGGAACGCGCAGGGAGCTGTCCCGTTCTTCACGGGCTTTTTCATTAAATACCGCTCTAACCAGACGTTCTTCCGCGGATAATTCCGTTTCCCCTTTAGGCGTAATTTTGCCAACCAGAATATCGCCGGGGCGAACCTCGGTACCTATTCTGATAACACCTATATAATCTTTGTCGCTTTCATCATTGCACAGATTTGCGACGGCTTTATCGGAAACGTTCGGAATCTCACAGGTTATCTCCTCAGGCCCCAGTTTCGTATCCCGCGCGTCACAGGTGTACTCTTCAATATGGATAGACGTGTACGTGTCATCCCGTACCAGGTCTTCGGAAAGCAGGATCGCGTCTTCGTAGTTATAGCCTTCCCAGGGCATGTAAGCTACGATAACGTTATGGCCCAGCGCCAGTTCACCCTTATCAGTAGCGGGACCGTCCGCCAGTACCTGTCCGGCCTTGACATAATCGCCTTTGAAAACGATCGGTTTCTGGTTGACACAGGTGCTCTGGTTAGAACGTTTAAATTTTAAGACTTCATAATGATCAATATCGCCATTATCCGTACGGATCTGGATCTCGTCGCCGGTTACCCGGATGACTTCGCCGGCATGTTTTGCCAAAATGCAGTTGCCGGAGTCGGTTGCCACCTTGTATTCCATACCAGTACCGACGACAGGTGCCTGCGGAGTCAGCAGAGGTACTGCCTGGCGCTGCATGTTGGCGCCCATCAGCGCGCGGTTAGCATCATCGTGCTCCAGGAACGGAATCAGGGCCGTTGCGATCGATACTACCTGTTTAGGCGATACGTCCATATAATCCGCTCTTTCCGGGCGGATGCTGAGAACGTCGTTCTTACGGCGGGCCGTAACACGTTCGCCCAGGAAATATCCGTCATCGTCCAAAGGTTCGTTGGCCTGCGCCACGATATATTTATCTTCTTCGTCCGCAGTCAGGTATTCAATTTCATTGGTAACGCGTTTATGCGCTTTGTCTACTTTGCGGTAAGGCGTTTCAATAAAACCGAACTTGTTGATAACCGCAAACGTAGAAAGGGAACCGATCAAACCGATGTTGGGACCTTCAGGGGTCTCAATCGGGCACATGCGTCCATAATGGGAGTTGTGAACGTCACGGACTTCATAGCCGGCCCTTTCACGGGACAGACCGCCGGGTCCCAGTGCAGAAAGACGGCGTTTGTGGGTCAGCTCTGCCAGCGGATTGTTCTGGTCCATAAACTGGGAAAGCTGGCTGCTGCCGAAGAATTCTTTAATAGCAGCCACTACCGGACGGATGTTGATCAGCGCCTGGGGAGTGATCACATCTACGTCCTGAATGGTCATGCGTTCTTTTACCACACGTTCCATACGGGCCAGACCGATACGGAACTGGTTCTGTAAAAGTTCGCCCACGCAGCGGACGCGGCGGTTGCCCAGATGGTCGATATCGTCTTTTTCGCCATGCCCGTCCATTACATTCAGAAGGTAGCCGAACGCGGCAAAAATGTCTTCCCTTGTAATCGTGCGGAGCGCTTCGGGAATGCCGGACGTAAAGACGATGCGCAGAACCTTCCCGCTTAACTCTTTAATTTTCAGCTGGTAGAGTCCGTATTCCTTGTAAACCTGGCTCTCTTCCACCTTATCCAGCACTTCGCCGGTCATCAGTGTTCCTTCCGGAACGATGATTTCACCGGTTTCCTTATCAACCAGCGGCTCTGCCAGCACACAGTTTTCCAGCCGGTTTCTCCAGCCTAATTTCTTGTTCAGTTTATAACGGCCTACATAGGCCAGGTCATACCGTTTGCTGTCAAAGAACGTCTGCTCGATGAGCTGCTTGGCATTTTCAAAGGCAGGCGGTTCACCGGGGCGCAGCTTTTTATACAGTTCGATCATCGCTTCTTCGCAATTCGTCGTACTGTCTTTTTCCAGCGTTGCCTTTACCGCTTCAATAATCTCGGTGCCTTCTTCCGTATGATTCTCAATCTGGGTGTCGCCGAAGAAATTTAAGATTTCTTCATTTGATTCCATCCCCATGGCCCGCAGCAGCACCGTGGCAGGAACCTTACGGGTCCTGTCCACGCGCGCATAGATAACATGGTTTAAATCTGTTTCAAATTCAATCCATGCGCCGCGGTTAGGGATTACAGTGGTCCCATACAAAAAGATTGCGCTGGGGTCCATGACCTTATCGTAATAAACCCCGGGGGAGCGAACCAACTGACTAACAATGACACGCTCCGCCCCGTTAATGACAAAGGTTCCCGTGGGGGTCATCAAAGGAAAATCGCCCATAAACACACGGGATTCCTTAATTTCTCCCGTATCTTTATACAGCAGATGAACATTGACATTCAACGGTGCAGAATAAGAAGCGTCCCGTTCCTTACATTCTTCAATGGTATATTTTGGTTCACCGATTTCAAAGCTCTGGAAAGAGAGTTCCAAATTCCCGTTAAAATCTTTTATAGGGGAAATATCGTGGAAAATCTCATTCAGCCCATCGCTCATGAACCACTCATAGGATTTCCTCTGCAGGTCAATCAAATGAGGCATTGGCAAAACTTCTTTAATTTTGCCAAAGCTATACCGGGTCCTGTCACCTGTCTGAACCGGTTTAAACATGTAGGTCTTCACTCCTTGTTATATAAGTCAGGCAATACAAAACTATGCACGTTGTCCAAAGCCAAAAAAAACAAGGTTCTTACCGCAAGATCACCCTGTTATTCAGATCAGACGAACGTACTTCATCCCTACGATATGGCAGCCGATGTGAACCACTACACTATCTGGCCGTTGTAGTCAAGCCTGCATTTTGGTCACAAACACAAAAAGCATAATTGTGGTAAATAATGATACCACAAGCATTAGGAATTTGTCAATAGGTTTTTTAAACAAAAAAAGACCGGCCCCCTTGGGGACCGGTCCTGATGACGTACAGTCAAATTATTTAATTTCAACAGTTGCGCCAGCAGCTTCCAGTTTTGCTTTGGCATCGTCAGCGTCAGCTTTGGAAACTTTTTCTTTAACAGCTTTCGGAGCGCCGTCAACCAGAGCTTTAGCTTCTTTCAGGCCCAGGCCGGTGATTTCGCGAACAGCTTTGATAACGTTGATCTTGCCCTGACCAGCTTCTTTCAGGATAACGTCGAATTCGGTCTGTTCTTCTTCAGCAGCAGCAGCAGCCGGAGCAGCGCCAGCAGCAGCAACAGCTACCGGAGCGGCAGCGGATACGCCAAATTTTTCTTCCAGAGCTTTAACCAGTTCAGCCAGCTCTAA
>JAEEGH010026678.1_pt1 | contig 11493 bp, 11 predicted proteins | sample 9134181 | NCBI WGS metagenome assembly JAEEGH01 (sample SAMN16246544, study PRJNA631951) | gut metagenome | biome: gut microbiome; feature: rumen; material: DP-attached | host: Bos | place: Iran: Karaj | collected 2018-10 | reverse complement strand
CAGCAGCACCGGCGACATAATGAGCCGTCTGACCAACGACACCGACACCATCGGTGAGCAGTGCGGTTCATCGTTCAGCCTGCTGGCCACCGCCGTGTCCATGATAGTCGGATGCTGCGCGATGATGCTCTACACCAACCCCCTGCTGGGTGCCATATGCATAGTCCCGCCGTTCGCGGGATTCTTCCTCATGAGGTTCATAATGAAGCGCACCCACGGGTACTACGTCACGCAGTCCGTCAACCTCGGAAGGATGAACGGGCTGGTGGAGGAGGTCTACTACGGACACTCCGTCGTGAGCGCCTACGGTGCGGAGGACCAGTGCAGGGAGGAGTTCACCGGTATCAACGAGGCGCTCTACAGGAGCGCGTACAAGACCAGGTTCATCACCAGCATGATGCCCCAAATCACGGGATTCATCAGCAACCTCGGATACGTGCTCACATGCATAGTCGGTTCCATGCTGGTCATCGAGGGCGAGATCACCTACGGTGTGATCGTCGCGTTCATCGTTTACGTCAGGCTGCTGAACTCGCCGCTCCTCCAGCTGGCGGATGCCCTCGGAGGGATGCAGAGTCTCGCCGCCTCCTCCGAGAGGGTGTTCGACCTGCTGCTCGCACCGGAGATGGAGGACGAATCCTCCAAGTCCGTACCGGATGTGCCAGTCAGGGGAGATGTGGAGTTCAGGGACGTCAACTTCAGCTACATCGAGGGCATACAGATCATCTACCACTTCTCGCTGAAGGTGAAGGCCGGACAGAAGATCGCCATCGTCGGCCCCACCGGTGCGGGCAAGACCACGATAGTGAACCTGCTCATGAGGTTCTACGAGGTGGACAGCGGGGACATCCTGATAGACGGCATCCCGACCAAGGACATGCCGAGGGAGAAGGTGCATTCCATGTTCTCCATGGTCCTCCAGGACCCGTGGGTGTTCGACGGGACGGTCAGGGACAACCTGGTCTTCAACGGAGCCGAGGTATCGGACGAGAAAATAATCGAAGCGTGCAAGGCCGTCGGTCTCCATGACCTGATCATGTCGCTCCCGAAGGGATACGACACCGTGCTCAGCGCCAACACCGGACTCTCAGCGGGACAGAAGCAGCAGCTCACCATCGCAAGGGCGATGATACTGGGTGCTCCGATGGTCATATTCGACGAGGCGACCAGTTCCGTGGATACGCACACAGAGAAGAAGATCCAGAAGGCGATGGAGGACCTGACGGACGGAAGGACGGCATTCATGATCGCCCACAGGCTGTCCACCATAAGGGACTGCGACCTCATCCTGGTGATGAAGAAGGGCTGCATAGTGGAGACGGGAACGCACGAGGAGCTGCTGGCGAAGGGCGGATTCTATTCGGAGCTGTACAGCAGTCAGTTCGAGAACTGCGACTGAAACTGCCTTATACGTGCGGATTGATGGCCTAGCATGGAACACCGCATCACCGTGATAGGGGTCACCGGCGATTGCCCCTTCGACAGGGCCGTGGAGCACTTCACCTCCATGGGCGGAGAGGTGATCCTCCTCAATCCGCTGTACGTGTACGGCGAGAGGCACATCCTTTCAGCGGTGATGCACGCCGAACGCGCCTTCGCCAACGGCACCCACAGGTCCAAGACCCTCCTGACCGAGACCATAATGTACATCGCGGGGGAGAGACAGGCATCCAAGGCTCTGAAGAAGGTGAGACCTGTATCGGATTCCGGACCGAGGGTCGCGGTGCTTTTCGACATCGACGATCCCAAGCTCGACGAGATCGGTCTCGTACGCGACGATTCCATCATCGAGGGAACTCCCGAGAAGGCAACGGCTATGGGTTTGGATGCGTTCGGTCAGGATGTTGATTTCGAGGAGCTGGCACTTGAGTCCGTGGCCATGCTCGATATAGAAAAACAGTGATCATTCCTTCCTGGATTTCTTCTTCCAGGCCTTGACCATGTCCCTGGTGATCTTGATCTTCCTGAGCTTCATGAGCGCAGCGCGCTGGAGCTTCTTGTCATCCTCGACAAGGTCCAGATACCTCACGGCGACGTCCATGATCAGATCCATGAAGTCGGTGTTCTGGAGCTTCGCGGCTATGGCGACGTCCAACGCACGGTCCATGTCGGTGACTGCGTCCTCGAGGTCCTCCGACTCCTGCGCCCTGTGGGCCAGTGATTTCACCAGAATGGATGCCTCGACCTCGTTGGCAGGTTCCTCATACTTGGCGATGAGCGCGGTGAGGTCGTCCACCCTGTCGAACGGGTGAAGTCCGTTCTGCAGACGGTGCTCGTAACGGATCATGGCGATCGTATCGCTCATATACGGCATGCCCGTGCCGCACGAATCGGTTATGCGGAGCACTATGTCGAGGACGTCGTCGAACTCGTCGCCCTCGATGTTGTCGAACATGGTGACCACGAACAGCATGACCCTGTCGATGTCCTCGCTGGTCGGGACGGTGGTCTTGGCGTCCTCCTGCCAGGCGTCGGCCGCCTTGGATACCATGGAGAGCGCATCCTCCATCCTTCCCAGGGATACGGAGATCAAAGCGAGACCCTCCCAGTAGGTGCTGGAGAAGAACGGCTGCCCCTCCTCGTCGGGTTCGGGTCCGACTTCTTTCAGTTTGTCATAGACCTCGAAGAACCTGTCCCCGGGGGTCGCGCCTACGGCATCCAATGCGTCGGAGCACATGCTCAGCACGCCAACCGTCAGTATGCGCCCGAGGGATTCCGATACGTCGAGTATCTCGGACACGGCCTCCTCGGTCTCGTCAGTCGGGACCATGCCGTCCATCACCGATTCGAAGAAGATGTTGATGCATCCGAAGTATACCCCGTCAACATCCTTGGAACCGGATGCGAGCGCGTCCACGGTAATGCCGAGCGCCTCGCGGATGAGGTCTACTCCCTTCTCCTTGCTGCCCACGGAGATGTACTCTATGGCGGTCTGGCACATCAGCAGTACCTTCGCCCTGCGGGCCTCCTCCTCGTTCGGATATGATGAGGGATCGTACCTGTGCAGCCTCGTCGCGGCGTCGGTCTGACCGTTCAGGATGTACGGCGTCCCGTCGTCCCTGACCGACCATCCGTCCTCGTTCCTCACCACGGCGAACTCCCCGCAGTTCGGACATGCGAACGAAACCTGGGCCCCGGGCTGGGGATTCCTAAGATGTTCCCCTCCCCCGCAGAGCACGGACTTGCTTCCGCACTCTGGACAGTAGCTTGTGGTGAGCCTCTCGTAGAGCCTCTCCATATCCGGACTGAGCTTGGGAGCCCTCCTCCCTCTGTATTGGGCCATCGGCAGGTTATGCGCATGACGGTATAAAACAACCCTATACGCGCGAATGGAAGAAAAGGAAGCCCTCCCTTCCGGGAGGGAATGTGTTTCTCAGTCCTTGGGTACGAACTTGAATCCGTAGCGGATGACTCCGTCGGGTCCGTCGGCGCTGATCTTCCTGAGGACGGCGCGGACAGGCATGCCGATCGTGACGTCCTTGGGATCCACGTCCACGAGCTGGGCGGATACCATCACGCCGTCGGTGGTCTTCACCATCGCGACCGCATAGGGCTTCAGCTTGGTGGCGAAGTCGGGGGCGTCGTGGATGATGGAGAAGGTGTACACCTCTCCCTCCCTCGAGACCTCGTAATCCTCCATCTTACCGATGCTCTCCCTGCGGCAGACGGGACACATGTTGCGCTTCGGGAAGTAGATCTTCCCGCAGCAGGGGCACTTGCATCCCTCGAGGTTGTACCTTCCGGGGATCTCCCTCCATTCCCTTGCTACAGATGCCATCAGATCGCCTCCATAATGCTGACGGTGACAGCTGAACCCATTCCTCCGACGGACTGTGCGAGTCCGTACTTGGCTCCGGCGACCTGCCTCTTGTCGGCGGATCCCCTGAGCTGCTCGGCGATCTCCACGATCTGGGCGACTCCGGTGGCTCCGATGGGGTGTCCGCGGGCCTTGAGTCCTCCGGAGGTGTTGACCGCAATCTTCCCTCCGATGGCTGCCTGTCCCTCGAGTACGGCCTTTCCGGCCTTTCCGCGCTCGAAGAACCCGAGGTCCTGGAGCGCCATGATGCCCGAGACGGTGTAGTTGTCGTGGACCTCCGCGACGGCGATGTCCTTGGCGGAGATGCCTGCGAGCTTGTAGGCGTTCTGCGCCGCGATCCTGGTCGCGTTGTACGTGGTGATGTCCTCTCTCTGGAACAGTGCCAGCGTATCGCTGGTCTGACATACGGCGGATACCTTGACGTAGGAATCCGTATACTTCTTCGCATCCTCGAGGGGACAGATCACCACTGCCGCCGCTCCGTCGGAGATGGGCGCGCAGTCGAACATTCCGAGAGGCGTCGCCACGGGTCCCGACTTGAGGACGGTCTCGATGGGCACCGCCTTCCTGAACTGTGCGTTGGGGTTCAGCGCCCCGTGCGCGTGGCTGTTGACCGAGAACGATGCGATCTCCTCGCGGGTCGCGATGCCGTCATGGATCATCCTCTGCGCGATCATCGCGTGCAGCGATGCGAAGGTCAGTCCCATTGCCGCCTCCCATTCCGCATCCGCGGTCTGGTCGCAGATCAGGTTGACGCTTGCGTCGTCCATGTCTGTCATCTTCTCGGCACCAGCAACAACGACGGTGTTGTGCATTCCAGAAGCCACCGCCATGACACCCTGCCTGAACGCGACTCCTCCCGAAGCATCTCCTGCCTCCACACGGACGGCGGGGATGTGGGTGGACGCCATTCCCGAATAGTCGGCGATGAGCGCGTCGATGTGCTTCTGACTGATGAAGCGTCCCGCGGCCATGTTACCGATGAACATGCCGTCGATCTCCTTGCCGGTGAGTCCGGCATCGGCTATCGCCTTGAGTCCGGCCTCGATGCCGATGTCCCTGAAGGACTTGTTCCAAAGCTCACCGAATTTGGTTACGCCTACTCCTATGATTGCTACATCCCTCATGGTATCACTCCGAAGGCAGGACGATCTTGTCCTTGAACATCGCGTATCTGGCATAGTCGAGTTCGACTGTCTTCGCCATCCTCTGCGCGACGGTGGCCGCGTTCTCTCTCTTGTAACTCTTGATGTTGTCGGTGACGGTGATGTCGAAGGCATCGCTTCCCGCACCGGATCCGTAGGATGTGACGAATATCCTGTCACCGGGCTTCGCCACGTCGAGGACGGATGCGAGCCCGAGGGGCACCGCACCGCTGTAGGTGTTGCCTATCTCCGGCGTGAGGAGTCCCTGAGCGATCTGCTCGTTGGTGAATCCCAGCTGGGCGGCGACCCTTGTGGGGAACTTGCCGTTGGGCTGGTGGAATATCGCGTAATCGTAATCCTCGGGCTTAGTGCCCATGGCCTCGAGCATCATCTTGGCCGCCGACGTGACGTGGCGGAAGTATGCGGGCTCTCCGGTGAACCTCCCTCCGTGCTTGGGGTAGGGCTGTCCCTCCCTCCTCCAGAAGTCGGGGGTGTCGGTGGTGAAGCTCATCGTCCTGTTGATCTTGGCGATGATGTTCTCGCTTCCTATGAGGTATGCTGCGCCTCCTGCGGATGCGGAATACTCCAGTGCATCCCCGGGAGCTCCCTGCGAGGTGTCCGCTCCGATGGCGACACCGTACCTGACCATTCCGGAACCGACGAGACCCATGCACACCTGGATACCTGCGGTACCCGCCTTACATGCGAACTCCATGTCCGCCGCGGTGAGGTTGGGGGTGGCGTTGATCGCCTCGGCGATGATGGTGGCGGTGGGTTTGACCGCGTACGGGTGGGATTCCGATCCCACGTACACCGCGCCGATGTCCTTCGGATCCACATCAGGGACCCTCGCCATCATCCCCCTCGCGGCCTCCGCCGCGATTGTGACGACATCCTCGTCGGGCGAAGGGACCGATTTCTGGTTGATGAAAAGTCCCTTTCCCATCGCTTTTCCGTCGACTCCCCATACCCTTCCGATCTCCTCAGGCCTTATCCTGTATCTGGGTATGTAAGCGCCGTAACTGACTATCCCTACATCCATCATATCCCTTCCTTGTATTTCTCTAGACTTTCTACTATCGTTTCCACGGACGCGTCCGTGGTGACCAGCGGGATCCTCTCCAGCCTGGAGAGCTTCACCGCCAGCGGGTCGATCGTGTCCGGCTTGTCGTAGACGACGAGGGCCGGGGTGAGCGGATGCGCCCTGATGGCGATCATCGGCGAACGTCCGTAGTGGACGTCCGTGAAGATGAGCGCCCTCTCGGTGCTCCATCCGTAGATCTTCATGTAATCGTTGGAACTCAGCAGCATGATCGTCTTCAGCGAGTTGACGATGGTGTAACCGTAGACCATCTTCTGCGGCAGCTTGTCCGGATTCAGATTGGTCCCGCCGATGTCGGAGATGAACTTGTCCATCGGCACGCCGTTCCTGAACTCGCCCATGGCGATGATGCATTCGGACATCGCCTCGGGGACGTACTTCGAGATGGTCGGCGAACCGGCCTCCTTGTCGAGGTCTATGAGCGCGTTCACCAGCTTCTTGATGAGTCCTGCTCCGGGGGATTTGCGTCTCCCGGACTCGTAGTCGCTAATAACAGAATGCGAGACGCCCATGGCCTCCGCGAGCTGGTTCTGGGAGAGACCGAACTCCTCCCTCCACTTGCGGATGGTCATCCCGGGTTCGCTGGAAAGAGTGATCTCGCCTGCGATCTTCTCCTTCAGTTCCTCTATCATGGATGCACATGTCCAGCGGTATATATAATGCTGTCGAATTTGTCATCCGTCAAATGACGAATCGATGGATGACGATATGCCCGCGACTTCTGAAAAATCGAATATCTGGCACATTCCCATCGCAGCGGATTCGGTACTTTGGTGTCTTACCATCGACCATCCCCCATTCTTTAATACGAGCGCCTTATAACGAGGGGCAGTGAAAACATGACCGTCATTGGCGATTGCAGGAAGAAGCTCTCCTCCGCAGAGGGAGAGGTCACCATCTACAGCCTCAGGGAACTGGAGAAGCAGGGAATCATCTCCGGCCTGAAGAAGAAGCCGTACTCCATACGCGTCCTGATCGAATCCCTCCTCAGACAGAAGGACGGGAGGCTCATCACCGACGACGACGTGAGGAACGTCGCATCGTGGAACGCGAAGGACAACGGGGACATCGACATCCCGTTCATCCCGGCACGCGTTCTGCTTCAGGACCTCACCGGCGGAGCGGCTGTCGTCGACCTCGCCTCCATGAGGGCGGCCGTCGCCGATGTCGGGAAGGACCCCTCGGTCATCAACCCCCTCGTACCCGTCGACCTGGTCATCGACCACTCCATACAGGTGGATGTGGCCGGATGCCCCGAGGCGCAGGAGAGGAACGAGGAGATCGAGTTCCAGAGGAACAAGGAGAGGTACGCACTGTTCAAGTGGGCGCAGAACTCCTTCAAGAACTTCAGGGCGGTCCCCCCGGGAAAAGGTATCTGCCACCAGGTCAACCTCGAGTACCTGTCCCCGCTGGTCCACTACAAGAAGACGGACGACGGGGCGATCGCATACCCCGATTCCTGTTTCGGAACGGACTCCCACACAACGCAGATCGACGGTCTCGGAGTCGTTGGATGGGGAGTCGGAGGGATCGAGGCCGAGGCGGTCATGCTCGGACAGCCCTGCTACATGAAGCTGCCCGACGTCATCGGATTCAGGCTCACCGGGAAACTGAAGGCGGGCGTCACCGCAACGGATCTCGTCCTTACGGTCGTAGAGATGCTGAGGAAGAAGGGCGTCGTAGGCAAGTTCGTGGAGTTCTGCGGACCCGGATACGAATCGCTCGAACTCGCCGACCGTGCGACCATCGCCAACATGGGCCCGGAGTACGGGGCCACCATGGGATTCTTCCCCGTGGACGGGAAGACCATCGACTACCTGAAGCTCACAGGCCGCGCACCGGAGCACATCGACCTCATCGAGAAGTACGCCAAGGAGCAATGCCTCTGGTACGACGGAGAGGCTGAGTACACCGACATGATCGAGCTGGACCTCGGTGATGTCGAACCCTCGCTGGCAGGACACAAGAGACCCCAGGACAGGATCCCCCTGTCCAAGCTCAAGGAGAGCTTCGACAAGACGCTCGAAGCGCTGGGAGAGAAGAGGAAGTCCGCGGAGGGACTTACCGACGGATTCCTCGCCATCGCAGCCATCACATCATGCACCAACACCGCCAACCCATCGGTCATGATCGCCGCGGGACTCGTCGCCAAGAAGGCCGCCGAGCTCGGACTCACCAAGAAGGATTGGGTCAAGACCTCCCTGTCCCCGGGATCGAGGGCCGTCACGGAGTACCTGAAGAACTCCGGCCTCCTGCCCTACCTGGAGAAGATGGGATTCCACGTCACCGGATACGGATGCATGACCTGCATCGGTAACAGCGGTCCGCTGGGTCCGGAAATCGTCAGGAAGATCCAGGACAACGGCCTGGTTGCGGCGGCCGTCGCATCCAGCAACAGGAACTTCGAGGGACGCATCCACGCCAACGTGAGAGCGAACTACCTCGCATCGCCGCCCCTCGTGGTCGCTCTGTCCATCGCGGGACGCATCGACATCGACACCGAGAAGGAGCCTCTGGCCACCGTCAACGGGAAGGACGTCTTCCTCAGGGACATCTGGCCCACCGAGAAGGAGATCGCCGACCTCATGGACAAATACGTCACCACCGAGACGTTCGTCTCACAGTACTCCAACGTGTTCGAGGGATCTGACAGGTGGAAGAGGATCGACGCCCCCACCGGAGCGCTGTTCAAGTGGGATGACAAGAGCACCTACATCAGGAACCCGCCGTTCTTCGAGAACATCTTCGACGAGCCCTGCATCAGGAACATCGACAGGGCGTACGTCCTCGCGAAGCTCGGGGATTCCATCACAACGGATCACATCTCCCCCGCAGGTTCGTTCCCCGCATCGTCCGATGCCGGGAAGTACCTCATGTCGCTGGGCGTGGAGCCCAAGGACTTCAACTCCTACGGATCGAGGAGGGCGAACCACGAGGTGATGGTCAGAGGGACATTCGCCAACATCAGGCTGAGGAACATGCTCACCCCCGGCGTGGAGGGAAGCTCCTCCTTCTACAGACCGGAGAAGATACAGGACACCATCTACGAGGTATCCAGGAGATACATCGAGGACAGGTCCCCGCTCATCGTTCTCGCCGGGAAGGAGTACGGTACCGGAAGCTCGAGGGATTGGGCGGCCAAGGGACCGTACCTGCTGGGCGTCAAAGCGGTCATCGCGGAATCCTTCGAGAGGATCCACAGGTCCAACCTCGTCGGGATGGGCATCGTGCCGCTGCAGTTCCTCGAGGGACAGAACGCCGAGTCGCTCGGACTCGACGGCAGCGAGATCTACGACATCGACCTCGAGGGCCTGGAGCCCAAGTGCGTCGTGAAGGTCACCGCCTTCAAGAACGGCCAGAAGCTGGAGTTCGGCACCCTGTGCAGGGTGGACGTCCCCGCAGAGGTCGACTACATCAAGAACGGCGGCATCCTCCAGACGGTGCTCAGGCACATGATCGAGTGATGTCCAGCATCTCCCGCTGTCAGCGGCGGGAGATGGCAATCCTTTTATCGGAAAAGTAGATAAGGGGTTCAATCAACGGGCCCTTGGGTTAGTTTGGTATACTTGTGCCTTCGGGAGGCATAGACTCCGGTTCAAATCCGGGGGGGCCCACTGTCATTATCTCTAAAATTCTGACTGCTGGCTCTTATGCGGTTCAAATCCAAAGGATTTGAACCAAGTCATTCAAACAATCAAAAAACAGAGATGTTTAAATACTGCAAGCATCATTGATTAATCATCCTAGTAAGACCCGTAGGATCGGTCGCCGTTACGGTGGCCATTAATGCCTGCGGGCAAGGGATACATTTCTTGATATCAATTCGATGGTGTCATCGCCATTCTCATGTTTTGCCCTAGATGCGCCTGCAATGAAATCTACCAATTGAATGCATCTGTTCTGCTCCGATGATACCATATCTATCTTCATTGGATTAATGTTGAACTCTTTTGCTTCTCTACGAACCATGGCCCTCAATTCATCATTGGTGATGAAACGGTTACGATCCAATAATACGTTAAAATCCTTGCATGGCACTATTTCCATAGCATCAATCAAAACTTGCTCCAAAATTGTCCTGTATAATTCATTCCCATACAAGGGATTATGATTCAGGGGCTTGTTCTTTTCAACGACAGTGTATACAACTTTGAATTTCAAATTGGACATTGTACTCAAAATAGTTCTTCTTTGGTCTTGTGATGTATTATACCATTTGGATTCGAAGGTCTTGGATAGGCAACTAGCAGCCTTTTTGAAATCACGGGAACGGAAAACAACAATCGCTGCAATGACAAAGTATTTTGAACCATGTGGCCCCAGATCACCAGATTCGTCTATCACAATTAATCCTGTCACAGTGCACCCAGTTTTCAAAAGCAATAATGATATTTAGCAATATCATCTTGCAGACACCTCATTGACATGAACGGATTTGAACCAATTCATATGACTCATTTTAGGGGGTCATTGACTTTTGTTTTTCCGATCCGGCCTTTCTTAGTCCAGGTTCGGGGGGGGGGGACCCACCAATCAATTTCAAATTCCGATTGCTGGCTCTTTGTCGGTTCAAATCCATGTGGTTCGAACCAAGACATTCAATGTTTGGACAAACAGAGTTGTTTGAATACTGAAATCATCAATTCGCCCTACAATCTTGTTATGACATAATTATGTACACTATAATGTCTTATATACTATGTAATCCATCGATAATCCGTGACCCAAATAGTACCCATCACCGAGATGAGAAACACATCCAAGATGTTCGAGATGTCCGAGAACCAGCCGTTGTACATCACGAAGAACGGTTACGGTTCCAGAGTGTTGCTCAATATCGAGACGTACAACAAGGTCAAAGAACTGCTGCTGGATCTCGAGCTTGAGGAAAGATTCCAGAGATCTGAAACGGACGGGGGGAACGAAGAGGCTCATCAGTTCCTAAAGAGGCTCATCAATGAGTGATTATATCATTGAAGTATCCAAAGGTGCCAAATCAGATATTGTCTCAATCTACAGGTATATCAAAGACGAACTGTTGAATCCCACAGCTGCATCCAAATACATCAAAGATACGGATGAGGCAGTCACATCCCTTGAATCGTTACCATAAAGCCACATGGTGCGCCCGGATTCCAAACTGTTCGGCGGACTAGAGAAGAGACAGTTCTTCTACCGTAAAAAGTACGTCATGTTCTATGTCATCTTCGAGGACAGGAAACTCGTGAGGATCATCAAGGTAGCATATTCACCGAGCGATCTCAGCGATGAATGACGAAACCGATATTCTGGGCAATTGACCAAAATGGATTTGAACCGTTTTGAATGCCCTATTTTAGGGGGCCATTGACTTTTATTTCTCCGATCTGGCCTGTCTTGGTCCAAGTTCGGGGGGCCCACTGTCATTATCTCTAAAAATCTGATTGCTG
>JAEEGH010026675.1_pt1 | contig 11493 bp, 16 predicted proteins | sample 9134181 | NCBI WGS metagenome assembly JAEEGH01 (sample SAMN16246544, study PRJNA631951) | gut metagenome | biome: gut microbiome; feature: rumen; material: DP-attached | host: Bos | place: Iran: Karaj | collected 2018-10 | reverse complement strand
GGAACTTACCGAACTCCGTTTCCATATAGGGCGTTATCAGAAGCGTGTTCTCTATGCGAGCGCCAAACTTATCTGCCAGATAGATACCTGGTTCGTCGGTAATCGTCATACCAGCCACAAGCGGAGCAGGCTTCCATTCCATACGGAACTGATGGGGACCTTCGTGAACGTTCAGGTAAGTCCCCACCCCATGACCTGTGCCATGAAGATAGTTCAGACCTTCGCGCCACATGTCCTTCCTGGCAAGGATATCAATCTGAGTACCACTTGAACCAGAAGGGAACTTACAAAGTTCTATCTGGATATGCCCTTTCAGCACCAAAGTGTAAATATGTCGCTGTTCGTCAGTCAGAGGACCCAGCGCAATGGTGCGCGTAATATCTGTCGTACCGTCAAGATACTGTCCGCCACTGTCGAGCAACAACAGTCCCTCTGCCTTCAGCGGTGCATCTGTAGCTGGCGTTGCCTCATAGTGCACAATGGCTCCATGTGCCTGATAGCCTGCAATCGTATCGAAGGAGAGCCCTCTGAACAAGGGTTGCTCTGCACGTAGCGAGGTCAGTTTCTCATCAACAGACATCTCGGTCTGCCCGCCAGCCTCAACGGCAGGTTTTAGCCATTTCAGGAATTTCACCATCGCGATACCATCTTTCAGCATCGCCGACTTAAAACCCGCTATCTCCGTTTCATTCTTAATGGTTTTCAGCCGCTTTACGGGCGATTCCGCCTCCACGATTTCGCGCCCCACAGTCTTATAAAGCGTGTAGTTCACTTCATCAGGATCAAGCAGGATATTATACTCGAAATAATCCTTCAGACCTTTCTTCACCTCCTCGTAAGGAGCCACCCCTACCCCTTCGGCACTCAGATAGGCCAGGACATCAGGCGTAAGTTTCACCTTATTAATATATAGGGTAACATCCTTCGACGAAATCAGCAGATAGCTCACGAACACAGGATTGCAATGCACGTCAGATCCGCGAAGGTTCAAAGTCCACGCGATGTCGTCGAGGGCAGACATCAGCATGCCGTCAGCATGCAGCTCGCGAAGTCCCTTCCTGATACGGGCAATTTTATCATGAGCCGCCTCTCCTGCATATTCCATAGGATAGATTTCCACCTTATCCTCAGGAACAGCTGGTCTGTTGCGCCATATCTGTGAGAGCGGATCCAGATTCGTGCGAACGGTTATCCCCCCTTGTTTGCGCAGGTCGGCAATCAGTTCTTTGACAAAGCTCGCAGAGTTCACCATACCGTCGACACCAATCTCAGCCCCAGGGCCGCACTCGCTGCCAATCCAATCCGCTATCGTAGGCGTACCTTCTATCTTCAGCTTCATCAACTGGTACTCTGTACCCTTCAGCTGCTCTTCCGCTGCGATGAAGTAGCGGGAATCCGTCCACAAAGCGGCAGACTTCATGGTCACCACAGCCGTACCTGCCGAACCGTTGAAGCCAGAGATAAACTCACGACCTTTCCAATGATCGGGTATATATTCGCCCTGATGAGGATCAGTGCTGGGAAAAATGAAAGCCGAGAGATGCTCACGGCGCATCACCTCCCTAAGGGCTTCTATTCGCTCATTAATATTCATTTCTTATTCGTTTTTGTAATTTCGACTTTACAAAGGTACGAAGATTTTGACAGAGTTTCAACGGATTAACGAAGATTAATAATAAAAAGAGAGGAAATATGCATCTTTTTTCTTATCTTTGCAGCACTTTTGATTACTCAAACAATATTATTTATACAATTATGGCATTAACAAACGAGAAGTTGACCATTGTCGGCGCTGCCGGTATGATTGGTTCAAACATGGCTCAGACCGCTTTGATGATGGGTCTGACAACTGAGATTTGTCTTTACGACGTTTTCTCTCCAGAGGGTGTTGCTGAGGAGATGCGCCAGAGTGGTTTCGACGATGTGAACATCGTTGCTACAACTGACGCCGAGGAGGCTTTCAAGAACGCTAAGTACATCATCTCTTCAGGTGGTGCTCCCCGTAAGGCTGGTATGACCCGTGAGGATCTGCTTGCTGGCAACTGCAAGATTGCAGAGGAGCTTGGCCAGAACATCAAGAAGTTCTGCCCCGATGTAAAACACGTGGTTATCATCTTCAACCCTGCCGACCTTACTGGTCTGGTAACCCTGCTCTACTCTGGTCTGAAACCAGGACAGGTAACTACCCTCGCAGGTCTCGACACGACCCGTCTGCAGAGCGCACTGGCCAAGAAGTTCGGTGTAATGCAGAATCAGATCACTGGTTGCGCTACCTATGGTGGCCACGGTGAGCAGATGGCCGTATTCGGCAGCCATGTAGAAATCGCTGGTCGCAAGCTGACTGACATCATCGGCACAGCAGAGTTCCCCGCCGAGGAGTGGGAGCAGATGAAGACCGACGTTACCAAGGGTGGTGCCAAGATCATCGAGCTTCGCGGACGCAGCTCATTCCAGAGCCCTGCATATCTCTCAGTTGAGATGATCCGTGCCGCTATGGGTGGTGAGCCTTTCCGCTTCCCCGTTGGAACATACGTTAAGACTGATAAGTACGACCACATCATGATGGCCATGAAGACCACCATGACTGCAGAGGGCGCCAAGTTCGAGGTTCCTCAGGGTACTCCCGATGAGAACGCCAAGCTGGATCAGAGCTACGAGCACCTGTGCAAGATGCGCGACGAGCTGGTTACGCTGAACATCGTTCCTCCCGTATCAGAGTGGAATAAGATCAATCCAAACCTCTAATTATGGCTTTGATCAAATCATATCGCGGTCTCGCTCCCAAATGGGGGCGAGATTGCTATTTTAGCGAGAATGCCACGATTGTGGGTGATGTAACGATGGGCGATGAGTGCTCCGTATGGTTCAATGCCGTCGTTCGTGGCGACGTAGCCCCTATTACCATCGGCAACTGCACGAACATCCAGGACGGCAGCTGCGTGCATGTAACCTTCGACACAGGTCCTACCCATATCGGCAACTACGTGACGATAGGCCATAACGTCACCGTCCATGCCTGCACCATCCACGATCACGCCCTCATCGGCATGGGCTCTACCCTGCTCGACGGCTGTGAGGTGGGCGAAGGCGCTATCGTAGCCGCAGGTGCCCTCGTGCTCCAGAACACGAAGATTCCGACTGGCGAAATCTGGGGAGGCGTACCAGCCAAGTACATCAAGCCCGTCCGCCCAGGCCAGACCGACAACGCCGAGCACTACGTCGCCTACTCCAAATTCTATCTCGAAGATCAGGAGTAACCCTACTATGTATCATACTATGATATAGCCATGATGATGTTCATGACTCAAAAAACAGGCCCACTATTTTGCGTACACGCGTAAAGTGTTTTGCGTAGGCACGTAAAGCATTTTGCGCAGGCGCAAAAGTTTGCCAAATAGTACCTTGCTTTTCCTGCAAAGATGGCATTCGACCAGTGAAATTGTAGCCACCCTACGTGCATACGTTGTGATAGGAATGATACCTTACGAGGCACTCGACAAGTATTTCGAGTTCTCACCCATCGACGAGGTGGCACATGCCATTATACAGCTTGCCCGGATAGAAGCTACCAACAGCTATACCACGCAGGTGCTCTACCGCCTCGGTTTCCAGTGGCCACCAGGGCAGACGTTCAATCAGGGCAGACGCTCAATAGTTATTACAAGTCTCGTATTGTAAATATTATATACACTATTTTAATCTGTCAATTACAATGTAAACATTTGGTATACATTATATTATATTAACTATAATGATTTGTGTATATCTATTATTTTTACTATCTTTGCACAATGTAATTAATATTGTAATGCACAATGGATATACTGACTTTTAGCAAGTGTATTCCCGACTGTCGGGATGAGAAGAACAGGCTTTATGATGCCTCTGAACTAGTGTTTATCACTTTAGTCGCCGTCCTCTGCGGCTCTGACACATGGAATGACATTGAGGAGTTCTGCGAATACAACTTCAAGTATTTTAAGGACCGGCTTCCGAATCTTCGTGGCGTTCCTTCGCATGACACGCTTAACCGTTTCTTCTCCGTACTTGACCCGTCATGGTTTGAAAAGGCGTTCCGTGATTGGGCAAACGACATCTGTGACCGGATATCAGGTGTGGTCGCCATCGATGGCAAGGCTGTCTGCAGGAATCCCTCAGACACGTCCAACAGTGTGAAGAACCGTCTGTATATGGTTAGTGCATGGTCTGAGGCCAATGGCATCTGTCTCGGGCAGGAGAAGGTCGGCGTCAAATCAAATGAGATAACGGCCATTCCTAAACTCATCGAAGCATTGGACCTGAGGGGATGCATTGTAACAATAGATGCCATCGGCTGCCAGAAATCCATAGCCGAAAGCATTGTGAAAGCAGGTGCCGATTACGTGCTGTGTGCAAAGAAGAACCAGAAGCACCTTAGGGACTTGGTTGCATTCAACGTAAACGAGAGTAAGAAGGAGATAGAGGGCTATTGTCAATGGTGCGAACATAGTAATGACGGGCATGGCAGGCATGAGTGGCGCGAGTGCGTATGCACAGATTTTGAAAAGCTGGCAAAGTTCTTTCTCAAAGGATGGGCTGGGGTACGAACATTGGCTAGGGTAACAACAAAAAGGCAGATTGGCGACGGTCCCATTTCCGAAGAAACCAGGTATTACATCACCTCTCTGCCTGAGGATCCAGAGCTGATTCTTAAATCTGTAAGGGCGCACTGGTCCATTGAGAACCAATTGCACTGGAGGATGGACGTGGCCTTTAGGGAAGACTATACAAGAAAGACGGACAATGCCGCGATAAATTTCTCTGCATTAGGGAAAATGGCACTGATGATGCTCAAAGCATGGGACAAGAAAGTTGGCATTGCAAGCAAGAGGAAATATTGCAGTTGGGACGAGAACACAAGAGACAAGGTCTTGGGAATCAAAAAGCCATGTTAATAATATTGAGCGTCTGCCCTGCCAACAAAATGATTACCTTTGCACCCATGGTAAAGAAAGATACGCAAAAGACTCGCGAAGAGATCTTCGCAGAGAAGGCAGACAATTATGAGGCCTGCTTCAGTACGACTTGTCCGCTTCGTGAGCATTGTCTCCACAGCCTACTCGCCAGTTACAAACCCAAGGAGCGCCTCTATATCACCTGCGTCAACCTTTGCAATCCGAAGATGCAGCGTGAAGGCTGTCCCTTGTTCCGCAAAGACGAGGTCATCCGCATGCCTGTCAAACTGTCTACGATCTATTACGACATGCCAGGCCGTATGGAGCGTGCCATCAAGAACCACCTTATTAATGTCTACTCCCGCAAGCGCTACTACGAATACCACAACGGCACCCGCCCGCTCACCCCTGACGTAGAACGCTATGTCCGTCAGACTCTGAAAAACTACGGTTGGACAGAGGAACCCAGATTCCTCGACTTTGTTGAGGATTATCTGTGGTAGCAGATGGTCTTTTTCTGTTTGCAAGGGTTATGAAAATGGAGCATAGCACCCAAAAAAACTTGCTTTTGTTTTGTGCTAATGATTTTTTTTCGTACTTTTGTGGCGTAAAAATGTGCTTATGGGTACGATGAGTCAGAAAATAAAGGATATGCAGTCCAAGAGAATTGCCTATCAGAAGGAGAAGACAAAAGAGTATATGGCGCGTGTAGCCAGTTACCTTTCTGTAGAGGATCAGAAGATTCTCTATAGTGGAAATGGCTTTGTTGAAGTACCAGAGGAGGAGCGCCACAGAGAGCGTATTGATGCATACCCCTATTTAATACCTTAGGCTGTGATTCTAGAGCATTATCCGTATCGGTTTGTAAAGAAAGACAAAGAGCCTTGGGATGGACCCCAAGGTTTTTTGATGCATCGTTTACTGTATTCTTTCAAGTCAACGAAGTCACACCAGACTTACTGGGTTTGGATAGAGGTTTACCAACATCATTTTATGCCGTCAAATTCCATTTGAAGGCTCATCGTCATAGTGATTTTAAGTATAACTTGATGACTGGTCTATATGAGGCTCGTCAATGTATCAGGACATGTATGGCCATTATGGAGGAAGTTGCGAGATCAGATTCAAGAGCTTCTTTTGGTTTCATTGGTGCAAATCAAATGGATGAGCCAGAAGAGAACACAAAACGCTTTCGTGTATATCGGCGTTTCATGCTTACTTGTTTTGGTAATGACGAGTATGTTCATAAGTACAACATTTCCAAAAGTGCCTACATGCTTATTAATCGGAAGGAACTTGCCGAGCATCCTAGTTTGCTTGATGAGATAGTCAAGGGCTTTAGTGAATTATATCCTTACTTCGAATAGCAGAGGTTAAAGAGATTATACTTAGCTACTCGTGGCATGAGCGAAGGCTATCACGTCACCTTCGGCTTCTCAAAGAATCAGCAAAAATTCTAGGCCACAGTGGATAGAGTGGAATGGCAAGTGTATCTTTAAAGTCATCGTGTTAAGCCCCTTCTTTGTATTATTAAGGTACGTATGCGCGGTTGGTGGGAATGTTCTGTACTTTTTACACTCCAATTCCAGCAATTTCATGTGATATGCTATTTTTTTTATTGTTTTATTTGCTTATTTCACGAAAATTCGCTATCTTTGCAACATCGATTATAATTAGTAAGAAATTAAATATTGAAATAAGAAACAGATAGTGCCAATTGTTTTAGGGAGATTGTCCCGCTAGGCGAGGCGCTCCCATTGGGGACAAATAACGTAGTCAATAACCTAAGACTGGCGCGAAGTTCCTGTTCGTACTTATTGGATAAATGAGCTTTTAGCTCTTGTTCTCACCCAAAGAATACCGCCATATTCTAAGAGAGAATCACTCAAAGGTAATCTTTTTGGGCAAGTACAGGATGGTTGCACGCCTTTCTTGTAATCATTAAAAAGAAATGCTAGAATCTCTCCCTTGGAGAACTATTACTCATTACGGGCTTCATTTTGTAGCCCCATTGCTATTAGCGCTTTTTTTCAAGAAGGATCATCGTGTTAAAGCTTACCTTATTATGCTTGCCACAATGATCGTTGATGCAGACCACTTGTTGGCCAATCCAATCTTTGACCCGAACAGGATGAGTATCGGGTTTCATCCTCTCCACTCTTACTTTGCCATTGCCATCTATTGTATCTTAGCCATGATTCCCTATGAGGAACATAATTGGCCATGGTGGATTCATGCAATAGGTATCGGTCTGGTTTTTCATATGTTTACAGATTGGCAAGACTATGTATTATGGTTATAAATATCAATAAAAACAATAACAAAATGAAAACAAAATTTTATTTCTTGTTAGTAACGGCATTTTTTGTTTTTGCCTCTACTAATGCCAAGCAACCAGAGACAAGATTCTCTACGTTCTATGCAGTTTCTTCATCCGAGTCGGACAAAGAATTTGTAACAAAAGTTCTTGAAGAAATTTGTGAGAGATTTTATGGACGCATGTTTGCTGGTAGGACATATATACAGCGCTCAATATATGTATCGGACTGCAGCCGGAGTAGTAGAAGAATATGGGCCAAAGGTACTCATACATATCAAGGAAGAATCGGTACAGTATATCCTAATATGAAATTTGAGGTGACGATTGATCGTACTGATGGAAATAATGCATTAGTCAAATTCGAAAAACTGTCGGCACCTGATTTTTTTCATAGCGACTACTATTGGGAACATGGAGAAATGAATCTGATAGAAAACTGGTAAGTTCCAAAACTGAGTGATGATGTTAAACGACTAATGCACATTGAAAAGAATCATGTGAATAATCACAACTCTATTATTATTGTTTGGCAGGCTTCTCTGCTAAACAATAATAATATAATAGAGTTAAATAATGGCGATCTTAAAAGGAAAGTCCACTCTTCATAACCTAACTGGATTTTGACATAAAAAAAGTTAATTATGGGTTACATTGAAAGCAATTTAATGGCAGGTGAGAAAATAGTCTATGAGGCAAAACTGCATGGAATCGTGTATACAGGACCTGTTCTTGTAGGAATGGTCTCATTTGGATTGATAATAGCAGCATTTGCTTATCCTCCTGCAGTCTTAATCATGTTCGTTATTTTGGCAATAGCTTGTGCTTGGGCAGTATCCATTCACGGCGGTAAACAATATGTGGTAACAACTCATCGACTCATTTTCAAACGTGGTATAATCAATAGAAACTCATTCGAATTGCTATTGAGAAAATGCGAAGGCGTGATGGTATATCAATCCATTTTGGGTCGTATACTTGGTTTTGGGACTGTCAACGTGACGACTGGTGAAGCTACTAATAGCTATAAATATATTTGTAATCCAATGGAGTTCAGTACCAAAATTCATGAACAAATTTTTAACTTAAAGTCAATATGAGACTACGAATTCTGATTAGTAACAAAGCCAAAAATAAAATGAAGAGTTTAACAAATTAATTATCCAATTATGAGAAAAATATTATTTATGTTACTTTTATGTAGCAATGCATTGATTGGCTATGCAAGTCATCCTGAAGTGGAAAACAATATGTTTGCCACAATGGATAATGAAGAAGAAAAAGAAACTGTCCGTAAGATTCTCGAAGAAATATGTGAAAGGTGCTACGGTCACATGTTTTCAGGAAGAACATATATTCAGCGCTCCATTTACATTACGGATTACACTAAAACAAGTACAAGAATCTGGGCTAAAGGGACACATTCTTATAAAGGGCGTTTCGGGGCATCCTATTTAAATCAAAGATTTGAAGTGACTCTTATTAGAGAAAACAGTAGAAGTATAAAAGTCCATTTTCGTAAAGCAGCAAAAGGACCTGTTAGCGGCGATACTTATTTTATGGAGGATGGGTATATAACCATTGAAGATGATTAATTTAAATTCTAATTTACTAAAATGATTAAAAATATGGAAATAGAAAATACATTATTGACGTGTGTCAGTTGTAAAAGACAGCTAAATTCCGAAGTAGACAAATGTCCACATTGTGGAAAGAAAGATCCTTTCATGTTCAAGAAAATCGAGAAGAAAGCAGGCTTTTTAATGTTCCTTGATATACTTATCTCTTTTCTTCTTGCGATTAAAATATGTTCGTTATTTGGTGGAGGTCTAGTTGTTCTTGCAATATTATTATGGGTGCTAACTGCAGTATTTGCTAAGATTGGTGGTTTCTTTATAAAAAAACATATGGATAACACAGTTCTCAAAATGAAAGATGAGATGAAGACTATATATGGTAATGATGAGGAGGCAAATGAATGGCGTTTAGCAATGACAAAACGAATTTATGATTTATTGAAGTATTGTTGAAATAGATTGAAGGCAAATGTTAGAAATGATAAAAACAAATGCGGAAGGATGAATAACAAGTTGAAAGCCCTTGTTGTATTACTATTATCTCCACTATTGTTTATCATAATGGAGTTTTTGCTGGGAATGATAAATTGGCAGTTACTGCTTCTTCTTGGAATTCTATACTTCATAACAATACCATTGCTTCTGCTGTTTGTAATAAATAAATTAAAAAGGAATTCATGATAATGTCGTTTGGTATAAGAAGTTATGTCCGGCACAAATAATGGTTATATACATGAGTATAGATCTAACTCGTGAAGAAAAGTCTTGTAGCCTCAGTGATAATGAGAACCAGAATGGAAGTCATGATTTACCTCCTCAACAACTTGTCAAGTTGGAAGGATTAAGGGGGGGCGTTGAGATGATGGTGGAGGAAATAATTATGGAAAACATAATTTTCGACTCATATAAGGAGGAGCTGATGAAACATTGTGAGGAAGAAGAAGTGACTTATGATATTCAAGATCTAGGTGATTTTCTTGAATGTTTAAATTTGGGAGTAAAATCACCCGACTGCAGGGCTATCGCAATGACATTTGCTTTAAAAGATGCAGAGAAATGCTATGTTAGAGAGGAGAAGATCGATGAAATATTAGACACATGGAGTTTACGTACATCTTAAACACACATGTGATTATCTAGTATAGAATGGTTAAATATTGTGAAAGGTATTATTTAAATACGGATTATGGTACAATTAGTAGGCTTTTGTGTAATTGCAGTTATTGTCATAATTTATTTGGTTATTCAATATGTTAGAGGTAATATTCCTTATTCTTTGAGTCAAATTGTTAAAGTTTTATTACTTATAGTAATATTCTTTGTTGGTTGGCTTGTTATACCAATATATTCTATTGCCTCCTTAGGTTGGATAGGTGCAATTGTTGCTGTTTTATCTTTCATTATTAGTTTTTGGATTGCGCACAAATTGTCAAAGCTCTTAAAATAAGTATAATATTAAACTACTTGGTAGAGTGTTTGAGTATCACCTAAGTAAATATGTAGACAATCAATGTCGAAAAGAATAGAGATGGAATTGGGTTATATAAAATTATGTATGTGAAAAAAGGTTGTTTCATGGTAAAAAGATAGTGTTATTACTTGCATGAGGTACTATAAACTGGTTGAGGCCAGTGAGGGCTTTCTGTTTGACGAGTTTGAAAAGTATCGCTTAGCGTGATCCCAAAGAATAATCAGGAAGAAGTTGCTCACGACACGTACTAAGTATAATTGGATATGAAACGTAAAGTATTGATATTGGGAACTGCTATTGAGTTTAGAACTCAAACAAGAAACATCATACATAGGGAGATAAATATTTGCAAATCTATATGGACCAATTATTTGAAATAATAGAGAGGTTCTTTGAACGAATCAAGAAGATGAATGTTGTCAAGTTTTTTTTGATAGCATGGGTCTTCAACTTTGTCTGGACAATATTTATCGGGATTATCCTGTATTTCACTGGAGCAAAGTTCAGTCAGAATGTAGCATCGACGAGTGAGTTCACCAACTCGTTTCTGTTAGTGCCATTTGCAGCGTTAACTGAAGAGGTGATATTCCGCTGGTTGCCCATGCTGGTACTGACTTTTGGACTGACATTCGCCTTCAGGAAAGGAAGCCTGACTGCAGAACGTTTCTTCTACGTGGAAAAACGCGCTCTTCTTGTGGTGGTATTGGTCTCAAGCATTGTCTTTGGATTTGTTCACGGCAACATCTTCAACGTGCTGATGCAGGGTGTGAGCGGTGCGATTATGTACATCATCTTCCTGCGTGCATTCTTTATTGAACGCGACCTTGGTGTGAGAGACCGCTTGCAAGTGGTTCCGTTGGCAGAGTCGACTCTATATCACACGATGGCAAATGCATTTCTGATTTTCCTATAACCTTGTAAACATGCTGAATATGGAAGATAATCAATTCGTACAAATGATAGAATATTATAAAGAGGCATTGGCAAGGATTGTCAATGTCAGTGTCGCAGAGGACGGCTCGACACTTTGCTTTGGGCATCAATCGCAGTGGCGACTTGTAGCTACCGTGATAGGCTATTTCTTGGCTGTTGTGTTTCTGTTGTTTGCTATAGCGGGCTTCACCGCGTCATGGTATCTGTCGTTAGTGTGCATCGTTTTACTCTTGTTTGCCATCCACATGGTCAGGACACAAA
>JAEEGH010026673.1_pt1 | contig 11493 bp, 9 predicted proteins | sample 9134181 | NCBI WGS metagenome assembly JAEEGH01 (sample SAMN16246544, study PRJNA631951) | gut metagenome | biome: gut microbiome; feature: rumen; material: DP-attached | host: Bos | place: Iran: Karaj | collected 2018-10 | reverse complement strand
TGAGCAGAAAACAGCAGGCTTCCTGCGAGCCAGCGAGAAAAATCATGACAGACAAACTGGTATTCAAGCCATGGGGCGGGACGATGACGGCCCGCGAGCGTTTCAACGCCCAGATGCATTTCAAGCCGTTCGACCGTTGCTTCAACATGGAATTCGGCTATTGGGATGAGAATTTCCATCAATGGAAGATGTTTGTCGATAACAACATCCATAACAATTGGGAGGCTGACCGCTTCTTCGCGTTCGATCCGTATGCGGGCATTGGCGGCAACTACTGGATGCATCCAGGCTTTCCGACGGATAAATGGGAGGAGAACGGTCATACCTACATGCACAACGGCGATGGTGTGCTCTGTGAAGTGTTGGCGAGCGGCGATTCGACGATCCCGCACTATATCAAATCTTCCGTCACAACGCCTGACGACTGGAAACGCGTGAAAGAGGAGCGTTTCCGCCGCGACGATCCGGTCCGCAAGCCGGACATCGAAGCGTTGAAGAAACGCCATCCGCAAGGGCCTGCGCGAACCTATCCGCTGGGCATCGGCGTTGGTTCCATGATTGGCAAAGTTCGCGATATGCTGACGATGGAAGGTCTTGCGTATGCGACATTTGACTATCCGGAGATGGTAGAGGACATGGTGGAGACATGCTGCGTTCTCGTGGAGGATTTTCTCGACCAAGTGTTGCCGTATTTCGATTTTGACTACGCATCGTCATGGGAGGACATTTGCTTCAAGAATGGTCCGTTGATCACGTTGGATTTCTTCGATGAAGTCGTCGTGCCGCGGTATTCCCGCATCAACAAGAAGTTGAAAGAACACGGAATTGATCTCTGGTGGTGCGACTGCGACGGCGACGTCCGTCCGTTGCTGCACGGCTTCCTGGAAGGCGGTATCAACTGTCTCTTCCCGTATGAAGTGATGGGTTGCACGCATCCGGGCAGGCTTTTGGATGAATATCAAGGCGTGCTGCACATCATGGGCGGTTTTGACAAGATGCAGCTTGGCGCGGGTCGCAAGGCAATCAAAGATTACATGGAGACGTTGATTCCGTATGTGGAGCGCGGCGGATTCATTCCGTTCTGTGACCACCGCTGTCCGCCGAATGTGAAGGAAGAGGATTATTTGTACTATCTGGATTTGAAACGACAGGTCTTCGGCGGCGGTTTCTAACGATTATGGTTTTGAGTTTTATTAACATATACGAGCAAAGGAGTTATTAAGATGACGGATTTTGCGAAACTGAAGCAGTCGATTCTGAAAGGTAAAAAGAACGACACGGTGGCGATGGTGCAGGCGGCTATTGACGCAGGTGAAAGCGCAAGCGAACTAATTGACAAAGGCATGATTCCCGCCATGCGCGAAATCGGCGATAAGTTCTCTGCCGGAGACGCTTACGTTCCCGAACTACTGGTAGCGGCGCGCGCCATGAACAGCGGTTTGGCATTAATTGAACCGATTCTTGCGGCAAGTGGCCGTCAGCCGAAAGGCGTCATCTGTATCGGCACGGTAAAAGGCGATTTACATGACATCGGCAAGAATTTGGTCGCCATCATGTTACGTGGCGCGGATTACAAAGTCATCGATCTCGGCGTCAACTGCGACATCACGAAATTTGATGAAGGCGTCGCGCAGGGCGCGACAATCGTGGCATGCAGCGCGTTGCTGACGACGACGATGCCGTATATGAAAGAAATCGTCGAGCATTACAAAGGAACGGGTGTGAAGGTCATCGTCGGTGGTGCCGCCGTATCAAAAGAATTCGCAGAAAGCATTGGTGCGGACGGCTTTAGCTCAGATGCCAATGAAGCCGTGAAACTTGTGGATAGCCTTATGGCTTAACAGCCTTCGTCTGTGCTTATGGCTAAAGGCTTATGGCCTATGGCTAATGGCTTATGGCCTGTGGCTGAGGGTGTTATAAAGGAAAGTCGGCGGAAAGAACATTAAAAATGACGAGCCATAATTATTTCACGGCGGTCTGCATGGTTCTGACCTTTGCGTTGAGCCTGTGGCGCGGCGAGCCGCGCCATCTTTGGCTGTCCGCTGGCTTCTTTGCGTCCTGCATTGGCGATTTGTTTCTGGCGAACAGGCATGGTCGGCTGAGCTTTTTCATTGGCGGCGTCGCGGCGTTTTCCGTGGCGCACGCCATGTTTTTTATTTATATGTGGCAATATGGCCGACATCCAAACTGGCTGATCGGCATCGTGGCGTTTGTACTATTGTGCGCATGGCCTGCGGTGCCGACCGTCCTGCGCGTCGGTTGGCAGATTGGCGTAGCTGTGAGTTTTTACACGGCGTTTTCCTGCGCGACATTGGCGGCTGTTTGTGGCATGAAGGCCCCATGGCCGCAAAAAGGGCTGTTTCTACTGGGCGTCCTGCTATTGATATTTTCGGACGCGATGATCGCCCAAAGCAATTTTCTCGGCATGAAACGCAGCGGGCGGTTGATTATTCCGACGTATGTGGCGTCGCATGTCTGCATGCTGGCATCATGGGCAGTGTGCATGATGAAAACTTATTTAGAGAGCCAAAAGAGTTTGTAAATTGATTGATTTATGGTAAATTATTTTATGAATTGGATATAAATATTCAAAAATAAACATGTTCGAATAATGTCATAAAATGACAGTAGCAATACATGAATATATTGACTGAAAAAGCTTTTGAGTTATCACAAACAGGTGTGTTCACCTATATTGACGTACTGATTTGGTTTCCTGGAACTAGGGATTCGGTCGGCGGAATCGTCAAACGCGGGATTGCATCGGGTGAAATCCTTCACATCCACAGAGGATTGTATTGTCTTGCAGGCAAATACAATCGTCATGGGCTGGATCGGAATATCTTTGCGAATCTCATCTATGGGCCGAGCTACATCAGTATGGAGAGCGCCTTGGCGATTCATGGGTGGATTCCGGAGGCTGTTCATTCCGTGATTTCTGTCTCATGGGGGCGTGCGAAATCATTTGAGACGCCTTTGGGATATTTTGACTATATGCAGGTAAAACAACGTCCTTTATTTTCCGGCGTTGAACGGATGGAGGCGGGAGGGGGAACGTGCTTTGTTGCGAAACCCTTGAAGGCGTTGGCTGACTATGTTGCTTCCCGACGGCTGGATTGGACTAATTCGGAACCGCTTGTTGAAAGTCTCCGAATTGAAAATGAATATTTGGAAGAGTTAAAAAGCGCAGACTTCGATGAACTGGATGGTGTGTATAAGTCGCTCAGGGCCAAGAGGTTCCTAAATGGACTTAGGAAGGAGCTCGGAAAATGAAGGATGTGTCGTTTTTACAGAAACGTCTTGATTCCTACGCTTGCACGGATGCTGCGGAGGAGATGAACGCCATTCGCGAGATGTTGCAGGAAATGATTCTTGCGGCGTTTTCACGGACAGATTTCTTTACGAAGGCGGCATTCCATGGTGGAACTCAACTTCGTATTTTTGAAAGCGTTCGGCGTTTTTCTGAAGATTTGGACTTTTCTCTTGTGAAACAAGATCTTGATTTTGAGCTTCTTCCATATCTTGAAAAAGTCGCGGCGGAACTAGATGCCATTGGTGTCGCAATGGAGGTCGTGGACAAGTCGAAGACATCAGTCACGATTAAGAAAGGCTTTTTGAAAAACGACTCTCTGGTGAAGATTCTGGTTTTGAAAGTCACCCCAAGGAACGGCCGTATGCGGAAGTTGTCCATCAAGGTTGAAGTGGATGCAAATCCGCCATTAGGGGCGACATATAGTGTCGGGCAGCTTCTTTTTCCGTTTCCTGCTTCCATCCGTAACTTTGATCGTGACAGTGCATTCGCGGGCAAGATACATGCGTTGCTTTGCCGCGAATATGTGAAAGGACGTGATTGGTTTGATTTCATCTGGTATGTCGGTGCGGGGGCAGGACTTAACCATGCCTATCTTTCCAATGCGCTTAATCAGTTGGGGCCATGGGCAGGAAAAAATGTGATGACGGATGGCGCATGGGTGAAGCGGAATCTTCTTGACGTTATTTCTCGCATTGATTGGAAGGATGCAAGGCGAGATGTCCTTCCGTTTGTCTATGCAGCAGACCGTACATCCCTAGACTTGTGGAACAGAGATTTTTTTGCTGAGCTAGTTGAAAAAACGTTCATAGCTGACTAACGCATAAAAAAGGATATGTCTTGGGGAAAGATTGTCCGGTTCTGTCTGATTTTGGACGGAATATACCTGACATACTGGAAAAATCGGCCTTTTACACTATATTAATTAAAAGAGCGAATAGTTAGTTTTTCGAATTAATTACGGTAAAAGGCGTCATGATCCAGAAGAAAAGCGAGTCGGAGCAATGCTGGCAGCTTATGCATGAAATAGATTTTTTCCTGCATAATGTCTGCAAGATTCCGAATGCCTCCAGCCTGCATCGCATCACGTTTGCGCAGTTGCGGGTTCTGGACATCGTCTGCCGTCATCATCCGGAAGGCCTGAAACTGAAGGACATAACGCGAGAATTAAACCAAACGGCGGCGACGACATCGGTAGCCATCGACACATTGGTGAAAAATGGTTTCGTCGTCCGTGAAGAGGACGAGCATGACCGCCGCGCGGTGGCCATTCGGTTAACGCCCGAAGGGCAGAAGATACGCGATAACAACGCCAAACAGGTGACGAAGCGCTTTGAGGAAGCGTTAGCGTTGTTGTCGGAGGAAGAAAGGAAGAGTTTTCACAACACGCTCCTGAAAATCTGGGGCACATTCAACAATAATCAAAAGGAAGAAGCATGAAATTTTCGTCTCGAATGATTCGTGTAATGATGGTTATGGTCTGCGTGTTCGCATTGGCGTCGCAGGCCCAGATGGAGCGTCCTGCGGCGGTGGTCATGGCGCGACGTGGCACGACCGTGATGGAGGCGGAGACGCGTAGTTATATCGGCAGCGTGCGTCCGGCCGAGACGGTGAATGTCACGGCGAAAGTTACGGGTACGTTGTGGAAAGCGGCCTTCCGTGAAGGCGCTATTGTCAAGAAAGGCGATCTGCTGTTTGAAATCGAAGACACGATTTACACGGCGAAATTGCAGGCGGCTGAAGCGGGCCTGAAACAAGTCGAGGCGGAATATGATTATGCCGTAAAGGAATATAACAGAAATAAACAGCTCATCGATAAAAGGGTCATTTCCGATGCGGAATTTTCTGTCTATGAGAAAAATCGTGCGTCGCTGGAGGCGAAGATCGCAGAGATGAAAGCGACGATAAGACTTTGTGAGAACGATCTTTCCTACACGAAAATCTACGCGCCGATTACGGGGCGCATCGGCGAATTGTTCGTGTCCGTCGGTAACGAAATCGGGCCAAGCAGCGGCAAATTAGCGACGATCGTGCAGTTTGATCCGATCAAAATCCGCTTCGCCATGTCTGAAGCGGATTTCTACCAAAATTACAAAGACGGAAAACTTGTGAACCACACGATGGCCGTTCGCGACGCGTCTGGCAAAGAGCTTGCGGGCGGCATCAAAATCGACTTCTTCGACAACCAAGTCGATTCCGCGACGGATACGGTCATGATCCAGATGCTCTGCCCGAACGCCGATAACGCCATCGTCCCTGGTGGTTTCGTGAAGATCGATTTCACGCAGAAGTTCGACACGCCGCAGCTGGCGATTCCAACGACGGCCGTCATGAACGAAGGAAAGGATCATTACGTCTATGTCGTTGGATTGGATAATGTTATTGAGAAGCGCATGATTGTGACAGGCGATCAAGTGGGCGATCTACAGGTGGTTCTGGAAGGGCTGACGATTGACGAACTGGTCGTCACGGGGGGTGCCCACAAGACGTATCCGGGCGGAAAAGTTGTATTGGTCGAGACGAAAAAGACCGAAGGGAATCTTGAGAAGTAAGGAGCGAGCCGCACATGTTTTCAACGATATTCATCAAACGGCCGCGTTTCGCGTTCGTCATATCGCTGGTCATCATGCTGGCCGGCGTCGCGAGCTATTTCACGTTGCCGGTGGCGGAATATCCGCAGGTCTCGCCGCCGGTCATCGTCGTAGGTACTTTCTATCCAGGCGCTTCCGCACAGGTCATCGCGGATACGGTGGCCGCGCCGTTGGAGACGAGCATCAACGGTGTCGAAGGCTTGACGTACTTTGAATCAAAATCGGACAACGCGGGTAATTATTCGCTGACGATCACGTTCGAGACAGGCGTCAATGAAGACATGGCGTTGACCAACGTCAACAACGCCATCAAGATGGCGGAATCAAAACTGCCGCAGGAAGTCAAGACCAACTTGTTCAGCTACAAGCGGTCGTCGGACATTCTGGGCGTCATCGCGTTGCTCAGTGACAATCCCGAGCATGATTTGAAGTACATCTCCAATTATGCGTCCATCAACATCACGGACAACCTGTCGCGTCTGAAAGGCGTCGGTCAGTCGTTTGTGTTTTCGGACAAAACCTATTCTATGCGTGTGTGGTTGGATCCGTTGAAGTTACGCGGCTTCAACATGAGTATCGGTGAGATTTCAAACGCCATCCAGTCGCAGAACGTGCAGGCTGCTGCAGGCTCTGTCGGAACGGATTCGTCCAACCCGTACATGTCGTTTAAAATCGACACACAGGGCCGTTTGAAGACGCCTGAAGAGTTCAAAAACATCATCGTGCGTGCGGACGCGGACGGTAAGCAGATTCTTCTGCGGGATGTGGCGCGTGTTGAGATGGGTTCTGAAAAATACACGGGCCAGACGTTGTACAACGGCGGTCCCGCAGCTATCATCGGTATCTTCAAAATGAATGACGCCAACGCGTTAACGGTCATGACGAAGGTCCGCAAGGAGATGGACCGCCTGGCGGAGGACTTTCCGGAGGGCATGCATTGGACGATGGGTTATGATTCCACGCGATTCGTGAAGGTGTCCATGAAAGAAATCGCGATGACGTTGCTCATGACGTTCATTCTGGTTGTAGTCATCACTTACGCCTTCCTGCCGAGCTGGCGGGCGACGGTCATTCCGTCGGCGACGATTCCTGTGTCGTTGATTGGCACGTTGCTATTCCTGAAGATATTCAACATGAGCATCAACACGCTGTCCATGTTTGCGTTGATTTTGGTCATCGGCTCTGTTGTCGATAACGCCATCTGTGTGACGGAAAACTGCATGCGACTCATTGACGAAGAAGGGCTTTCGCCGTATGATGCGGCGGTCCGCTGCATGAAAGAAATCTCCACGGCGTTGATTGCCAGTACCTTAGTCGTTCTGGCTGTCTATGTGCCGATTGCGTTCTATGGCGGCATGGTCGGTATCATCTACACGCAGTTCGCCGTGACGATGTGTACGGCGTTGGTGCTTTCGACGGTGAACGCGCTGACGCTGTCTCCCGCTCTATGCGCCATGTTGTTGCGCAAGACGAAGCCCGCATGGGGTCCATTCAAAATCTTCAATTGGACGGTTAATACGACGCGAAACGGTTTTGTCAGCGTGTCCGGCCTGTTGGTTCGCCATGTTTTCATTACATTGATATTGTTTGCAGGCATTCTGGCGGGCAACTTCTTCTTGTATGGCCATATTCCGCCCGCGTTTTTGCCATCTGAAGACAAAGGCGCATTGTTCGCGGAAGTCATTCTGCCGCCTGGTGCCTCTTTGCCACGAACGGACGATGTCATGCATGACGTGTTGGAACGCGTGAAAGATGTCAAAGGCATTCGCAATTCGCTGTTGATTCCGGGCGAATCCATGACGGCGGGTAGCGGCGAAAACTGCGGTTTCGTCATCTTCGAACTGGATTCGTGGGAATTGCGCAAGACACCGGATTTGCAACTTTCTGCGATTCAGGCGGAAATGACACGTCGTGTGACGGATGTGGCGGATGCGCGAATCATGGTTCTCGCGCCGCCGCCGATCAATGGTATGGGGGCTTCCGGCGGTGTGACGTTCGCTTTCCAGGCGAAAGGCGAGAAGACACCGCAGCAGTTGTCCGCCGCAGCGGAGGAACTCTGCGCGAAAATCATGCAGACAGGCAAAGCCGTTTATGCGTTCTCGTCGTTCGATGCGAACACGCCGATGTTGAACATCAACATTGACCGCGCGAAAGCGCAGGCTTTGAACTTGACGCCGAGCACGATTTTCTACACGTTGCAGGCATTCTTCGGATCCATGTACATCAACGATTTCAACCGCTTCTCCAAGACCTATAAAGTCATGGTTCAAGGCGACATGCAGTATCGTAAGAATCTGAACTATCTGAAGCAGATCTACATTCCTTCAACGACTGGTGCACAAGTTCCGTTCGACGCAATCGCGACGCTGAATTGGACACAGGGTTCCCGTCAGGCGGAACGTTTCAACATGTTCCCGTCGGCCAGCATCAACACGCAGTCCGTTCCGTTCTTCTCATCTGGTCAGATGATGTCTCTTGTCAGCGATATCATGAAGGATTTCGGGCAGGATTATGGCATCAGTTGGACGGGTATGTCCTATCAGGAAAGCCAGAACGAAGGCAAAATCATCTGGATTTTGGCGATGGCGTTGCTGATGGCGTATCTGTTCCTAGTGGCGCAGTATGAAAGTTGGACGTTGCCGATTTCCGTCGTTCTGTCCGTCGGAACTGCGACGTTGGGCGGTCTGGTGGCGTTGTTTGTGACGCGCGGCGACATGAACATCTACTGCCAGTTGGGACTGCTGATGCTGATTGGTTTGACGGCGAAATCCGCCATTCTGATGGTTGAATACGCCAAACAGGAACGTGAGAGCGGGAAGACGATTCGCGATGCGGCCGTCAGCGGCATGCGCATCCGTTTCCGTTCCGTCATGATGACGGCGCTGTCCTTCGTGTTCGGCGTTCTGCCGTTGTTGTACGCGACTGGCGCTGGTGCGGCTTCCCGCCACGCCGTCGGTGTGACGACATTCTGGGGCATGGCCGTGGCGACCATCGTCGGTATGACCTTTATTCCAGGCCTTTACGTTGTCTTCCAGTACATCGGCGAATTCTTCCTGAACATGTTCCATGGAAAGAAAATCGAAACGAAATAGGCCCTTTGGGTTGACATTCCGCAAAATGCATTAATTTAAACCTTGTGTATCAAGGGAGGGATGGCGAAGAACTCCGCCATCCCTTTTGTTTTTCAGGCCAAAAAAGGAGAATGACTGATGATGAAGAACAGAATATTCGGAATGGTCGCGTTTTTCTGCATGCTGGTGGGATGCCTATGTGTCGCGCAACAGCAGGAAGAAAAGATAGATTGGGAGGCTGCGCAGAAAATACGGCCTGGCGTCCGTTTTGTGAAATTTCAATGGGAAACGCCGAGAGACAAACCACTTTCAGCGGAGCAGGTTGAGAAAGTACATAAGGAGATGGTTGAGAAAAAGCGTTCACAGGAGACCATCGACAACTACAAGGCGGATGTCCGCCCCATGAAAATCTACGTCATGCGCATTGATTTGACAATGAAGGGCTTGACGTTCACGGGAACGGGGCGTGCGGAAGGCTGGGGCGAAAAGATGCCTGACCATGCCAAGCAGATCATCCGCACGCGTCGTCTCCGCACGGCGCAATTCATGAAGGACTGCCGCAAGCCGAAGGAAGAGGGCGGCCGTGGATTGGACATGATTGTCGCGAATAATAGCGCCCCGTGGTCGCCGTGGGAGTCGCCATATACTCATAAGTTCGGTAATCCCACGGCGTTAAATATCTCCGACGGCGTGATTATCACAGACAATCCAGGTGGACACAAGGCGATTTTGGTCGTCTATAAAAATGGTAAAATCGACATCGTCGATCATATCGATACGGCGCAGTATGAGGCCGAAGGCCGCACAAAATACGATGATATCTGGTTTGCGCATTCAGGCTTCGGCATTATTCTGAAGAACGGCGAGACGACGCCGCAAACGACATCTGGCTACGATCGTCCGTTGATGCCGCGTATGACATGCGGTTTAGACAAAGACCGTCATTATATGTATTTAGTGGCAGTGGACGGCCGTCTGTTCGGTTGGAGCGAAGGCGCCACGGGCACGGATTTGGTCAAAATCATGCGAGCTGCGGGTGCATATGATGTGATCGATTTCGACGGTGGCGGCTCCGCGACGTTGTGCTATTGGGACGATGAGAAGAAGGCCCCGCAGACTGTCAACCGCCATGATCGCGTTCCCAATGGCTACTACCGCCCCTGCGGCATGAACATGGGGCTTTACATCAAGCATGATGAATAATCACAGAACCCTGAACAGGAAGCTGTTGCATGTTGATTGAATGTGAATGCTTCGACGATTTGGGCGGTTGGACGCTTGAGACGCAATGCGTTGCGGCGATGGGCAGCCCTTATCTGATGGCGCACGGTCTCGGACAGCCTGTCGCGGATGCGACCACAGCCGTGGCATTGTCCGGCGGGACATGGCATGTCTGGGCGCGGACACGTGATTGGACGGCTATCTGGAAACGCGGGACACCTGCAGGACGCTTTCAGATTTGCGTCGATGATCAGCCGCTTCCTGTAGTGTTAGGCACGAATGGCGTCGATTGGTCATGGCAGAAGGCTGGTGATGTGACGTTAAAAGATGGCGACCATCGGCTTGCATTGCATGATTTGACAGGCTTCAACGGTCGTTGCGATGCGATTTTTATGACGCAAGACGCATCATTTCAACCGCCGAACGACGCGGAAGCATTGGCGGCTTTCAGACGTGCGGAATGCGGTGTGGAAGTCGTCGATGATCCAGTGGAATATGATTTGATCGTCATTGGCGGCGGTTATGCGGGCGTGTGTACGGCTTTGGCAGCGCGAATCAGCGGCGTGAAGACGCTGCTGATACAGGATCGTGGCGTTTTGGGCGGTTGTGGAAGCAGTGAAATCCGTGTCTGGACAGGCGGTCTGACGAATCTTGGAACGTATCCAGAGCTTGGTAATGTCAGTGCGCTTATCAGTCCGATTGGCGGAAGGCCTGGACAGGTAAAATCCGCTGAATTGTTCGAGGATGAACGGAAGGCGCGTCGTTTCACGGAAGGATATGACTTGCTGCTGAACGAGCAGATGATCGGCGTGGAAAAGGAAGGCCGTATCGTCAAAGCGATTGTGACGAGAAATGTCCGAACTGGCGTGGAGACACGCCGCCGCGCAAAATTGTTCGCGGATTGCACAGGTGATGGAACACTTTGCCAAAAGTGTGGCTGTGAGATGATGGTCGGTCGTGAGGCAAGCTCGCGTTTCGGCGAAACGTTGGCTCCCGAACAGGCGGACAGGCAGGTCATGGGGCATTCCGTTCTATGGGAGCCACGTGATTGCGGTCATCCCATGGCGTTTCCAGACATCGACTGGGGCATTGAATTCAATGATAAAAACGGCTTGAAACGGTTTAATTGCTGTTGGGATTGGGAGACAGGGCAGTATCGTGACCAAGTTCGCGACATCGAATATATCCGCGACTACGGCCTGATGACCGTTCTCGGTAACTGGTCGTGGCTGAAGAATCGTTCTCCATACAAAGAACAACTTGCGAACCAAGAACTTATGTGGGTGTCTGCGTTAGGCGG
>JAEEGH010026669.1_pt1 | contig 11494 bp, 5 predicted proteins | sample 9134181 | NCBI WGS metagenome assembly JAEEGH01 (sample SAMN16246544, study PRJNA631951) | gut metagenome | biome: gut microbiome; feature: rumen; material: DP-attached | host: Bos | place: Iran: Karaj | collected 2018-10 | reverse complement strand
GAATGAGGACCTGGCCGCACTGTTCCCGGGAGCGCCAGGATGCTCCTGTCGTCCGTGTGGGTGGACAAGCCCGCGGACATCAGGGCGCAGACATCCCGGAACGGGAACAAGGTCTTGAAATAAAACGAAAGCGAGGCAAGGAATGAGCACGAAATGCCCGAAATGCGGGCGGGAAATCACGCGGGAGGATTCGCAGTGTCCGCAGTGCGGAGGGATGCTCAAGTGGGTGAAGAAGTCAGAGCAGAAGCGGCAGGATGGGGAGAAGGAGGCGGACAAGAAGGAAGCGGATGTGCGGTTCTGCCCGCACTGTGGCGGCAAGCTGGAGGCGGGGCAGAAGTTCTGTCCCGAGTGCGGGACGGCGGTGGGCGGGAGAAAGGCGGGGGCGTCGCCGGGGCGGGCGGCGGGGTGTGCGACGGACACTCGGAAGTACGACGAGGCGGTGCGGATGGGACAGGAAGTCGAGGAGTGGGGGAATCTCAACGACATGGGCCCCGGGTGCCTGGACCCCATCGCCTTCGTGGGCGGGCCGCCGGTGGCGGGGGTGGTGTTCTTCTGCGGGGCGTATTTCTGGCACGAGCTGTGGTATTTCTTCGGCGCCATCGTCGTCCTGTGGCTGGTCGCGGCGTGCTGCCGCATGGCGGTGCGGGTCCGATTGGGCGCGCGGGACACCGAAGGCGCCCGCAGGGCCCTCCAGTACGCGCGGGTCTTTTCCGTCCTGACGCTGCTGGCCGTCGGTGCCGCGATGGTCGATTTCTGGTGCCACCTGGATTCGTGCGCGGAAAAATACGACCGGAAGGTCGAGGAAGCGGCGGACGGGCTCAAGAGAGGTCTGGACGGGGCCACCCGCCGGTTGCAGCGGTAGGGTCCGGCCCGCCCCGCGCAGATTCCCGCCCGCGCCGCGGGTGCACCGCGTCTATTCGCTTTCCCCGGGCCACAAGCCTGCGGCGCCCCCCCCGGTCCGTCATTCCGCGGCTGCCGGGGGCGGGGTCTTCCGACCGACCTTGAGCCAGACGGCCAGGCCGATGCCGGCCACCAGCAGGGGGATTCCCACCAGCGGGCGGTAGGCCAGCCAGGCGATGCCGACCACCACCAAGCTCAGGCCCAGGCCCAGTACCCACGACACGAAGCCGATGCCCGCCGAGAGGATTGCCTTGAGGAACGGCACCACCGCCGCCAGCATCGCCAGCGGACCCAGCACCGACCGGATGCCGAACACCGTCAGCAGCAGTCCCGCCAGCCGAAGCAGCCACGTGAAGATCCGGTTCCCTTTCTCCGCCCCCTCGAACATCTCCGCCGCGGTGGCCTCACCCGTGCGGATCATCCGGATTTCACGGCCGTTGGAACTCTTCCAGGCGGCCATGCGCCCCGCCGGCTCCTGCCGGACGACGAAGCTCGTGCGCCCCGGCTTCGCCACGTACAGCCGCACCCGCACGTCCCCGATTTCCGGGTCCGCCGGCTCCGCGCCCACGCCCGCGGCGGACGCCGCCGTCTCGACCGTGTTCGTCACCGTCTCGACCGTGTCCACCCACTCCGTCGTCCCGTCGGCCAGGGTCATTTCGACCGAATTCGTCACCGTCGTGACCACTTCCTGCACCGCCGTCTTCGGGTGCACGGGCAGATAGAGCCCCTCGGCCGTCCGGAACATCCCCGCCGGCGCGTCTTCCGGCAGCGGCGTCTCCGCGGAAGGCAGCTCCGCCGGTTCCAGGTCGCCCATGGTCTTGACCCACTTGGGCGGCACGGTGTACGCGCCCGCGGTCACCTTGCCCGCGATGATTTCGCGGCCCTTGACGGGGAACTGCGCCGGGTTGCGGTGGCCATCGGGGACCTTGAACTTGGCGGAATCGATCCGGTCCTCGGACCATCCCTTCCAGTAATCGTATTCCGTGGTGGTGGTTTCGCTGCCGCCCCAGTTTTCCTTCGTCGAGGTCGAGGACGACTCCTGCCACTGCCACATCTCCACGCGCCGTTCCATCCGCAGCGCCGGGAGCTCCACGCCGAACCAGGCATCGCGGAGCGGCCGCTCCGTCTTGACATCGGCGGTGAAGTGGACCAGCCGCCCGTCCAGCGCCGGGTCGATCCGGTCCGGATCCGCCTCGGTGACCGCGGCCGCCCCTTCCTGGAGGGCCTTGTGGGTCTTGACGGCCCGCCCCTCGTTCCAGAACAGCAGCGCCAGCCCCGCCGCGAGCATGACGAACCCCGTCCCCACGCCTCTCAGCGAACTCCCCATGCGCGAGCCCCAACCCGTCTTCGTCGTTTCGATATACGCTGCCATATCTGTTCTCCTTGTGCTTTCCCGGCACCGTACTGGACGGGGCATGGGGCGTCAACCGCTTTTTGGCGCCCAGCCCGAACAGGCCCACGACCTCCTCCCTCCGCACTTGGAACCTATTTTGAGATTATGGAAAACATTGACTTTTTCTCCGACTTCCCGTCATCCTCCCTCCCATGAACGCGTTGCCACCCCCTTGCCGGCCCCGGCCGTTGCGCCCGCGTCTTCCGGGCCGCCGGGCCACGGGACCCTTTTCCTCTTGGTTGCCGCGTTCCCCGATGGGATGGCGGCGGCTTTTTTTGTTGCCGCGGGGGAAGGGGGGCGTGTAAAAACGGGGCGGACGGACACCCGGCCTGTAACCTCCGGCGGCGCCGCGGGTAGTCAGGGCGAAAAACCGATTCGAAACAGGAGAACAACCATGCCCCTTCCCGAAATTTCCATCAGCCAGTTCAACAAGATCGCGTCCGGAGAGTACAACGCGGGGTTCGTCGATTTCGCGACCGACCGCGACGGGAACGTCATCAACGAGCTGACCAAGGTCAACAACCACGTCACCAAGCGGGGCCAAAACCGCGCCGAGCTTTCGCCGGAGCGGGTGCTGGAGGTCAAGGAGGCGTTCATCGCCGCGCTGGAACGCGCCCAGGTGCCGCGGGAGAGCATCGACCACATCCGCGAAAAGCTCGGCATCCCCAAGGAAATGGAAGCGACGGGCGAACGGGCCAAGATCTCCGACATCCTCGCGAAGCGCTTCAAGCCGCTGACCCGCCAGCACGTGCGCGCGTTGCTGGACAAATACGCGGCGGGCGGCATCGGGTTCGTCCCCGGCGCCGCCGCGGAAATGACCCCGGAGGACTACCGGAAGGCCTGGGACGCGGCGCACATGTCCGACAGCCGCAAGCGGGACCGCCAGTCGGTGAACCGCGCGAACATCGCCGCCGCGAAAGGGCGCTACGACCGCCGGCTCACGGACGTGATGAGCGTGCTCTCGACGTCCCGCTCCTACGAGGAACTCGCCGCGGCGATGAAGCACCGCGTCAAGGGCGAGGGCACCGCCCAGGACACGCTCCGCCAGGCCGCGGTCCGCGACCTCGGAAGCGGCATCGCGACGCTCTTCTCGGTGGCGCTGTCGCTGCTTCCGGAAACCGCCCGCGAATCCGCCGAGTTCTCGATGCTCGACACGACGGTCAAGCTCGTGAAGGACGACCAGGGCAACCTCTCGGCCGTCGTCGGCGGGGGCGTCGCCAAGACGACCATCAAGATGGGCGTCAACGCGGAAGACCTGGTGGGCCGCCTCATCGGCCGCGCGGTGAGGGAAAAGGGCTCCATCGGCGGCGCCGCCGTCAAGCAGATGCTCAACGCCGCCTACGCGGCCGACATCAAGAAGGGCCTGATGGCCAGCGACAAGACGAGCGTGACGCGCCATTTCGCGTCGATCGTCATCGAATCGGAGGGCAAGGCGGACGGTGCGCCGGGCGAGGAACTCTACCGGCTCGCCGACAAGGAATACAACACCGGCCTGCTCGTGCAGATCGCCCAGCGCACCCTCACCGGGGACCTCGCCGGCGCCAACGCCCTCGACACGAAGCAGAAGCTCGACCACTTCTACTCCCGGATGCGCAAGGACACGGCGAACCTGCCCGACGACATCAAGCACATGCTCGAAGGCGTCGCCAACGTGCCCATCGAGGCGCTGCCGGAGGGGGGCGAGTTCATCGTCCGCGCCCCCATCGTCGGAAACATCCAGCAGCACGTGGACGCCATCCCGCAGCAGGCCGGCCCCGCCCCCGCGCTCCCGCAGAACGTGTCGATGGAGGACGTCAAGGACTTCGTCGCCGACTTCATCTTCTCCGGCGACACGATGGTCGCCGACGTGGTCATCGACCAGCCCGGCGAACTGCTGCGCCGCACGCTCTCCGACCCGAAGAAGCTCGCCGCCTTCGCCGCCATCCTCAAGAACCCCGCCATCCTCGACACCGCCGCGGCGCCCCAGATCGCCGCCGACCTCAAGGCCGGCTTCGCCGAATTGAAGACCCTGCTCGACCCCGCGTTCCAGCAGGCCACCGGCTCCACCCTCGCCCAGGCCGCCCAACAGGCCAATTTCGCGGAGACCTTCGCGGCCTTCTTCCGCAACGCCGAGCAGCTGCCCGGCGACATCCTCGCCAAGTTCGACGACACCATCGACAGCATGGTCGACAACGCCTGCGTCAAGATCCAGGACTTCGTCAAGGAAATCTTCAACATCCAGGGCGGGGCCGGCGCCGACATCGTGCAGAACCCCTACGCGACGATGAGCGCGCAGGACATCAAGGCCGACCTCGACGGCAAGACCCTCAACCAGATTCTCGACTCCGCCGCCCAGAACGCCGTCCCCGGCCAGGTCGGCTTCTTCAAGCAGGTCGTCTCCACCTACTTCACCAGCATGGACGCGAGCGACAAGCGTTCCTGCGTCGCCGCCGCCCTCCGCTACGCCAAGGTCTTCGACTTCGCCGGCATCCAGGGCGAGGACGCCGTCAACAGCGCCAAGCAGGTCGCCGTCAACAAGTTCGCCGGCGCCGTCCTCAAGGGTGCCGGGCCGCTCCTGCACAAGATGATGCAGGGCCTGCCCAAGGACATCATGGGCGCCTACGCCGACGCCCTCGAGGACATGAAGCAGCACCTCGCCCCCATGCCCCGCAAGATCGTCCAGGCCTACCTCAACCAGATGATCGTCGACTCCCACCAGCGGATCCAGTCCATCACCCTCAAGAAATCCCTCGGCGCCGCCTCCGTCGGCGAAGCCTTCCTCTGCACGTTCCGCGTCAAGACCGGCGTCGGCAACAACGGCCAGCCCGTCTACGAAGACAAGGAAGCCGTCGTCAAGATCATGCGCCACGACGCCGAGCGCCGCATCAAGAAGGAACGCGAAATCTTCGACGCCGCCGCCGAAAAGATCCCCGGCATGGCCCAGACCTGGAAAGGCCAGTACGCGCAGTACGAGACGGAGTTCGACTTCAACAACGAGAGCGACAACATCATGGCCGGCTACGGCCTCTACGACATCAAGGGCCACGAGGACCACGACCTCAACGCCATCGCCCCCGACGTCACCACCCTGGAAGTCTCCGACCTCGCCCTTCCCAAGAAGAACGTCATCGTCCTCGAACTCATGCGGGGCACCACCCTCGACACCTACTTCAAGAACTCCATCGGCGAAATCCGCAACGCCGCCACCTCCGTCTTCGAGCAGGACCCCGTCACCGGCCGCGTCAAGTGGGAAACGCACGAAGACCCCGTCACCCACAAGACCGTCAAGAAGCCCGTCCTCCGCCAGAACATCCCCGCCGGCGCCGCCCCCTACCTCCAGTCGTGGCTCGCCAACAACCGCAACGAACTCACCGAGGCCTCCGGGAAACTCCTCCAGGCCACCAAGGCCTGGTTCTACAACGCCCTCCTCGGCAACGGCAAGTTCCACGGCGACCCCCATGCCGGGAACCTCATGATCCACCACGACCACATCGGGTTCATCGACTTCGGCAACCTCTACCAGCTCAAGCGCAACCGCGAAGACGGCGTCAACGAACAGCACGAACTCATGCGCGTCATCCTCGGCGCCGCCTTCCGCGACAAGAAGTTCATCCTCGGCGCCTTCGAAAAACTCATGTCCGCCGAAGGCAAGGCCCGCCTCGCCGACGAGAAGACCCGCGCCAAGGCCGAGGCCATCCTCGACTCCCTCCTCGACCCCTCCCGCGGCAAGTTCTCCTTCAACATCGTCTACCGCCTCCAGGCCTGCATCGTCGAACTCCAGAAACTCGGACTCGAACTCCCCCCCCAGATCAACTGCTTCATCCAGTCCCTCGTCCGCCTCTCCAACAACGTCACCGAAATCAACACCATCGTCAACCAGGCCGACGCCCTCTCCGAGGTCATCACCAACCTCGACCGGCAGCCCCCGGCCGACCGCGACGAACTCGACTACGCCGGCCGCGCTTTCGACGCCTACGCCTCCCCGGCCGGCCGCGCCCCCGTCCTCACCCGCACGGACGACGACACGCACACCGTCAGCATCGTCCCCGAGGGCGAGGAAGAGCAGCCCACCGACGTCCTGCGCCCCGGCTACCTCGCCCTCGTCTATTCGCCCGAATTCGGCGGCATGAACAAATACGTCACCAACGTCTTCGAGCCGGGCGGCGAATACTCCGACAAGGTGGTCGCCCGCCTCAACGGCGTCCAGGACCCCGCCGCCGAGGCCGAAAAACTCGTGGGCACCCTCGTCCACCACGCCGACGGCGAACACAACCCGTTCAACCAGATCCACGCCGAAAAGATCCAAACCGCCCTCGCCCAGTTCCGCACCGCCCTCCAGAACGCCGGCGACAACGCCGAAGCCAAGACCGCCGCCATCCGCGCCTTCGCCGACGTCTTCGCCGATGCCGAGCGCGGCGTGCTCCAGAACATCGGCAACTCCTTCCAGGTCAACCCCCCGCCCGTGGACCCGCCGAACGCCTTCGCCAGCGCCATCACCGACATCCTCTTCAACAACTTCGCGGCCCTCAAGGACGCCCTCGGGTACCTCGACGGCCTCGCGATGTACAGCGACGCCAAGGACGTCGTCGCCAACGAACTCCACAAACCCGCCGGCAGCCCCAACCGCATCATCGCCGCCATCAAGGAAGACGCCCAGCAGGCCGGCGGCGACAAAGACTACGCCATCGACATCGGCGTCTGAGCCCGCCCATGACCTTCACGACCCTCCTCGAACTCCTCTCCGAACGCCTTGGCGCCCCCCTCGAAGACGCGGGGGGCGCCACCGCCGTCGAAATCGACGGCAGCACCGTCATCCTCCAGGACGCCGGCGACCTTCTCCTCCTGCGCGCCGAAATCGGCACCCTGCCCGACGAAGGCCGCGAAGCCCTCCTCACGGCCATCCTCGAAGCCAACCACCTCTACTCCGGCACCGGCGGCGGCACCCTGGCCCTGGAACCTGGCGTCCCCCGCCTGATCCTCCAGAAATACACCTGGCTCGACCGCCTCGACCCCGACACCGTCCCCGACCTCCTCGCCCGCTTCGCCTCCACCGCCGACACCTGGCGCCGCCTCCTCACCGACTACCCCCCTCCCTCCCCCGACCCCTCCCTCCCCCCCTCCTCCCCCGACTTCCTCCCCGTCTGACCCCTCCCTCGTCCCTTTTCCGCCCCATCCCCGTTTTGCCAGGCGGCCCGCCCGCTTCCCTGCCACTCCCCGCCCACACAGCGGGCGCCCCGGATCTTGTCACTATTCACTTGCCACTGCGCCCGCAGGTTTCCCGTCCCCTGGCCAATCCGCTAGAGCGGTTTAAGAAATAGAGCGGTTTATGTTTTGCTGTGGTTTCGCAGGCGTTGCCCAACCACAAGGTCGCGCGGAAGCGCGTTGCTCCCCATGGAGAACAAGGGTCGCGTTTCCGAGCGACCATGTGCCGGGAAAACGTCCGGGAAGCTACAGAAAAATTCAACCGCTCTGGCCTTGGCCCCGGGAAAGAGTTCGGCGTGTGTTTGCGGGGCGTTGACACCCCTCCCGCAAACTCTTCCTTCCGAAACCCTCCGGGCCTCCTTCCTCCGTCCCCTCCGTGTTTCGCGCCGCGGGCCGTTTCCCGGGAACGCGAATCGGGCGGAGTGGTCCGCCCGATGCCCTTGCGGGAGTTGCCCCGTGCTGTCCGCCCGCGCTCCGGCAGGGCGGAGCGCGGGTGGCGGAGTGGGAGGCAAGAAGGAGGCCGCGCACCCGGGCGGGAGGCGGCCCCTTTTGCCCTTATTGGGCGAGGAGGAACTGCGAGAGCTTGACGTCGGTGACGACCGGGACGTCCGGGCGAAGGTCGATCGTCAGCTTCTGGCTGAGCTGGAACCGGCCGAAGCCTTCGTCGACGTCCTCGCTGTGGCCCATCATCACGCGGCTTTCCATGCGCATGGTGACGACGGCGGTGTTGCCGTCGGGCGTGACCTCCAGGTCGTAGTACAGTTCCTGGTTGGGGTCGAACTGCGGCTTGGTGAAAACCCCGTTCCCGGTCATGTCGCGCTGGAAGAGCAGTTTGGCGCCGGGCAGTTTGTACAGCTCGTCGGGCTCGCCGTCGCCGTCGGGATAGATGGGGGATTGCATCATGGTCATGGTCAGGTCGCCCAATCCGCCCTGGTGCATGAGGGAGGAGACGGCTTTCTGGGCCTTTTCGGCGGGAAGGGCCTGCTTGAAGGCGGCGTAGATGGCCGGGTGGTCGGTCTCCGCGTTCTTGGCGAAGCGCTGGCCGTTGATGGTGAAGTGGGAGCGGGAGACGTCGCTCGTCATCCCGTCGGAGATGTTCGGCGCGCCGTTCACCCCCGCCACGGGGAACGGGTTCTTGGCCAGTTGGGAGGCGATGTAGGTGTTGTGGTGGGCCTTGAGGGCGTCCTCGATGTCCTTGAGGCGGGGGTCGCCGAAGCCGAAGCTGCGGGTGGTCCGCAGGCTGTTGGCGGTCTCGGCGGCTTTCTGGCGGGAGATGTCCGCGTTTTCGTCGTCGAGCGGGAGCCGGACGATGAACTGGGTGAGGATCTTGACGTAGCGGGGCAGCAGGCCGGTGGCGTTCTGGGCGAGGAGTTCGGCGCAGACGGCGAGGTTTTCCCTGGGGACGTCGTAGTCGAGCTGGTCGGCGGCCGCCTTGACCAGCTCCTTGGCCTGTTCGAGGCTCATCTGCCGGATGGGGGTTTCGACCCGCATGGGGGTGCTGACGGTCGTGCCGTCGACGTTGACTGTGGTGGTCCAGCCGAAGTGCACTGGCAGGGACGCGGGGCTGGAGTAGTGGATGGTGACGGCGCCGGTGATGGCGTCGCGGGAGAGGGACATGTCGGCGATGGCGTGTTCGGCGTTGTCGATGCCGTGGACGTGGAGGGCGTGGCGGATCTGGCTCTTGCCGGCCTGGGTCAGGCAGAACGCGAGGACTTCCGCCTGGAAGGGGTGGGCGTCGCCGCAGAGGGCCTTGATCTTGTCCTCGGCCAGGGCGAGGTTGGCGCGGTGTTCGGCCCGGCCGCTGCAGGCGAGGCGGGTGCCGTCGGGGAAGGCGAGGTTGTTCTGGACCTGGTCCTCGGGCACGAGCGGATGGGCCGTGTCGGGCTCGCCGTCGACGATGGGGGAGTAGTTGTAGGTGCGGGCGAGGTCCTCGCGCATCTGGGCGAAGCCGCCGCCGTTGTACTGGTTGAGGGGCATGGACCAATCGGTCGTGTAGGGGCGCTTCGGCGGCTGGGTGCCGTCCTGGTAGAAGCGGATGACCTCGTCGGCGGTGCAGCCGGTGCCGAGCATCTTGAGCGTGGCGCCGTTGTCGTTCGCGTCGCCCACCCCGGCCGTGACGCGGGCGTTGATGTCGGCGAAGCCGGCGTTGAGGGCCCGGAGGTCGCACTTGCCGGGCTTGCGGATGTCGGGGAAGCAGATCTTGAGGATGTTCTTCGCGGTCAGCCGGCCCTTGGCCATGAGGGAGTAGAGCTCGTCGAGGTGCGCGGCGCAGCGCGAGACGAACAGCTGCGCGTCCTTGATCTTCCAGGCGGCGGTGCCGAGTCCCTTCTTGGCGTCGGCCTGCGCCTCGTCGCGGAAGAGCGGCTGGAAGAGGTCCACGGCGGCGAAGATGGCCCCGCGCTTCGCGGGCGGCACGTTCAGGACCGTGCCGAGGACGCTCTGGTGCATGTTGCGGCCGAAGAAGCGCATCGCGGCGTTGTTCTCCATGCCGAACACCTCCTCGCCCGACTTCGAGAGGTCGATGGAGCGGTCGGCGGCGATGTGCTGGAAGACCATCGCCTCCAGGCCGAGGCGCTGGTCGTTGGAGGTGACGTTGCCGTCGACGTGGAGCTTGGTGGGCGTGTCGCCGCCGCGGTTGTCGAAGTGCGCGTTCTTGAAGTTGCGCAGGTCCGTGTACCACGCGTCGAACGAGTCGATCAGGCGCAGGCCCTGTGCGAAGTTCCTCGAACTGGCCAGGAAGCGCCCCCCGTAGGAGGCGAGGCGGTTGGCCTTGGTGCCGGCGGTCGTGACCTCGGCCAGCGCCATCGACTCGGAGACGTTCTGCGACTTGGCGTACGCCCGGACCGCGCAGGCAATGAGGGGCAGCTCGGCCTTCGTGTAGCCCTTGGCGGCGAGGGCGGCCTGGGTTTCGGGCTGGAGCTTGCCGAAGACCTTCTGCCCGGTGGTGCGCAGATGCATCGCGGCCGCGCGGATGGGGGCGTCCGTCTTGTCGATGGCGGCCTTGACCAGCAGGATGCGGCGGGCGGTCAGCGGCTTGCCTTGGCCGTAATTCTCCATTTCCATGGCCTTGACGACCTCGGGGGGTATTTTCTTTTCGCCGCCGAACATCTTGGCGATGGCGGCCTTGAAGATGTCGCGGGTGCGGTCGTTGTCGATCTTGTCGTTGCCGGTGCGGGAGAACCAGCCGGCGTTCGTCGAGCTGGCGGAAGAGACCGTCACGGTGGAAATGTGCCGCTGGTCGATGTCCAGGACGGCCTTGGCGACGTCCTCCTTGAGCCCGGCTCCGTTCCGGTGCTCCGCGAACTGCACGAACGTGTTGAAGGTCGTGAACCCGTTGGTGATTTCGATGGCCATGATGGTGTCCTCTTTTGTTGGAAGTGGTTGTTCGGTTGGTTTCCGCCCCGTCTACACGCGGCGCCCCGGGAGGTTACACCCGGACCCGTCCACGCCGCGCATCATGGCGGAAACGCCCCGGAAAGCCAACCCTTTTCCACCCGCCCGCACCCGGATTTTGCACAACCCGCCGGCCCGCCGCCGTTTTCCCAACGATTGGAAAAAATCTTCAACGCGTGCGCAAGGAGGGATGCCCCTCCCCCGGGCATCCGTCCTTGCGCACATTGGAACATGAAGAAGAAGCGATTGGAACGCATCGCCGGAGCGTTAGCGCAGGCATCGGGCAAATCGGAGTTTGTTCTTTCTCCCCGGCGACAAATGCGCCCAAACCTGGAATGTTGGTTCCAAAATCGCAATTCCGTCCTGCATCCTCCCGCTTCCGGGAACAAAGGTTTTCTGGACACAGGCCCGTTTTTCCGCCATCATCGGCGGTACAACCCCAAACAAAAGGATTTGCCATGACCCCCAAAACCGACCTCGGCCCCGTTCCCGCCGTGTTTCCCATGCCCGTCCTCGTCGTTGCCGCGTACGACGCGCGGGGGACCGTCCAGTTGCTGAACGCCGCCTGGGGGCAGATTTGCGACACCGACAAGATCGCGCTCTTCCTCGACTCCGACCACGCCACCA
>JAEEGH010026667.1_pt1 | contig 11495 bp, 16 predicted proteins | sample 9134181 | NCBI WGS metagenome assembly JAEEGH01 (sample SAMN16246544, study PRJNA631951) | gut metagenome | biome: gut microbiome; feature: rumen; material: DP-attached | host: Bos | place: Iran: Karaj | collected 2018-10 | reverse complement strand
AGGAGCATGCCCATGTGGATTTGTCCGAAATGCGGAAAAACACTGACCCGGGAAGACCAGCAGCATTTCTGCGTCAAACCCGAGTCGATCGACGAGTATATCGCTCAGCAGGCTGAGTTCGTTCAGCCCCGGCTGCAGGCCATCCGGGAGACCATCCGCTCGGCTATTCCTGACGCGCAGGAGAAGATCAGCTGGTCTATGCCCACATTCTGGAAGGGGAAAAACCTTATCCATTTTGCGGCTTCCAAGAAACACATCGGACTGTATCCGGGCGGGGAAGCAACCGAGGCGTTTGCAGACCGGCTGACAGGATATGACACCAGCAAGGGAGCGATTCGGCTGCCTCATGACAAGGAACTTCCGCTGGAGCTGATCCGGAATATCGCCGTCTGGTGTTATGAGAGATACGCAAAGGTGTGAGAATCATGCGATACGAATATGATGCGGTGCTGCATGAAAACCCGGACAACGGCGGCGCCTATGTGGCGTTTCCCTGGGATCTGCGGAAAGAACTGGGAAAAGGCCGGGTGAAGGTGCATGCCGAGTTTGACGGGATTCCCTATGACGGCAGCATCGTCAATATGGGGCTAAAAAACCCGGATGGCTCGGTGTGCTATATCATCGGCATCCTGAAAGCGATACGCACGGCTTTGGGAAAGAGCGCCGGCGATACGATCCATGTGGTCATCACCGACCGTGAGTAACTGAGGCAGCACCGGAACGACAGAAGATCCATTATAATCACCAGGAGGAATTACCATGAAAAAACTGTTTGAAGCCGCAAACCGCTACATCGGAACCAGCGACTGGAAAATCATCGCTGTGTTGAAGTTCTGCCTGATCTCACTGGGTTTGATGATCGGCATGGCCATCGGCAAGAAATACAGAAAGCCGGTCTTCTTCGGCGCGCTCGGCGTCTTCGCCGTGACCTACGTTCCCCTCATGGTCAGGTTCTACAAAGTCTTTACAGGCAAGGAATAAGAGCAGATCGCAGCAAAAAGTCGGCGAGCGCTGACTGCCCGAAGACACATTCCCGCATATCCGGCAAAAGAATCGTCTTCCAAAAGAGATCTCGTCCTTTCAAAAACAGGATGAGGTCTCTTTTTCAGGGATGAAAATGGATATCGGGGGCATATTCCAAGGGTCAGGACGAATATATTTACGGAGAAAACGGAATAATATACAGAACAATGCATACTTATACCTGTTTCAGGGACTTGATTATACAGTTGGGCTATAGTAAAATATTGTCTGTCATATTTTTCTTATAATTGAGAAAAGGAGGAGTAGAAATGACACTGGAAATGGTTGAGAGCACTCTCAACATCAACTGCGACATGATCATGACCACGGCGCTGGCGGCGGTACTGCTGCTGATCGGTTTCTGGATCAAGAAAAAGGTCCCGTTCCTGACCAAGTACTGCATTCCCGCTCCTGTCATCGGCGGCTTCCTGTTCATGTTCGTCACCTTCGCCGGACATCAGTCCGGAGCGTTCAGCTTCAACTTCAACACCGGCCTGCAGAGCCCGTTCATGATCGCGTTCTTCACGACAGTCGGTCTCGGCGCGTCGGTGCAGCTGCTGAAGAAAGGCGGCATGCTGCTGGTGATCTACTGGCTGGTCGCCGCTGCGGTGTCCATCATCCAGAACTTCATCAGCGTCGGGCTTGCCGCTGTTACCGGCCTTGAATATCCCTACGCACTGCTCGCCGGCGCCATCTCCATGATCGGCGGCCACGGCGCTGCAGGCTCCTACGGCTCGACCTTCGTTGAGATGGGCTATCCCGCCGGCGTGACGGTCGGTGCGGCTGCGGCCACCTTTGGCCTGATCTTCGGCGTGCTGGTCGGCGGACCGGTCGCCCGTCTGCTCATCGAGAAAAACCACCTTACCCCGGACGAAAGCGAGAACTTCGACACTTCCGTTGAGGAAGTAAACGCCGGCCCTGCCGAGAAGCTGTCCTCGCTGGACATCATCAAGAACGTCACGGCCATCCTCGTCTGCATGGCGATCGGCGGCCTGGTCTCCGGCTGGATCGGCAAACTCATCGGCATGAGCTTCCCGACCTACGTCGGCGCGATGTTCATCGCCATGATCGTCCGCAACCTCAACGAGAAATTCCACTGGTACAACTTCAGCTTCCCGCTGGTCGACAGCATCGGCGACGTCATGCTGAACCTGTACCTCGCGATCGCGCTGATGAGCCTGAACCTCTATCAGCTGCTCGACCTGATCGGACCGGTGCTGCTGATCGTTATTGCCCAGGTCGTCGTGCTCATCCTGCTCTGCTACTTTGTCGTCTTCCGTATCCTTGGCAAGAACTACGATGCTGCCGTTATGTGCGCGGGCCTTCTCGGCCACGGCCTCGGCGCCACCCCGTCCGCAATCGTCAACATGACCGCCGTCAAGGACCGCTACGGCATGAGCCGCAAGGCGTTCATGATCGTTCCCATCGTCGGCGCGTTCCTGGTGGACATCATCTATCAGCCGCAGACGATCGCCTTCATCAAGTTCTTTGTCCAGGGCTTCCAGGGCTGATGCCCGCTGCATGACCCTGACTGCAAGGAGAATAATCTGAATGGCTAGACTTGTTGAGTGCATCCCCAATTTCAGTCTCAGCCGCGAAAAGGACGAGGCCGGCTACAACGCCCTGGTCGCAGTGGCCAACAGCGTTCCCGGCTGCGTCCTGTTCGACGCGCAGAGCGACGGCAACCACAACCGCAGCGTCTTCACGCTGCTCGGCTCGCCCGAAGCAATGGAAGAAGTTGCGTTCCAGCTGACCAAAAAGGCTGCCGAACTGATCGATATGAACAAGCATGTCGGCGAGCATTCCCGTATGGGCGCCACCGACGTGATCCCATTCGTCCCGACGATGGACGTCACGGTCGAGGAGTGCGTTGAAATGTCCAAACGCCTCGGCCAGCGCATCTGGGACGAACTGCAGATTCCTTCCTTCCTGTATGAGGATTCCGCCACCCGTCCGGAGCGCCGCAACCTTGCCACCTGCCGCAAAGGGCAGTTCGAGGGCATGCCGGAGAAGCTGCTCCAGCCCGAGTGGGCGCCCGATTTCGGTGAGCGGAAGATCCATCCGACCGCCGGCATCACGGCGATCGGCGCGCGTCCCCCGCTGGTGGCGTTCAATGTGAACCTTGCCACGTCCGACGTGCAGGTCGCCAAGAACATCGCCAAGGTCATCCGCGCATCGTCCGGCGGCTTCCGCAGCTGCAAAGCTATGGGCTTCGAGCTGGAAGACCGCGGGATCACGCAGGTCTCGATGAACCTTGTCAACTACGAGGACACTTCGATCTATGTGGTGTACGAGATGATCAAGACGCTGGCCGAGCGCTACGGCACCTACGTGGTCGGGAGCGAGCTGGTCGGCCTGGCGCCTGCCAAGGCCTTGATCGACTGCGCCGAGTTCTACCTCAAGCTCGAGAACTTCGACTGCAAGAACCAGATGATGGAATACCACATCATCGACATGATGGAATAAGTTGCGGAAGGGAACACCATGAAACTGGCAGATCTGAAAGTAAATGAATTTGCCGATCTGGTCGCTTCCGACGCGCCGGCTCCCGGCGGCGGCTCCGTTGCCGCGCTCTACGGCGCGATCGGCGCTGCGCTGACCGCCATGGTCGCCTGCCTGACGCAGGGACGCAAAAAGTACGCCGAATACGCCGAGCATGCCGCCGACGTTCAGCAGAAGGCAGGCGCTCTGCAGGCAAAGCTTATCGACGTGATGGACCGCGACACCGACGCGTTCATGGTCGTGAGCGATGCATTCGCCATGCCCAAAGAGACCGACGAGCAGAAAGCCGCCCGTTCCGCGGCGATCCAGGAAGGCCTGAAAGGCTGCACCCGGACCCCGATGGAGATGATGGAGCTCTGCGATGAAACGGTCACGCTGGCCGCTTCCCTGATCGGCCGCTTCAACGACACCAGCGCCAGCGACCTCGGCGTCGCCCTGCTGTCGCTCAAAGCCGGCATCCAGGGGGCATGGCTCAATGTGCTCATCAACATCGGCTCCCTCAAGGACAGGGAGTTCGCGGATGAATGCCGCAGCAGGGGAGAGGCGCTGCTTGCGCATGCGCTCCCGCTGGCGGACGAATGCTACGCGGAGATCCTCAAACTGGTCGACGGCTGAAGGACCTGAAACTCATGAAGAAGCTTACGGAGAGGGATTACCGGATCAGCGACTGGTCCGGGGGCAAGACCATCCAGATCGCCATCGCGCCGGAGGACGCTTTGTATGCCGACCGCACCTTCCTGTGGCGGCTCAGCTCGGCAACGGTCGACCTTGACGAATCAGATTTCACCGCACTGCCGGACTATATGCGCCTCATTGCTCCGCTCCGCGGCGAAATGCGTCTGACTCACAACGGCAGTGAAGCGATCGACCTTGCGCCCTACGAAGTGCACCGCTTCGACGGCGCGGACGCCACCCACTCCTGGGGGCGCTGCACGGACTTCAACCTGATGCTCCGCAAAGGCGCCTGCGACGGCTCCGTCACAGCCGTGAGCGGCGTACAAGCGGAAGAGAAGACCTTCACGCCCGAACCGGAGACGGAAACAGTCATTATCTGCTGCACGGAAGGCGGAGTCAATGTTTCCTACGGAGAGGATCGTGTGGAACTGGCTGAAAAAGAAGCCGCCCAGCTGCAGGGCGGACCGATCGGACCGGTCAGCATGTCGTTTCCCGCAGGCGGCTGCGTCATGTGCGCGCAGGTATGGCGGACGTAGAAAAACCGAATCCAAAAACAAAACAGCTTCCCGTTTTTCGGGAAGCTGTTTTGTTGTCGGAAAGATTATACTGATTCAGTGGGAAATGCTGCACTTGGCAACGTTCGGGTGGTTGGGTCCCGTCCCGCATTTGCTGCAGGCGCTGCATCCGCTGCAGGTACTGCAGGCGCCGCAGCCTGCGCAGTTGCCGCCGCAGGAGCGCTTTCCCGCTTTCCTGTCGCGGATCATGCTGCGGATCAGGAGTCCGACGATCAGCATAATGACGGCAATGAGCACGATATTGATCAGATTGGCAGACAGCCATGCAAACATAGGATCGCTTCCTTTCGGGGAGGGGTGGCAGCGCTGTGGGAGAGAGCAGCAAAACCTCACAGCGCTGCCGGAGAAAAATATATGGTGAGAGAAAAAAGAGAGGGGGTATTACTTTACAGTAAGTTTCTGAGCTTCCTTGTAGGGCTTGAAGAGCTGCCACAGCAGCGCAGCCAGCATTGCCAGCGCCAGGACCAGACCGACAGCGTTCATGCCGCCGGCAAACAGACGGCCGAGCTGCCACACGATGAAGGCGATTACCCAGGCAAAGCAGCACTGATAGCCGATGGCGAACCACGTCCACTTGCGGCTGTTCATCTCACGCTTGATAGCGCCGATGGCTGCGAAGCAGGGTGCGCAGAGCAGGTTGAAGAGCATGAAAGCGAATGCGGCAAGTCTGCCGTGGCCGCCGGAGAACGAGTCGAAATCTTCAGCGACGCGATCCCAGATCTGGTCGCCGTTCTCTTCCAGTTCTTCCTCGCCTCCCTGATCGTCATAGGCGTACATGATGCCGAAGTTGGCTACAACTTCTTCTTTGGCCACCAGACCGGTCACAGTTGCGGCGGTGGGCTTCCAGTCGCCGAAGCCCAGGGGCTTGAACACGACGGAGACGGGCTGTGCCACACGGGCCAGCAGAGAATCGTCCATGGGCTCTACCTCGTCCTCGGGGATGCCCATGCGATCGGCTACTACAGCAACATATTCATCGGTCACCAGTGTGTCGTCCTCATAGAGATCATCGACCATGCCGAATTTCCCGTTGACCGAGCCGAAGCTGGTGAGGAACCAGATAATGATGGAGGAGATCACGATAACGGTACCGGCACGCTTGATGAAGGACCAGCCGCGCTCCCAGGTGCCGCGCAGGACGTTGCCCCATGCGGGCAGGTGGTAGGCGGGAAGCTCCATAACGAAGGGGGCGGGATCGCCGGCGAACATCTTCGTCTTCTTCAGCATGATGCCGGAGACCACGATAGCCGCGATGCCGATGAAGTAGGCGGAGGTGGCGATCCAGGTGCTGCCGCCGAAGAGGGCGCCGGCGATCAGACCGATGATGGGCAGTTTCGCGCCGCAGGGCATGAAGGTGGTGGTCATGACCGTCATGCGGCGGTCACGCTCGTTTTCAATGGTGCGTGAGGCCATGACGCCCGGGATGCCGCAGCCCGTGGCGACGAGCATCGGGATGAAGCTCTTGCCGGACAAGCCGAAGCGGCGGAAGATACGGTCCATGATGAAGGCGATACGGGCCATGTAGCCGCAGTCCTCGAGCAGGCAAAGCATCAGGAACAGGACGAGCATCTGAGGAACGAAGCCCAGCACTGCGCCGACGCCGGCCAGAATACCGTCGGAGATCAGGCCGACCAGCCAGGGAGCAACATTCCAGCTCTCGAGGATGGCGCGTGAGCCGTCGGTCAGCCAGGCGCCGCCGAGCACATCATTGGCCCAGTCGGTCAGGAAGGTGCCGATGGCAATACCGCCGTCCGCGATGGAGGAGCCCATCGACAGAGCATAAACCAGCCACATGACCAGTACAAAGATCGGCAGCGCGAGGATCCGGTTGGTGACGACCTTGTCGATCTTATCGGAGACGGAAAGCTCGCCTTTGCCTTTCTTCTTGTAGATGCCCTTGAGCATGTTGCCGATGTACACATAGCGCTCGTTGGTGATGATGCTCTCGGCGTCGTCGTCAAGCTCTTTCTCGGCAGCCTGGATGTCCTGCTCGATATGCGCACGCACGTCGGCGGGAAGGTTCAGCTGCTCAAGCACTTTTTCGTCGCGTTCGAACACCTTGATCGCGTACCAGCGCTGCTGTTCCTCGGGCAGGTTGTGCACGGTGACCTCTTCGATGTGGGCCAGCGCGTGCTCCACCGGGCCGGAGAAACGGTGCTGCGGGATGGTTTTGCCGTTTTTGGCGGCGTCGATCGCCGCGAGAGCCGCCTCTTTCACACCGTCGCCCTTGAGAGCGGAGATCTCAACGATCTTGCAGCCGAGCTGGCGGGAAAGCTCCTTGACATTGATGCTGTCGCCGGCTTTTTTGACGAGGTCCATCATGTTCAGCGCGATCACAACGGGGATGCCGAGCTCGGTCAGCTGAGTGGTCAGGTACAGGTTGCGCTCCAGGTTCGTGGCGTCCACGATGTTCAGGATGGCGTCCGGCTTCTCCTCGATGAGGTAATTCCGGGCCACCACTTCTTCCAGCGTGTAGGGGGAGAGGGAGTAGATGCCGGGAAGGTCGGTCAGGATGACTTCCTTGTCGACGATCAGTCTGCCTTCCTTTTTCTCTACGGTAACGCCGGGCCAGTTGCCGACGAACTGGTTGGAGCCGGTCAGCTTGTTGAACAGTGTAGTCTTGCCGCTGTTCGGGTTGCCCGCAAGGGCAATGCGGATCTGTTTATCCATCTTCCTGCCTCCTTATTCCACTTCGATCATCTCAGCGTCCGCCTTGCGGATCGAGAGTTCATAATTGCGGACATTGACTTCGATCGGGTCGCCGAGCGGTGCGAGCTTGCGCACAAATACTTCCACACCCTTGGTGATGCCCATGTCCATGATGCGGCGCTTGACAGCTCCCTCACCGTGGAGCTTCACGACCTTGACGGTCTCGCCGACGTTGACGTCTCTGAGTGTTTTCATCCTCATTTCTCCTTTATCTTCATTTTGTTCAGATCATGATTTTTGAGGCCATTTCCTTGCTGATGGCCACACGGGATTCCTTGATCTTCACGATCAGGTTGCCGCCGATGGTGTTCAGCACCGTAACAGCGCCCCCTACCGTAAAGCCCATGTCCTCCAGATGCTTTTTCATCTCGGGACTTCCGCCGACTCTCTTGATGACGGCTTCTTCACCGGTATCTGCCAGAAACAGTGGCATCATCTCATCCGCTCCTCTCTCTTAAGCCGAATCGTTAAATAGCTCTAACCAATGGCCTTTAAATTGAGTTAGGACGCCCTAACCTTTATGAAGTTTAACATATCTAATTATAGTTGTCAATATCTAACTTACGCTTCTGTCGGGTTTCTTGCTTTTTTTCGGCATTAGTGTTATCATTTGTTCGGTGATGAATATGAATATACACAAATCTGCTGAAGATTATCTGGAAGCCATGCTCATGCTCAGGGAAGAGCGCGGCTATATCCGCTCCATCGACGTGGCCGAAAAGCTGGGAGTTACCAAACCGAGCGTCAGCTACGCCACCAAGCGCCTGCGGGAGAACGGGTATATCTCGTTTGACCCGGCAGGGATGATCGTGCTGCTGGAACCGGGCCTGGAGATCGCCGAGCGCATGTACGAGCGCCACAAGCTCCTGACCGAGCTGCTCATCGGCCTGGGCGTCAGTCCGGAAACAGCGCGGAAAGACGCCTGTGAGATCGAGCATGACCTCAGTGAGGAGAGCTTCGACGCGATCCGCCGGCATGCGCAGAACTATCGCTGAACCGAATAAACGAATAGCAAACGGCCTCCGATCTGCATTAAGCATTGACCGGAGGCCGTTTTCCGTTTTCCTTACTTTTTCCCGACCAGCAGCGCTGAACCGGACAGAGCCATCCATCTGGCCTCAGAGGGGGACATGAACATGCCGTTCGTCGTATCGATCAGCTCAACTCTCTCGTAGCCCATGGCGCGGAGTTTTTCAACGAAAGCCTGCATATCGCCGTATTTTGCTTCGGAAAAGATGTCGTGCAGGGCGAAGGTTCCGCCTTTTTTCAGCACGCGCAGCGTTTCCAGCAGGATCTCCTGCCGGTCGCGGCCGGGGATGTTGTGATAAACGTAGTTGCTGGTGACGGCGTCGATACTTTCCTCGGGGAAGTCCAGCTTCAGGGCGTCGCCTTTGTGAAATTCCGTGTTCCAGACGCCTTCAGCTCTGGCATTTGCTTCACACAGAGGCTTGCTGAAGGAAGCGTATTCCTTGCCCCAGCGGTCGATACCGATAAACCGGCCCTGCGGACTGCGTTTGGCGCAGGCGATCGTCAGGGCGCCGCTTCCGCAGCCCACGTCCAGTCCGACGCCGCCCTCCGGCAGCGTGACATAGTCGGCAATACCTTCGATGATCTGGCGGGCCATCTGCCGCCTGCCGTCATAGGAAAAGGCGCGATACAGCAGTTCCATCCACAGGGCCGCTCCGCCCGCGGCCACGCCGCCTGCGAGGAAGACACCTGTTACAATGGCTTTTGCTGTTTCGCTTTTAATCAGTCCCGTGCAGCCGCAGACAGCGGCCAGGCCCAGAGCGCCGACGGCGCCGGCTGCCGTCCCCAGCACCATGCCCTTCGGCATCCAGTTTTTATAATCGGGTTTCATAAGCATCTCCTCCTGAACCTTTTTCTTTTTTATCCCTTCACAACGTGGAAATTGCAGCAGTCATCCCCGGCGCCGAGCGTTTTTGTCCGAATCAGTTTTCCGCCCTTATATTCGATCGTCGGGTAGTCCATCACGCACATATGCGGCATCAGGAACATGAGGTTTTCCTGCTGCGCGATCTTGCATACGCCGCATTCCCTGTGGGTGACATAGTACTCCGGCACGGAAAGATCATAGGAGAAGTCAAAAAGCCAGTCCATGGGATACTGCTTTTTCTTCGACCGTTCGGAACCCTTGACATACTTGTCGATCTCTTTCTGATCAAAGCAGTTCTTGCCCTTGTAGAATTTCTTCATCGTGTCGCATCTGCAGATGGCGTCGATCATGCCGTCAAATACGTCCATGGTGATATGCTCCGGGTCAGCCTTATAGTAAGCGAAGCCGTAACAGGCCAGATACATGACCGGCGCAAACATGTTTTCTTTCATCGAGCCCACAGACGGTGTTCTGCCGACCATGGCTTTGTATTCCGCCATGTGTTTTTTTCTGAACTCACGTATGTTGATCTGCGGCACAGCCTTCCCGGTATACTTATAGACGGTCTTCCCGAACATTTTTGAAAACAGCATTCCCATAAATCCGTATTGCATTGGTTTTATTTCCTCCCATATCCTTATTTTCAGTGTCTTACTGATCTTCTTTCATCATTCAGTCCTGATACTGCAGCAGGAAATTGCAGCAGTCGCCGCCGCGGCCGATGGTCTTCGTGCGTCCCCAGAACAGCCTGGGATGCAGATTCCCGTATCCCGCGTCATCACCGTCACAAAAAGCACGTGTGATCTCTGGGCATCCGTATCGTCTGCACGTCTCATAATACGGGCAGCGGATGATATTGAACCGTGCCTCGTTGCCGTGCCTCTCGGGGAACTCATATTCGAATCCCGCTTCCGGGCCGAAACTCTGAAGTGAGATCTTCATAAAGAGCTTCGGGATCCTCTTTGCAAGACCAAGCACTTTGATGGTCCGCTGCAAATGCGGCACATATTTCGCGGAAAAGCGCTGAAAATACTCGCGGATATACCAGACGGCTCTTTCCCGCTCGATGCCGTCCGCCCTGAACGCCTCGTAAACGGCGATCGCCGGATAAATACGTGTGAAGGTGTGTGCCCGCAGAGCTTTGCTGTCACCTGCATTCTCCGCAAGCAGTTCTTCATATCGCTTTTGAGCCGAGGCTGCGATCCTGTCGGCTTTTTCTTTTCCGATTTCTTCTGCGGCAATCGCGCAGGTGGTCCTGATAAGCCTGTGTATCACGGTTATGCTTCCTTTCAGATCAAACTACAGAACCATGCGGCAAGAGCGGAAGCCGCCGGAAATACGACCAAAAGCTTTAACAGCTGGCTTTTTATGTTATAGCCGTACTTTTTAAGGGGATACACACTTGCCACTTCAGGATAATAGTGCTGGAAGAAGTGAAACTTCATAAGCAGGAAATAATCGAAACAGATCATGTCGTAAAGCTTGTATATGGTGAATATAAACACGAATCTCAGGAAAAACTGCCAGAATGTAAAACCATTTCTGAAGCCGTCCCAGATCGAGATGACCCCCACGCCCAGTATCATGAGAATGCTGAATACCATGAGAGTCCAGCCTATGGTTCGGGCACCGTAGAACAGTTCGCTATTTCTTGGAAGGAGCACTTCCTGCGCTTCCTTGGGCGCAGAAGAGAAGAACTTCTCATTTTGAATAAAAGCTACGGCTGATAACAACATCAACGTTATTGCCGCGCAGAACACGATCGATAAAAAAACAGTCAGCAGCATATATCCTCCTCACAATCTTTTTGCGAACGGCATCACATTCCGGCATTTTTCCTGTGGCGTTCTTATCTTCCGATCCACAGCGTGATCCACGCCAGCAGAGCGCTGACGAAGGGAAACGCGATCAGCCTTTTCATCTGATTGCTCTTATTGAAACTGGTATCGTCCCAACTTTTGCAGTCTTTTGTTTCGGGGTAGAAGCGCAGAAAATACTTCTTTTTGATCACCATGTACTGGTCCTGCACAAGGATATCAAAGATCTTATAGCCGTACAGAAACAGCATATACATCCCGAAGATTCGCCAGAATCCACCGTCGCGGCGGAGAGAGTTC
>JAEEGH010026666.1_pt1 | contig 11495 bp, 10 predicted proteins | sample 9134181 | NCBI WGS metagenome assembly JAEEGH01 (sample SAMN16246544, study PRJNA631951) | gut metagenome | biome: gut microbiome; feature: rumen; material: DP-attached | host: Bos | place: Iran: Karaj | collected 2018-10 | reverse complement strand
TATGAGGTTCCTCAAGGCACCGAACTCTCCAAGACTGCCAACAAGGGTGGTTTGGTTTACATCTTTATTGGTAAACCTGTGGATGCACAAGGTCAGGTGGTGAGTGATGAGACGCGCATCCAACTGAACGACCGTTATGTCAGTGTGGACCAACTTGCTCAGGAGATAGCCCATGAGCGCAATCAGATGTCTGAGTCCGATCGCCAGCATATGGTGGTATCCATCCGTGCCGATCGCGACACAGAGATGGGTATTATCAATGATGTGAAACAAGCACTACGTAAGGCTGGGGCTCTGAATATAAACTATTCGGCTACTTCCTCACATAATCCACAAAAGCATAATTAAAGGCGTGCTTCTCGTCTTTTTCGTGTAGCTCCTTTTCTGCAATTTTCCATCCACTATAGTCAGGGAAGAAGGCGTCAGCCTCCTTGGGCGTATCGTCAACCTCAGTCAGACAAAGGCGGTCTGCCAATGGCAAGGCTTGCTCGTAGACGCGCGCACCACCAATGATGTATATATCCTCGTCGTCCCTACAACTCTTGAGTGCAGCCTCCAGAGTAGAGTAGACATCACAACCGGGAATCTCACTGACCGTTGTGCTCAGCACCACGTTTCTGCGATTGGGCAGAGCGCCTTTGGGCAACGACAGATACGTATTTCTGCCCATCACAATAGTGTGTCCTGTGGTCAGTGCCTTAAACCGTTTCAGGTCGTTGGGCAACCAATATATCAACTTATTCTTGAAACCAATGGCGCGATTTTTCGCTACAGCTGCGATAATACTAATCATACACTTACTTCTGCTTTAATATGTGGATGTGGGTCATAGCCTACAAGTTCAAAGTCCTCAAACTGGAAATCAAAGATGCTCTTGACATCAGGGTTAATCTTCATCGTGGGCAGCGGACGGGGTTCGCGAGTCAACTGGAGCTTAGCCTGCTCGATATGATTCAGGTAGAGGTGCGTGTCGCCTGTGGTATGGATGAAATCGCCTGCCTTCAGTCCCGTAACCTGTGCCATCATCTGGAGCAACAAGGCATAGGATGCAATGTTGAACGGAACACCCAAGAAGGTGTCTGCTGAGCGCTGGTAGAGTTGCAACGACAAGCGTCCGTCAGCCACATAGAACTGGAAGATGGTATGACAAGGAGGCAGTGCCATCTTGTTGACCTCAGCCACATTCCAGGCAGAAACAATCATACGACGCGAGTTGGGATTGTTCTTCAACTGATCCACCACATATTGTATCTGGTCGATAACCCCTCCATTGTAGTCAGGCCATGAGCGCCATTGGTGTCCATAGACGGGACCCAGTTCTCCGTTCTCGTCAGCCCACTCGTTCCAGATGCGCACGCCGTGTTCTTGCAGGTATTTCACGTTGGTGTCGCCTTTCAGGAACCAGAGGAGTTCGTAGATGATACTTTTCAAGTGCAGTTTCTTCGTGGTCAACAGGGGGAACCCGTCTTCCAGATTGTAGCGGCTCTGTGTACCAAAGATGCTGATGGTTCCTGTACCTGTGCGGTCGCCCTTCTGGGTACCTTCCGTCAGAATGCGGTTAAGTATGTCTAAGTATTGTTTCATAATCGTTGGGTATATGTGTTGTTTTGATTCTCCATTCTTTGGGGTACAGGTTGTTGGCCCTTGTCCCGATATTCTTCATGGTGCCCAAGGGGTGTCCCTCGAAGCAGACTTCCACGATGCCCCGTGGCGTGTCAGAGGGGAATGTTAGCGTCTCACCCCGCAGGAACTTCATCGCCTCTTGGTACGTTAGTTCGACATTGATGTCTGATGTCTGATGTCTGAAGTCTGAGGTCAGAGGCCTGATGGCTGAAGACTGATGGTTGATGGCTGAGGTCTTACCTCTTCCTTCTTCCTTCTTCCCTCCTTTGCGTATTACGCAAACGAAAAGTCCTTCTCCACGGCTGATACCTGGGATGAATCGATATACGGATTCTTGGAATCCTTCGAGTAGCGACCCTGTAATATTCCATTCGGGCTGCGTCTCGATGTTCACCACCTTAGCGTCGAACTCCTCCAGTATCCACCGGATATTCTCCTCGTTCTCTTTTGTATTAAAGGTACACGTACTATATATCATGATGCCTCCGTCGTTCAGGCAAGCCCATGCGTCGCTCACAATCTCGCGTTGCAACTGCCAGCACTTTTCCACCTGCTGGGGACTCCACTCGCGGATGGTGGCCTCGTCCTTGCGGAACATCCCTTCGCCCGAACAGGGCACGTCACACAGAATGAGGTCGAACTTCATCTTCGCCTGGCGATAGTCGCGCGGATAGCAGTTGGTGACAATGTGATTCTCGTAGCCCCACTTTGTCACATTCTCCAGGAGGATGCTGGCACGGGTGCGAATGGGCTCGTTGGAATAGAGCACACAATCCGCTGGAAGGGCTGAGCGGAGTAGGGTGGATTTTCCACCAGGAGCGGCACAGAGGTCGAGGGCCGTAAGAGGTCTGATGGCTGATGGCTGATAGTTGACGTATGCGTTATGCATTTGCCTCAATACCTCGTCAAGGAACATCGAGGAAGCTTCCTGCACATAATAGCAACCAGCGTGGAACAGCGGGTCGAAGGTGAAATTGGGGCGCTGCTTCAGGTAAAAACCATTCCTACACCAAGGCACCTGTTCTACATCATCCATCATCCATCCGCTATCTGCCATCTTCTTCGGGTTCAGACGGATGCTGACAGGAGCAGGCTCTTCAAACGATTGTAAGTATCGCTCGAAGCGCTCCTCGCCCATCAGTTGGCGCGTATATTCGGTAAATTCTGCAGGTAATTGTGCCATCAGCATGCAAAATTACATTTTTTTTCGTACTTTTGCAACTAATTGAGCGTTAATTGCGTCTAACGGGTAAAAGAAAACAAAAAACAAGGCATACGAATATGAAGAAGACATTAATTGCAATGATGATGCTCCTGACCCTTTCAATGGGTGTTCAGGCAGCAAGCCAGAAGCACCGCCACACACCACGTGAGCAGGAGGAACTGGTAGATTCGACAAGTAAAGGAGGCATCGATGTGTTCTCTGATACGACTTCTGTGGATACAGCTGCAAATACTAGTTGGGATGATGACGAGGACGACATTATAGAGCGCAAGATATCGCACTTCATCGACACAATGGATTCGAAGGACTTCTTGGGTGCCTTCGTGGTACTGGGCGTATTGCTCATCCTGTTTGTTCTGGCTCCCTTCGTGATTATCGCAGCCATCTTCTATTTCATTAACAAGAACCGCAAAGACAAGATGCGTCTCGCTGAGATGGCTATGCAGCAAGGACAGCCTATTCCCGAGCAACTGCTGGAGGATAGCAATACGGTGTCTGACGAGTATCAGAAGGGCCTGCGTCAGTGCTTTGTAGGTGTCGGACTGATGGTGTTCCTGGGCTTGACGGCTGGCGAGGTTGGCTTCGGCATTGGTGCCCTCGTGTTCTGCATCGGACTGGGTAAGATAGTAGCTGGCAAGATAGCTGAAAGAAAACAATAATTACAACTAATATTAATACGACTATGACTAAGAAATTGCAACGTTCAAACGATCGCGTCATCGCTGGTGTATGTGCTGGCATCGCTGAATATCTGGACTTCGATCCTGTAGCTGTACGCTTGGGCTATGCTTTCCTGACTTTGGCAACATGCTTCTCAGGAGTGCTCTTCTACATCGTGGCTTGGATAGTGATGCCCGAAAAGAACGGATTGGAACAATTGTAAAACGTAATTCCGTAAATGCTCACTGATATCTCTCTTGTAGCGCAGGTGGCGGTATTAGGCAACAAACGGGCTTTCGACGAGCTCGTACGCCGATACCAGTCACCTGTACGTCGGTTCTTCTTGAATCAGACGCTGGGAGACGAGCAGTTGAGCGATGACTTGGCACAGGACACGTTTCTGAAGGCATACCTGAACATTGGACAGTTTAAGTCGCTGTCATCGTTCCAGACATGGCTCATGCGCATAGCCTATAATGTGTTCTATGACCATTGCAGGAAAATGAAAAATGAAAAATTAGAAATGAGAGATGTAAATGAAGAAATGATAAACGACCATTCTTCACTTCTCACTTCTCATTCCTCATTTAAGATAGACCTCTACGCAGCATTGGCCTTGTTGAAACCTGACGAACGTACGTGTATCACGCTCCAACTAATTGACGGTTACGACATTCAGAAGATAACGGAGATAACGGGTATCAAGGAAGGAACAGTGAAATCGCACCTCTCACGAGGTAAGGATAAAATGGCAACCTATTTAAAAAACAATGGATATGACAGAAGATAACGACCTGCTGTTGCGTCAGTTTTTCAGTGAAGCAGCGCAGCAAAAGATAGAGGACAACGGGTTTACCGAGCGCGTGATGCAATGCTTGGAAGCTAATCAGCAAGCTCAAAGCTCAAAACTCAAAGTTCAAATCTTCACACGCCTATGGACAGCCTTCTGCATTCTGGTGGCTTTCCTGTTGTTCAGTGCTTTGCACGGATGGGAATTGCTGACAGTACAGCTTGAGGTGTTATTGCGCACCCTGCCCACTGAGCCTTTCAGTGGACGTCTGTTCATGCTCGTCACCATCTTCGTAGGTCTGATGATAGCAGGAGCCAGCGAGGTTATTTCTTCGTCGGAAACAGTCCGTAAGTAGTGCGCAGCACACGGAACTCCGTACGACGGTTCAGTTGGTTACACTGTTCCTGTTCGTCGTCTTTCAACGTCTTGACGTATTCCTCCGTCAGGACGTCGTTTTCTTTCAGGAACGGATAACGCTCAGCCACTTTCTTACGTATCATTTTGGGCATCTCCTTGCCGTAGCCCACAGGGGTCAGTCGCTCGTTCTCAATACCATGCTCAGTCAGGTATTTCACCACCGATTCAGCCCTTCGCTGACTCAATCGCTTGTTATACTCTGCCGAACCCTTATAGTCCGTATGGGCGGACAGTTCAATGGTCACGTTAGGATTCTCTTTCAGCAGCACCACCAATTCATCCAGTGCCGATGCCGACTCTGGGCGCAGGGTGGCCTTGTCGAAATCATAGAAGATGTTGTCTATCAGCACAGGGGCCGTAATCGAGGCCAGTGGGAATTGCAATACATACTCTTCTGACTTCTTCACGGGTTCCACCTTGATGTGTTCCTGATGGTTTAGGAAACCCTTGCACGTGCCCAGCAGCACATAGTCTACGCCAGCCTTGATTTCCTGTGTAAACGAACCGTCGCCTTTCACGCTTAGCTTCATGTTTGTGCCATCGTTGCCCACCATGTAAACCACCGCCTGGGTCAACTCGTAGCCATCCTGTTCATACACCCATCCCTTCACCGTTTGTATAATCTCCGGGTTGTAGAACGAGTAGATATGGTCCCATCCCTTTCCATCACCACGATTGCTCGAGAAGAAACCCTGATTCTTCATACCCTCGAATGTCATGCCAAAGTCGTCACCCTGCGAGTTCAGCGGGAATCCAGGATGCTCAATGCGCCATCCGTTACTGTTCGGTTTGGCAATGTATATGTCCAGTCCTCCCATTCCCTCATGTCCGTCACTCGAGAAGTACAGGTCGCCATTCGGTCTGAAGGTCGGAAATTTCTCGTCGCCTGCTGTGTTGATGGGCGCTCCCACATTCTCCACGCCTCCTACACCATTGGTAGTCAGTCTTACGCGCCAGATGTCATAGCCACCCATTCCCCCCGGCATATCACTCACAAAGTAGAGCCACTGTCCGTCGGGCGATACGGCAGGGTGGGCAAATGTCGACAGCGTGTCGTTCGTCATTTTCAGTTCCGTCGCCTTGCTCCATGCCGCATCCGAACGCTGACTCGTCACGATGGTGGCAAACCTTGGATAGTCAGGGTCCGTCTTACACTGCGTCAGATACATCGTCCGTCCGTCTGGCGACAAGCAACAAGCACCCTCATCCCAGTCCGTGTTCAGCTCCGTGTCTATCACCTCTGGGCGTTGCCATTTCCCTTTGTCGTCCTTTTGTGAATAGAAGATATCAGCATTCTTAGTTCCTGTGATACCACTCAGCTCGTCGCCCTTCGCCTGGTTACGTGTCGAGGTGAAGAACAATCTGTCGTTGTCCTCACCCCCCAATACGGGCGAGTAGTCAGCTCTTCGCGAATTAAACAAGTTCTCGCGCTTAATGGTATAGTCGCTTCCCTCCTTCTTCCATCTAGGCGCCTTCTGTGCAGAGTGCAATCCCGTCGTTGCCAATGTCCGTAACTCCATGGATGCATTGTTCCCCATCGAGTCCAGCGCCGTTTGGAATTGCTTCTCCGCCTCCTTATACTGCGCGTTTTTCATCAGTTGCTGAGCCAGATACAGATACGTCATCGAGTCCGTCTGCTTATAGCGTATCGCATTGTTATACGCAGCTATTGCTTTCTGCGTATAGTTGATGCGCCTGTAGCACTCCGCCATCTTCAGCGCCCTTTGTCCTCTCTGCTGTCGCTCCTTGGCTGGTGTCTGCGAATACGCCTTCTTATATTGGTTTGCCGCATCGAAGTATTCGCCCATTGCATAAAACTTATCACCCTTCTTCAAAGCCTGGTCAGCCCCACATCCCGTCAGGAACATGGACACCACGCCAATCATTATCAGGTATAAGTTCTTTCGCATACGTATATAATAACGAACCATTAGGTCGTTTTATTGCCTTCTATTTGCTCTCTTCTATCCGTTGTCGGAAGAAGTCGAATTGGGCCTCGCCGTTGTTACCATAGCAGAAGATGCCGGTACGGATGCCTTTCCAATAGCCAGACTGCAACGAGAATGGTTGGGCAATGGGGAAGAAGTGCTTGCCGTCGGTGCTATAGGAGAACTGGTGTTGGTTCTGGAGACAGTCGAAGGTGATGCGGAGATAGAGCTTCTTGAACTTCCCCTCACGGACAAGGGCGCGCTGGCCTTTCGATTCGAAGAAGATGCCGTCGGGCGACAGACCTGCGCCTAAGAATTGCTTGCCTGAACAGAAGATGCCTGCATAGCAGTCGTCCTTTGAGGTGATCAATGTGGTGCATTCGCTCTTGTAGCCAATGACTTTCTGAGTCAGCATGTTTCTGCACATCTTCAGACTATCGGCAGGCTGGGCATGAATGGTCAGACACCCAGACTTCTCGCTCAGACTCCAATACTTGTTGTCGGGGTTATGGTTCCATTGCCATTGCAGTCCGAGGTGCTCCGTGAAGTCATCGTCCGTGCGGAGCTTTAGCTGCGAGTGGGAGGGTATCGGCTTTTTCCATGAATAGACAGGTTCGCCAATACCGTTTCTATCCATATCCACACCCATCAAAGGCCAGTCGTTCTCCCAATGGGCGGGTTGGAGATGAACGACACGACCCAGTACGGGAGTCTCCTGGAAATGATAAAACCACCACGTGCCATCGGGTGTGTCGACCAATGCACCTTGATGGGGACCGTTAATCGGGGTGCTTCCTTGCTCTAGCGTGATGCGACGCTCGTAGGGCCCGTAGATGCTGCGGGAGCGTAGCACGGTTTGCCACCCTCGACCTACACCACCTTCGGGAATGATAAGATAGTACCAGCCATTGCGCTTCATGATTTTGGTTCCTTCGGCTACAGGACCCGTGTAAACGGTCACACCCTCGTCTAGCAGTTGGCGCCCGTCGGGCGTCATCCGATGGATGATGATAGGGCCTGCACGATGGCGACTGCGACCCAGATAGGCTTTTCCGTCGTCGTCCCAAAAGGGGCAGGGGTCTTCCCACTTTTCTATCCGTTTCACCAAATGGAGGGGTGTCCACGGTCCGTGGGCATCGCTGGCAGAACTCATGTAAAGTCCTTCGTCGGGGGTGCAGAAGTAAACATAGAAACGGCCATCGTGATAGCGGATAGACGGCGCCCACGAGCCTCCCGCATAGTGCTGGTTACTGTCCCATCCAGGCTCGTCAATGCGTGAATAGATCTGACTGATGTATTGCCAATTCACCATGTCATCAGACTCTAGTACTTGCATACCCATCAAATGGAAGTCGGAGGCCACCATATAGTATTTCGTCCCAACCCTGATGACGTCGGGGTCGGAGAAATCAGCGTTCAGCACGGGATTGGTAAAGGTACCATTGCCTTGGTCGCCCCAGCTGTAATCAGCATCCACCTGGATAAAGTCGGGACGAACATCGGGTTGCTCGGTTTGGATGGTTACGTCGTTGAAGTGGATGTTGCGGGCATGACGGACGAAGAAACCCTTGGCGGGCAGGTTGCCCCACATGGTTGATTCCGGATAGTCTTTCTCCTTTTCGTCCTGAATAGTCTTCTCAATGGCTGGTAGGTCGGTGGAGGTGATACCTCCCTTGTGATGGATGCTAATGTGCGAAAGCCACACATTCTCTACAGGATGATGGGGCAGTCCGGTGATGCTACACCCCATGGCCCCTGCGTTGTGTATCTGTATGTTGTCGAGGAAAACGCCATTGATGGTGCCCACATGGTCGATGGGTATCAGTGCGTCAAAGTCGGTACCTTTCTTCTTATATGCATAGCCTCGGCCTCTATTGCCCAGACGGATAAAGATGGGAGCCTCAGTGCCCTCGACGTTGATGTTGGAAACGTGGACATTCTCCATCGTACCACCATCGACAATCTCCAGCGATATAGCCGACGAACCTATCCACTGACCGAAGAATTTCTCGTGCTGGTCGGGACTTGGCTTCACGTTGATGTTGCTGATATTGATGTTGCGGAAACCACCATTGGTCTCGGTGCCGAGCTTGATGGCATTGCAATGGCTGGACACCTCGCAATCCGTAATCTTGATGTTCTCGCAGAGTCGGGGAGAGGTGGACTTCAGCGTGATACCATCGTCGTCGGAATCGGCAATCATATTGGTGACCGTGACTTCGTGACAACCGTCCAGGTCGAGTGCATCGTTGTTATAATTGTTGCGGTTGAAGACCTTGATGCCATCGATGACAAGACGGTCGCAAGCCAGATAGTGCTGCATCCAGCAACCACTGTTCTTCAGCGTAATGTCCTTGACGGTAATGTCTTGGCTCTGGATGAAACGAAGCAGATGAGGGCGGGTAATGCCTTCATCGTTCCACGAAAGCTTTTTGAAGGAACGACCTCGTCCGTCAATGACACCATAGCCGTCGATGGTGACATTGCTCACCTTGTCGGCATAAATCAGCTGGATAGTAGTGGTATGGGTGCGCAGGGATACATAGTCTGACTTGACGGGGATATAGTCCTGCAGATTGGTACTACCATAAAGGGTTGCCCCCTGTTCCAGATAAAGGTGGACATTACTTTTCAAAATGATGGTGCCCGTCTTGTAATGGCCTGCAGGAATAACCACCCTTCCACCGCCAGCCTCGTGGCAGGCATCAATGGCTTGTTGTAGGGCCTGCGTACTAAGCACGGTGGTGTCGCTCTTGGCACCATAACTCAGGATGTTATAATCGGCTGCCTGCACATTCAGCACCGCTAAGGCAAGCACGAGAAGCATGGCGGTTTTCTTTATATATAATGTCATAGTCGTAGCTTTTTATAGATTTAGAATTCGCGGATAACAGAACGACCTTCCAGCCAAGCCAGCATGTTCAGTACTAGATAGTTCCAGTTCTGGAATCCTTTGTTCATGATGGGTTCGCCCGTTTCTGGGTTGTAATACTCGTGCAAGGCACCCTCCTTTTGCAGATCATAGCCATAAAGGGCAATGGTTTTCTCAGCCATTTCACGGGCTTCGCGTTGGAAACCATAATCAGCCAATCCACGGAACACCATGTAGTTGGAGATGCCCCAGATGGGTCCTTGCCAATTGGAAGGATTGTGGGTGGCCCGCAGGTTGTACATCTTTTCCAGTCGCGAAAGGGTGCGCACGCCATAAGGCGCATTGAAAGTACGTTCGTCCATCAGATTCTCCTTCACCATGCGCTGTGCCTGCTCTGGTGTAGCAATGCCTGCCCACAGTGCCATGAAGCCCGACCAAGAACCCAGTCGCTGAATCAAACAAGGATAATTGCGAGGGGCTCCTTCGTGCAATACAAACGGTTTTCCGAAGATAATCTCAGGCTTGCCAGTATAGGGCACGAGGTTCAAGTCTACCGAATAATACATGCCGTCACGTTCGTCCCAGCAAAAGGTGCGAACAGCCTTTCGCAATGTTTCAGCAGCCTGTTCATACTGATTGGCTTCAGCCTTCAGCAACAATTGTTTGGCGAGATAGGCCATAGCCTGCAATTCCTTGTACATCAAGCAGTTCAGGTAGATGTTGGCCGAACTGCGCTTGGGACGGAAGAAGGTGGATGGGTCGTTGTCAACCCCGATGGCCAAGTCGTCTTGCCAAAAGAACAAGCCTGTTTCCTGGTGGCAATGATGCTGTTGGTAATTGGCAATGAAAGCCTGCATCTTGGGGAATCCGTCGCGCAACCATGCAGCATTGCCTCCATTCTGTTGGGTAATGAAAGCAGCGTGCTGGGCTATGACGGGTTTGTGCATATTGGTGGAATAGATGTCCTTGGGCTTCATCTTCGCAGGGTCGCTCTCTGCATCCACCACCATGGGCATATAGCCATCGTCTAGTGAGGTATAGGCTAGGTAGTTCAGCACACAGCCTTTTTCATATTCCAAGGCTTCTTGTTTGTCTTGTTTGGAACCTACGTCAGAAAGAATCTGCCTGAGCGCCACATTCGAGAGCCAAGAGTCCCAGTCCCAAAGCACTCGGGCATACTGCTTGCTGCCCGGAGTGAGATAGGGGTAAATCAGTGCACCACCCTCGGGCTGTTTATACATCTGTTTGTAGTCAGCATAGCAATGCTGTTTGATGAGCTGAGTATGTTGTTGAAATTGTTGCTGGGCGAGGGCAATAACAGGGCAGAGTAGGAGAAAGAAAAGTAGCTGTTTTCTGTTCATGTTGTTGATTTATAAAATGTTACGGATGGATATGTAATAGTAGATAGGGCTTGTGAGGCAGGGTGACCGAACGCCCTTTCTCATCGACCATGCGATAGCGGGTGCCATCGCTCTTGGTTGTAAACGGGTGTTTATAGCGGGTGGTGGTCATATTCCAAGTGTCGATGATGTCAACAAAGAATTGTTTGCCTTCTTCCAGTCGAGGCCATCGGCTATTGCGGGTGGGCAAGTTGAAGGTCCACTTGGCTGGGGTATCCTTACCTAAATAAATAAGGTAATGACCTTCACCTGCAGTAGCTGTCACGGGGTCCCAGCTCTGGTCTGCCAATCGGGGCGAATGGGGCAGGGCATCCAACAATTGACGCAAGAAAGGAATACGCTTGGGACATTCGCCTTGGAATTTGCCTCCAGTGGCTAGGAAAGCGAAACCGGTATAGTCTTCTGCATCGGCAGCGAAGCACTCGCCGTGAGTAACGTATGTACCTGCCATCAGTCCTGTATAGATGCGTTGCAACATCTCCTGCCCAGAGAGTTGTGCCCAACGGGAACGAAGGTCGCCCTCATAGCAAACCTCGTCGAAGATGACGGGCTTGTGGATGATGTTACGAACCGTTGCGGC
>JAEEGH010026665.1_pt1 | contig 11495 bp, 10 predicted proteins | sample 9134181 | NCBI WGS metagenome assembly JAEEGH01 (sample SAMN16246544, study PRJNA631951) | gut metagenome | biome: gut microbiome; feature: rumen; material: DP-attached | host: Bos | place: Iran: Karaj | collected 2018-10 | reverse complement strand
CTGGAAAATCATCGTGGTTATGGCGCTGATGTTTGTTGCAGATATTTTTTTGCGGAACAATGCAATAAAATTCGGCGACAACCACCGCGAAGAATTTTCAGAAGCCGGAAGGCAGATAGATTATCTTAAGCGCAACGTAATGAACATAAGCGCCGGAAAAGATATACGCATCTTCAATATGAAAGATTGGTTTAATCAGCGTTATGATGAGCTGATTTCAAGAAACACTTCTTTTAGAAAGCGTTATCAGCTGCGCTGGTATTATCCGACAGTTTCTGCTGTAATCTTCAATTTTGCGCGCGACTGGATTGCATACGCGCTTCTGATTCACCGTGTGCTTTCGGGCCAGATTGATGTAGCCGAATTCACACTCTACATTGGAATTGTAACAGGCTTTTCTGACTGGATCTACAACGTTTCGCTGAATATGGCAGAATTGCGCGAATCAAGCCACCAGTTCAACGATTATTATGATTTTATGAAGCAGAAAGACGTTTTTGAAAGAGCCGTGAACGGCAATGCTTCAAGCGGCAATCAGGCAGCTTCATCTGAATCAAGCACGGCGGCGAAAAAAAGCGCGCCCGCAATTGAGTTCCGCAACGTAAGCTTTGCCTATGAAGGCAGCACAAAGCCTGTGCTTAAAGGCGTAAACTTCAAGATTAAGGCTGATGAAAAGATTGCGCTTGTGGGCAGCAACGGTGCGGGCAAAACCACAATCGTAAAGCTTCTTTGCGGGCTTTATCCGCCAACCGGCGGCGAAATCTTGATTGACGGAAAAAGCATCAACGAAATCGGTGTGGAAAAATACCAGGACATGATAAGCGTGCTTTTTCAAGATACAACGCCAATCGCAATTTCTGTGGCCGAAAACGTTTGCGGCTGCGCCATTGCGGATGTGGATAAGGCGCGTCTGCAAGAATGTCTTGAAAAAGCGGGCTTGGGTGAAAAAATTGCAAGCCTGCCCAAAAAAGAAGAATCTTTTATTACGCAGACTTTAGACGAAAACGGCGTGGTGCTTTCCGGTGGCGAAACACAAAAGCTGCTGCTTGCAAAGGCTATTTACAAAGACGGGCCTATGCTAATTCTTGATGAGCCGACGAGCGCGCTTGACCCTGTGGCCGAGTATGAAATCTATAAAAAGTTTGACGAAATGGTTGAGGGCAAGACAAGCATCTACATCAGCCACAGAATGTCGAGCTGCCGTTTCTGCGATAATATTCTTGTGTTTGACGAAGGCAAGATTGTGGAGCAGGGCAACCACGACAAGCTTATGCAGAACGGCGGCCTTTACAGCAGTCTTTGGAATGCACAAGCTCAATATTATGCTTAAGGCGATTTAAAAATATGGTGATTTAAGAAAAATGTAAAAAAGAATTTCAAAATCTATGTAAAAACCGGCATTATCAGATTTAATTCTCTCCTGCGATGCCTATTGAATTTAAAAAAGTTATTGCTTCGTTTTGATATGGACTTATCTCCATATCAAAACGGAGGCCTCCTTTCCTTTGAAATGAAAATTTATCTTCGTCAATTCTTTTCCATGATGAAATTTCTTTCCATCCAATAAAATCGCCTGAAACAATGCCGTTTTCATAAAAGCCCTTATATTTTGAACGTTTTGCTGTTAATAGAAAATCCAATGGCCATTGCGTAGGAAATATTATGCACAACAAATATAATGGTTCTTTCCTTAATATACTTAACGAGCACAGCAGAAAAATTATGATGATATATGTAGAGAGTCCCAAAAACATTAATTTTCTATTTATATGCGATTGAAGCAGGAATATCACTTTCCCGAATTTTTCTGCTTTATGTTTTAGAGTTCCTAATCTTATTAAATTTAGAATGATTCTTACCAAAGGAAATATAAAAAATCCCCCGACGAACCCTAATAATATTAATAGATGAATAATCTTTCTGAAATCTGCCATTTTCGTTCTCTGTAGCGGTTTACTTTTTCAGCATTTGCTGCATGTTGATTAACTATGTGTGGTTTTATTAAAAAACAAAAGATAATTCCTTTTCGCCTTTATTATAATAAACTCTGTTTTCATCGTCTTTGAATTTTGGGTGGAACGGCTTGCCTATCTGTTTGTCGATTATGACTTCCTTTTTATCAAAAATATAATAACAAATTAGCTGAAATTCTTCTGATTGTATTTCTTCTAAATCGCCTTTGTCATGTGGTTTAATGTAATTTGAATAAATCAAAACTCCTTTATCCGCATTAAAGCAATACTCGCCGCAATACATTTTTGGCGGGTCGAAATAATCCAGATGTTTATTTTGAATATGAACTTTTGCAAAATATGAAACATACATGGGGGTAATTGACCAAAACCAATAATCTGTAAAACGGCTGTTCCAGCCTAATTCATAAATTGTATCTGCATTTTTATATTTTGATTTAGCATCTTTCCATGAGCACTCAAAATACAAGTTCCCAGCATCGTCGAAAATCTTGACTGTTTTCCAATTCTCTATAGTGCCTGTAAAGTTGTTTTTATCGATTCCGAATGAATTGAAAGTGATGATGAGCAGAACAAAACTAAACAAAACTTTGATTAATAACTTTTTCATATAATCCCTTTTTTGTTCTCTTTTTAATGCTTTGGCCGCCGCAGTTTTTTATGTGCGGCGGTTTAAGCTTTAGTCTTAGTCAAGCGCGTCCATTGCTTTGATTACGGCTTTTGAGTTTGCGGCAACCACGTCATAGTCTTTCTGGTTGATGTTTTTCTTCAATTCCGCAGTCGGATCCATATTCATGAGCTTCATCATTTCTTTAGAATCCTCATCAAGCTCTGCTTCAATCTTTAGAATAGCGGCGCTTCTCACAATCGTCTCAAATTTTGCGATTCTGTCCGGACCGGAAATTCCGTTTTTCTGAAGCACATTTTCAACTTCTTCTTTTTCATTAATGGCTTCTAAATACGAATCAGCCGGGTCGATGCCGATTTTGTCAAATTCTTTAATGATTGAAGGCAAATTCTTTGCCCAGTTCTTTACGTCGCTGTCTGTTACTCCGACAGATTTTGCATTCTGCGCAAACAGCACGGCTGAAAAGACGGCCAGCAGACAAAAAGTGAAAAACTTCTTCATTTTCGTTCCTCCAGATGATGAAGTTGCAACTACGCGCACAGCTTTTGCTTGTTCGGGCTGCTTGCGCTTTTTGTGCGTTCCACTACATGATAATCTACGATATTCAAAAGCGCAAGCAATTTTGCCGCGCGTTTCAGTTGCTTGCGCAAACTGCTTTCTGCTTTTGCTTGCGACGGTTTTCTGGCAAAGTGATGTTATTGCCTTTCAGAGCACTTTTCCCATTTTTATGCAGTCGAATGTTCCGCCTGAAATGATTTTATCGTCGACCACGGAAAAGCCGAGCTTTTCATAAAACTTGACGGCGACTGTGCGGCTGTCGATTTCTATCTTCTTATAGCCGCATTCTTGTATCCAGATTTCAGCTTGCTCAACAGCCATGCGCCCGATATTTTTTCCGCGGTATTCGGGCAGTACGACCACGCGCCCAAGCGAGACACTGTCCGGGCTTATTTCGTAAAACCGGCAAGTGGCAATCGGGTAGCCGTCATCAAGAATCACGATATATTTTGTGCCGTTGCCGTCATGCTCATCAAATTCGTCTCTTAGCGGAATATGATGCTGCCTGTTCATCCCCTGAATTCTAACGGAATATGCGCCGGCGCGCTGCCATTCTTCTTCTGCGCGAATCACTTCAAGCTTGTTCATCTTTTAAAGTTTATTATAATTGCAAGTAATTGAAAAAGCTAGATGCAATAATCGTAGCCGACGAACGATTTGTTTTTTTGCGCAAGCTCGTCGAGCGTAATTGAATCTACAAAGTTGTTGATGTTTATCTCAAATTCCTTCCAGAAAAAGTCGTTGCCCTCTGATTCAAGGTGATTGTTCTCAGTTGTGCCGCGCGGCGAAAGCTCGCCTTCCATGGCGCGCAAGATTTCGCCTGCGGTATAATCGTTTGCCGGACGGGAAAGCCTGTAGCCGCCGTTTGTGCCGCGCGAGCCTGTTACAAGCCCTGCCTTTCCAAGCTGAATCAGAATCTGTTCAAGATATTTCACCGAGAGATTCCGTCTGTGCGAAAGCATTTTGAGCGGAATGAAGTAGCCTTCTTCAGCTTCGGCGAGGTCTGTCATTATCAGCAGGGCATATTGTCCGCGCGTTGAAATCTTAAGCATTACAACCTCCGTTCAGTGCGTTTGCTATGCGGTCAATGGCTTCTTTCAAAAGCGGCTGTGGCGTTGCAATGTTGATGCGCTGATAGCAGTTGCCTTCTATGCCGAACATCGTGCCGCGGTCAATCCAGACTTTCGCCTTGTTTACAATCAGGTCGTCAAGCTCGCTGTCAGGAATTCCCAAAGCTGAAAAATCAATCCACAAAAGGAATGTGCCTTCAGGCTCAATAAGCCGCGCCTGTGGAATTTTTTGCTTTAAGTATGAACGCACAAAATCTATGTTTGAAAGCAGATGCTTTTTGAGCGCCTCAAGCCACGGTTTGCCGCCTTCGTAAGCGGCGCGTGCTGCAACCATTCCCATAAGGCTCGGCTCGTCATAGCCTGTCTTGTCGCGTTCAGTCTTGAATTTTGCGCGCAAGGCCGGATTTTTTATAAAGTTCGTGGAAAACTGAAGTCCTGCAAGGTTGAATGTTTTGCTCGGCGACATTGAGACGATGCAGTTTTCCGCAATTTCAGGCGAAAGCGTAGAAAAGACCGTATGCACATTTGGCGCATAAACAAAATCATTGTGAATTTCATCAGCAAAGACAATCACGTTATGGCGCAAGCAGATTTCTGCAAGTCTGCTAAGCTCGGCGCGCGTCCACACGCGGCTAACAGGATTGTGCGGGCTGCACAAAATAAAAAGCTTAACGTCATTTTCTTCTATTTTATGTTCAAAGTCTTCAAAATCAATCTGCCATTTTCCGTCTTTTTCAAAAAGCGAAGAAGTTACAAGCTTGCGGTTGTTTGCTTCTATCATGTTCTTGAAAGGGTAGTAGACCGGCGTCTGAATCAAGACGCTTTCGCCTTCTTTTGTATAAGCCTTGATTGCGGTGGCAATTGCAAAGACCACGCCCGGTGTTGAAACCATTTCGCGGCGTTCATAAGAAAAATTGTGCTCATTCTTAAGCCATGCAGAAAGCGCCGCATGAAAAGGTTCGTCTGTGCATGAATAGCCGAAAATGCCGTGGTCAATCTTTTTGTGCAGCGCTTCCAAAATTGCGGGCGCGGTCGGAAAGTCCATGTCGGCCACCCAGAGTGAAAGCACATCTTTCGGTTTGCCGCGTGCAACAGCCAGATCAATTTTGCAGGCATTTGTGTTGCGGCGGTCAGTTATTTTGTTAAAGTCATAATTCATCTATGGTCTCCATTCGTATCTTAAAAAAGTAACGGATTTTCTAAAAATATTTAAATATCCTATTGACTTACTAGGTTAATTGCAGTATAAATCTAATTACCTACTTAGTCAATAGGTTTTAAAAAGAACTAAGCAGCGTTGAAACTAAAAACTAAAACAGACAAAAAGCAGCGGAAAGATGCAAATGCAGCCGCTTGACGGAAGAGACGCAAGCAGCGGATGCTGACTGTTTTTATAGGAGCGAATATGGCAAAGATTTTGGACCAGCCGCGCTACAAATGTGCGCTTGCTGCAATGCAGACTGTTCAGGCAATTCCGGGAGCGATTCCGATTTTGCATTCTGGCCCGGGCTGTGCAGCAAAATTGAACGACAACAACGGAACCAGCGGACGCTACAGCCCGAATATTTTTCCGTGTACGTCTATAAGTGAAAAAGAAGTTGTTTTCGGCGGAAGCAATAAGCTGCGTTCTACTATAGAAAATGCTTTGAAAGTAATTGATGCAGATTTGTTTGTGGTGCTTTCGGGCTGCACGGGCGAAATTATCGGCGATGATATTGAAGAAGTTGCAGGCAATTTTGCTGATGCTGAAAAGCCTGTAGTCTGGGCAAAAACGCCGGGCTTTAAGGGCAACAACTACGTTGGTCACGACTGGATTCTGAAATCTATTTTTGAGCAGTATCTTGCCGAAGCCGAACCTGAAAAAGAGAAGGGGCTTGTAAACCTTTTTGTAGCGCCGCCTCAGCAAGACCCATATTGGCTTGGCAATTTGCGCGAAATCGAAAGCCTGCTTACAGCAATCGGCTTGAAGCCTAACACAATTTTTGGATTCGGCCGCAATCTTGATAATCTCAAAAAGATTCCGAACGCTGAATTCACGGTTCTTGTTTCGCCGTGGGCAGGGCTTGAAAGCGCGAAATATCTTCAGACACGTTTCGGTATTCCGCTTCTGCAATACCCTGTTTTGCCGATTGGTGCAAGCGAAACTACAAAGTTCCTCCGTGCTGTTCAGGAGTTTACCGGCGCAGACAAGGACTTGACCGAGCGCGTAATCACCGAGAAAGAAGCAGAATTCTACTATTATATAGAAAGATTTGCTGATACTTTGCTTGAAACGCGTATTCTCGGCAAGCGCTTTACAGTTGTCAGCGACAGCGAATATACAATCGCGGTTACAAAGTTCCTTGTAAACGATATGGGCTTGTTCCCTGAAAAGCTTTTTATCGTAGATGATGCACCGAAAAGCTTTCAGCAGAAAATCACTGATGAAGTGAACAATCTGAATTACGGAATCAAAACCGAAGTTCAGTTTACAACAGACGGCCACGACATTCATGAGCAGATTAAGTCGCTCGATTTTGCGGGAACGCCGCTGATTATCGGCTCAAACTGGGAAAAAAAGCTTGCCGCCGGGCTTGGTGCGCACTATGTAAATGTGAGCTACCCAATGCTCGAAAAGCTTGTAATCAACGACCACATCGCCGGTTATTCGGGCGGCCTTCACCTGCTCGAACAGATTTTCACCGCCGCAATGAGCAAGCTGAAACTGTAAAGACAAGACTTGTCATGCTGAACTTGTTTCAGCATCTATAACAGAGACCCTGAAACAAGTTCAGGGTGACACATGGAGGAAATATGCCATTTAATTTTAGTAATGCAAATATAGCAATTCGTGAAAACAGGCTCGGTTCAATTACCGGCTTTGTCGGTGACTTGCAGACATTGGTAAGCAAGTCTGAAGACGGAACGCTCCGCAACCGCGAGCGCTGCTTCAGCCAGTCAAGCTCTTGTCTTTCGGGTTGTGCGCTGAATGCGTTGGCCGCTATCAGAAATGTTGCGGTCGTTTATCATGCACCGGCCGGCTGTACGGCAATGGCAAGCAATGATGCCGTAAAATTCGGTCAGATTGCGGCGCGCATAAACAAGACGACCAATTCAGTTTTTGTCTGCACAGACTTGAACGAAAAAGACACTGTTTTCGGTGCGGCAAATGATTTGATTAAAATCATCAGGCATACTTATGAAACTTATAAGCCTGACGCAATCTTTGTTTCAACAAGCTGTGTTTCTGGTGTAACTGGCGAAGACGTAGACGGCGTTGCGAATGACCTTAATGATGAGCTTCCGATTCCAGTAATTCCGGTTCATTGCGAAGGTTTCAAGAGCCGCATTTGGGCGAGCGGTTTCGATATTTCAGACCACGCTGTTTTACAGGGCATCGTTCAGCCGCCAAAGCAGAAACGCCGCACGATTAACATCAAGAACTTTTATGAGAGTGCGCGCCCGCAGATTACAAAAATCTTTAACGAGGTTTTCGATGCCGAGCCGCAGTTCCTTTACTGTAACTCAACTATTGAAGAATTATCTCACTTAAGCGAAGCGCTTGCCACTGTTTGTATTTGCGGAACGCTCGGCACTTATCTTGGAAACGCGCTCGAAGAAAAGTACGGTGTGCCTTATGTGCGCACAATCAACCATTCTGGCGTAACAGGCTTTGAAACTTGGCTTCGCGGAATCGGCGAGGCAATCGGTAAGCAGAAGGAAGTTGAATCTTATATAGAAAAGCAGCGGGCAATTTTCATTCCGCAGATTGAAGAAGTGACAAAGCAGCTTAAAGGCTTGCGTGCCGTAATCGGAATGGGGCCGGGCTTTACTTACGAAATTGCCCGCGTTTTGCAGGAATTCGGTATGACTGTAGATTATGCGCTTGCCTGGCACTACGACTACAAGTATGACAACGGAAAAGTTCCGCCTGCACTCGAACATTTGCTTAAGACTTCGCCAAAAGACATGAAAGTTGCTGTTGCAGACCAGCAGAACTATGAAGTTTTGAATATTCTTAATCATTATAAGCCTGATGTTTATTTCAGCCGCCATCCTGGAACGACTGTCTGGGCAATCAAGCAGGGCTTTGCGGCGGTTTTCGTTGCTGATGAATACACTGTTTTCGGCTATGAAGGCACTTTGAGCTTTGCAAAGCTTATCCGCGACACCGTAACGAACCGCAGCTTTGAAAAGAACCTTGCGGCGCGCATAAAGCTGCCGTACACAAAGTGGTGGTACGAGCAGAACGCAGACAAGTTCATCAAAGAAGAGGTGAAAAAATAACTGTCATCCCGGACTCGTTAACCGGTTAACGAGTTCAGCATGACGGTACATTGTTTGGAGGCAAAAAATGGCAAAACAAATACACGAATCATTGACAGAACTTGTAGGGAACACACCGCTTGTGCGACTGCACGGCTATGAGAAAAAGCTCGGCCTAAAAGCTCATCTGCTTGCCAAGGTTGAATATTTCAACCCGATTGGCAGCATAAAAGACAGAATCGTCTTGCGCATAATCGAAGATGCCGAACGTGAAGGTAAAATCAAGCCGGGTGTTACAACTCTGATTGAGTACACAAGCGGAAACACCGGCATTGCCGTCAGCGCAATCGGCGCGATGAAAGGCTACGACGTTACAATTTATCTTCAAGACGGAACAAGCCAGGAACGCTTTGACATTATGAAGGCCTTTGGTGCTAATGTAACCAGAATAAGCAACGTGCCTGAAATTCAAGATGCGCTCAAAGCAACAAACAACGACTTTGTTGCCGCCACGAACATTTTGAAGCAGCACATCCGCGACAGACAGGCCGCAGGTGAGAGCATCTACTTTGTAGATCAGATGATTAATCCAAAAAATCCGGAAGCCCATCACGACACAACCGGCGTGGAAATTTGGGAACAGACAGACGGCGATTTGGCGGCAGTTGTAAGCGCAGTCGGCACAGGCGGAACAATCCGCGGAATCAGCGATTATATTAAGGCACAGAATCCGGCTGTAAAAGTAATTGCAGTTCAGCCGGCTGTTGATGCTGTCAAGCTTACGGGAATCCACAACTTTACAGATGTTCCTGTGGAGCGTGTCCCGGTTTCGATTAAGGGTAGGGAAGGCGTTTACGATGAGATTCTTACAGCAACGGTAAACCCTGCTTTTGAAGCGGCGCGCATTGTTGCAAAAACAGACGGCGTTCTTGTCGGAAACTCAAGCGGTGCTGCTCTCTGGGGTGCAACTGAAATTGCAAAGAGACCGGAATATGCCGGCAAAAACATTGTAGTTGTGTTCCCTGATACAGGTTTACGATACCTCAGTACAGATCTTTTTAAAGAGTAAGGTCATTGCGAGGAGCGTATGCGACGTGGAAATCTACATGTGGATTGCTTCGCACTGCGCGCTCGCAATGACGACAATTTATTACATGACATTACAGCAGATTAAATACATTCTTGGGGTTGCTGAGGCCGGTTCTTTGAACAAGGCCTCGGAAAAGCTTTTTATTTCTCAGCCTTCGCTCACCAGTTCAGTGCATGATGCGGAATGGGAGCTGGGCTTTGAAATTTTTCACAGAACCTCGCGCGGCGTAAAAGTAACTGAAAGAGGCGAAAGCTTTGTCCGTGATGCGGCTGAGCTTTACGCCCACTATGAGGCTCTTCTTAAAAAATATTCCGCAAAAGAAAAAAAGGCTTTTTCGGTTTCCGCTCTTTATTACGCCTTTGCCCGTACCGCCTTTGTAAAAATCGTGAAAGACTTTGCCCACAATGAATATGATTTTGCTTTCCGCGAAAAGAAAGCTTCGGGCGTAATTGAGGATGTTGCTCTTGGAAAAAGCGAGCTTGGCATTTTATATTTGAGCGACTCAAACCGTGAAACGATTTCCAAAAACCTTAAATCAAATAACCTGGAATTTCACCATCTGACAGAGTGCAATGCCTTTGTATATCTTCACAAAAATCATCCTCTTGCCAAAAAGGAAAGTCTCTCGCTGGATGAGATTTCAGCATATCATTTTATTACATTTGATACTGATGATGTAAAATCCTTTTTTTCAGAGGAAGTTATAGAGCGTTTTAAACTTGATAAGGCAATTACCGTGGCAGACCGCGCAACCGAGCTTGACCTTATCAAAACATTGAACGGCTATACTTTCCTTTCCGGCATTTTCGGTGAAGAGACCAATGATACAAGCGATGACTTCATTCTGATTCCTCTCCAGAATCACGACGAAAAAATAAGCCACACTTTTGAGCTTGGCTACATCACCAAAAAAGATATCCGCCTTGATAACATCAGCCTTACTTACATCGATGCCATCAGGCAGATTCTTCATATCGCGGGCTTTACGTGCTGATGATTGTGGCACGCTATAGCTAAAATCTATAGCTCATATAAAAAATAAGTATTTGTACAAAACTTCAGAAAATTCTATACCTAGTATATGACTAGGTTATCAAAACGAGGTTTTGACATGAAAGATACGGAAAATCTTCTTTTCAGGGCGTCTCCTGCTTTCGGCGTTGTTCTTGCGCTGATAATACAGAACGCCGTTCCAGATAATCCGCTTCATCCGGCGGCGACACATGGCTATTACAATGCACTGCTGCTTGCGTTGATTTCAGTTGCGGTGCTTGCTTTTGTGCTTTCGTTTTTTCTGCCGAATTTCCGCACTAAACTGACGGAAAAAGGGCCGTTCCTTGCAGGTGCAGGCGCGCTCGTTTCTGTGCTGAATCTTGTTACGGCAAAGTTTGCACTGCTGCCGGTAATCTTTTTCCCGAGTTTTGACAACATTCTTGCAGTTTTTGCAGAGCAAACGCCGCTTCTCGGCAAATGTATCTGGTATTCGTTCAGGCTTTTGATTCTGGGCGTTTTCTGGGGTGTATTGCTAGGCTTTATTACGGGCGTGTGCCTCGGTTTCAGCCGCCGCGTCTATTATTGGATTAATCCGTACATCAAGCTGATTGGTCCGATTCCGGCGACTGCGTGGATTCCGCTTGTGCTTACCACGTTCCCGACGCCGTTCGGCGCGAGCGTCTTTATCATTGCGCTTGCGGTGTGGTTTCCGGTTCAGCTGATGACAAGTTCCGGCATTCAGAACACAAGCAAGGTTTATTTTGAAGTTGGCCGCACGCTTGGTGCAGGCACATTCTTTCAGGTTTTTAAGATTGCAGTTCCGGCGGCGCTGCCGAACATTTTTCAGGGTATGTTCAACGGAATCTGTGCGGCGTTCATCGCGCTGATGACAGCCGAAATGTTCGGTGCAAAATACGGAATCGGCTGGTACATAAGCT
>JAEEGH010026661.1_pt1 | contig 11496 bp, 8 predicted proteins | sample 9134181 | NCBI WGS metagenome assembly JAEEGH01 (sample SAMN16246544, study PRJNA631951) | gut metagenome | biome: gut microbiome; feature: rumen; material: DP-attached | host: Bos | place: Iran: Karaj | collected 2018-10 | reverse complement strand
CCTGATTATAAGGATGCCTGATTGTAGAATTGGTTGCCAGAAGGCCAATACGTCGCTTTTTAGAAATTGCAGCGGCCAATTTTATTGCAGGAACAGTTCCTACAAAAATTGTGTCTTTATAAGTCTTTCGCAGTTGCTCAAGAGAATTAACCGAAATTGTATTGCAGGCTATAACAATTGCCCTTGGAGAAAACTTTTCAATTATTTTTTTACAGGTTTCAAGGGCACAGGCAACAACTTCTTCGTTTGTTTTTTCACCATAAGGAAAATTAATTGTATCAGCATAATAAAGGCAGGAAGCAGCCGGACACATTTTCTTTAAATACAAAAGATAAGGAAGACCGCCGGTTCCAGAATCCAGAAAAACAAAATCTACAGACAAAGTCCGCCTCCAAACAAAGCGTTGAAAGCATCTCTTGCTGCCTTGGCTTTATCATTTGTATTTTTATTTAAAAGTTCATCACCTGCAGGAGAAAAGAAATCGCAAAAATTGGCTTTTTCTTTATCTGCTATCGGTTCTGAAATAGTTTCCTTGCAGTCAAAATGATTTCCAGGCATATAAAAACGGCAGCCTTTACAAGAATGCAAATCAGCATGGCAAAAAGAACATTCTGACGAACGGAAAACCTTATCCAAAGCAATCTCTTTTTTACATTTCCAACAAATCATATTTTTAGTATACCTTTTTTACAATTATTTTGCATCACCTGGCTGATTTTTTTCAGTCGTATTTTTTTCAGCAGGATTCTTATCCTGATTATCTTCGTCTTCAATTTTCATGAGTTTCTGTGCACGGGTTTTATTAGCACTAGTTTTTTTTTCATTTGCAATATTAAGAACAAAAGCTTCAGCCTGTGAATAGCGCCCGTTTTTGTACAAATCCAGCCCTATTCCAACCGTAGTCGCATCCTTTGATTGGAGGAACTTACAGCAAACATTTTCAAAGGAAGGCTTATAATATTTTACAAGTTCTTTTCCAATTGCATATCTTAAAGTTTTGCGTTTATCGTCTTCAAGAGTTTTTTCTGCCAGTTCCAGTACTTCCCTTTCGCCAGCATGACCTTCTTTAAGCAGAACTTCAACAACCTTTGCTTTTGTATTATCACCTGTTTTTTTATCTTCAAGCTGTTTGATCAAAAAATCGTTTCCTTCTTGGGTATTAAGTTTTGCAATTGAAGTGAAGCTTGCATCCTTTATAACTTTTTCGCTGTCGTTTGAAGCCCTGTAAATCAGATAAGGAACAGCCTCGGTCATTTTCATTTCTTCAACAGATTTAATTGATTCCTGTCTTATCTTCCAGTGCTCATCACGAACTCCCTGTAAAATCACTGCCTTTGCTTCTACAACATCGGGGAAATTAGACAAGCCTTTTATAACGTACTGCCTTAAATTAGGATCACTTGCATCATAGGCCCTGACAAGAATTGGAACCGATTTATTAACCTGCATAAGTCCAAGAGATTCAGCGGCATACATTCTTACAAAAGTGTTTTCATCATCATTTTCGAGAATATCTACAAGCTTATCCCAGGTTTCTATTGCATGCATTTTTCCGCAGGTGCGCATAAGGTTCTGCCTCTGAGCATCCGTCAAATCATCACGGTCAAGATATTCTGCCAGAAACATTGCTTCTGAAGGACCGCCGATATCACCTAAGGTTGCAATTGCGTCGGTAAAATAGTTTTCATTTTCGGATTCAATCAAGGTAATTACAGCAGGAACCGCTGCCTTTGTTTTTACAGCAGAAATATATTGAAAAACAGCCTTTACCACTTCATTTCTTTCATCATAAGGGTCATTAAGGATTTCTACTGCATAATCTTCAAGACAAGGATCTTCAAGCTTTGTAAAATACTTTAAAATTTTTTCTTTTATGGATGAAGTACGGGTTACTTGAAACAAATCGTAAATATCTTCGGTAAAACGAGGATCTTCATTTTTAATAAGGTCGTCAAGCAGAGTACCGATTTCAGAAGGAATACCATACTTTATTGTCTTGCGCTTGTCTTCTTCATCGGAATCACTTTCATCTTTTGCTGCTGCGGCTTCTGCTTTTTCTTTATCTATAGGCTTTGGACGTTTGGCAGGAGGAATCTCTGCTAGCCCGCCTTTTGAAGATTTTATTTCTTTTTCAAGCTGCTCACTTTCACTTTTCTTGAGTGAATCCTCTGCTGATTGAGAAAAAAGTGAAAAAGACAGACTTGTGCATAAAAACAGGCAAATAATCTTCTTTCTATTTTTCATAAAGGCCTTATTCTCCTCCTACTGATATCACACTTATATATTAAACACTTTTCTTATGAAAACGTTCCAAAAAATCTTTTCTATACTGCTCAAATCTATTTTCTTCAATTGCCACTCTGATTTCTTTGAGCATATTGTTCAAAAAATAAAGATTATGATAACTGGCAAGCATAGAACTTAAGATTTCCTGCTCCTTAAAAAGATGTCGCAGATAACTTCGGGTGTAAGTACGGCAAACTTTACAATTACATTCCTTATCTATTGGCTCATAAGAATGAATCCATCTTTCCTGTTTGATGGAAAGCATTCCATCATGAGTAAAATATGAACCGTTTCTGGCATTACGGGTTGGAAGAACACAGTCAAACATATCAATTCCGGCCTGAACTGCATCCAGAATATATTCCGGGGTGCCAATGCCCATTACATATTTAGGTTTATCTTCGGGAAGATACTGAACAGTATAGTTCATAAATCTTGTAAACTCTTCCGGAGTTTCGCCTACACTCAAGCCGCCAATTGCAATACCTGGAAAATCAAGGGAAGAAACAAATTCCGCACTTTGCTTACGTAAATCTTCAAAAAAGTTTCCCTGAACAATTGGAAACAAAAGACCTTTATAGCCCTTCTCTTTCTGGATTTCCCATTCCTTTTTTGCACGCAGGGTCCAGTCCGAAGTAACTTTTAAGGCTTTTTCTGCGGCTTTTCTGCCTTCATCAGCACCGGTACAAACATCTAATTGCATTTGAATATCAGAATTAAACTTAGTCTGGGTCTGAACAACATTTTCAGGAGTAAAAAAGTGATAGCTTCCGTCAATATTGCTCTGAAAACGCACACCTTCATCTGTAATTTTACGCAATTGTGAAAGTGAAAAAACCTGGAAACCGCCCGAATCTGTCAAAAAGTTACGATTCCATTTTGAAAAGCCATGTAATCCGCCGGCTTCTTCAATTAAGTCTGCCCCCGGACGCAAATAAAGATGATAAGTGTTTGCAAGAATGATTTCAAAACCAATTTCTTCCAGCCAGTCTTTTGTCATGGCTTTTACGGTTGCGTTAGTTCCTACCGGCATAAAAACTGGGGTTTGAACATCCCCATGAGGTAAATGAAGAAGGCCTGTTCTGGACTTTCCATCTGTAGATTTATGCTTTATGTCAAAATATTTCAAAACTTCGCTCATTTTATACTCCAAAATTATTTATCTGCTTGAATTATGGTCTGCTGAACTAGGTTCTACTGAACTAAGTTCTACTGAACCGGAACAAAAGTATGGCAAAAAAAGTAAAGACAATATCAGGCATCCAGGCTCCCATAAAGGGTGTTATAACCTGGGTTTTTGCAAGAACCATTGTCACCATCTGGAAAACGTAAAATAAAACAACCGCAACAATTGAAAGCGACAAACTTATGAGAAGAACATTTTTTCTGGTTTTACCGGTAAGTCCTACGGCAAGAAAAGCCGTAAGAAACAAAATAAAAGGAAAAGAAAACTTCTTGTAGTAAACCGAAAGTGGCTCATAAAAAGGAAGTCCTGCTTTTTTCAAGTGTTCAATGTATATTTTTGCATCTTTTGTATTAACGCTTTCAACATTTACAGTAGTTTTTCTAAATATTTCATAAGATTCTGTCAGCTGATCCGTATATTTTTTTAATACATTGGTCAATTCCAGAGAATCACCTTTGACTTCGTATTGAATAGGATTCTGCAAATCCCAGACAGCAGAAGCTTCATTCCAGACTGCAATGGGAGCATAAAGAATTGCCTTTAAGCTTTTATCATCATCCCTGAATACAAAATATACAGTTTCCAGGCGTTTTGTTGAATCCCGGTATTTTTTTGCCTTATAAATGATTTTTGAATTATCAGAAATTACAACGATATTATCATTGTTTGCATTTTCAATTTCGCCCAGCAGAGTCTTTTGCAAAAGTTCTTTTTTTCCGAGAGTTTGGACTACAAGACGGTCTTCCAGAAAAAACATTCCAAAAGAACAAAGTGCGCCAAAAGCAAGAATTGGTAAAACAAACTTAAATAGAGAAACGCCCGAAGCAAATAAGGCTGTTATTTCATTTTTGGCATATAAATCACTGAGAATATAAGTTACCGAAAAAAGATAGGCAATTGGTGCGCCATACCAGATTGTTTTTGGCACATAATAATACATGATTTTAAATACATCTTTGGCAGGTGCATTCTGTTCTAGATAGCGCGAAATATTCATGAACAAATCAACAAGGTTTAATATGATTGCAATAAAAACCAGAGCGCCAAAGAAAAAAGGAATTATTTTTTTTAGAATATAACCTACAAACTTCATAGCCGTCTATTTCCTTATTAAACGTAAAGAGAGAATCACGGCAACAAAGGCAAGAAGAAAGTTCGGAATCCAGATACACAAGAAAGAATCCAGTTGAACTCGAGTTACTAATAGTTGTCCTGAAATCTGCATAGCCCAATACAAAACGCAGATTATAATTCCAATAAAGAGTCCCATTGTGAGACCGTTATGCTTACCAAATAAAAAAGCTATAGAAAAGGCAAGAAAGGCAAAAAATATTGAGCCAAAGGGAATTGCAAACTTTTTATAATATTCCATACGCCAGGTATTAAGGCGGATTTCATCGGTATCTTCATCTGCAATCATTTTTTTAAGTTCATTCCGCAAATCTATAAAAGTCATTTCGCGGGGATTTTTACCATATCGCCCGGTTATTGTTGAGTCAAAAATATTAAGAACTGTCTTGTTAGATTGCATTACATCATAATTTTTTTTATTTTGAGTTTTGATTGTAGTCAAAAGAGCATTTTCCATATCAAGCTGAAGAAGAACGCCTTCATTTTTTGCTCCCTGCAAAATTGAATTACCGGCTACAATTATTGTTTCTTCATTTTGCTTTTCACTGTTAAAAAAAATGATATCTGATACATTCTGGTCCTGGACATCGCCAATTACAACAGTAGATTTTCCTATCTGTTTTACGCTGTTTGGCTCAAGTACAACTGTCGGGTTTGATTTTGTAATTTTTCTGTAAAGCTGATTGAACTTTATGGTTCCAAGAGGAAGAAGATAGTCATTTACAAAAAATGAAACAAGGGAGATTGCGAGTCCAAGAACTAAGACTGGCACTAAAATAGAACGAAAGCTAAAACCAGATGCCCGGAAAATTAATATTTCGTTATCGCTGCTCATTCTTCCCAGGCACATTAAAAATCCAACAAGAGTTGCAAAAGGTGCAGACTGAGCGATAATTGCAGGCATACTGTAAATCATGATTTTAACTACATCAGAAAAAGGCGCACGCTTGGAAAGCATATCTTCACCAATAAGAAGAATCTGATTTGCAAAAAAAACAACAAAGAGAAAAGCAAAGCAAATCAGAAAATAATACATGAGTTCTTTGTAAAGATATTTTTTTAAGATGTTTCTTCCAATGTCCTTTTTAAAAATCATTCAATCAAACTCCAGTAGAACCAAATCCACCTTCTCCCCTTTGGGTCTGAGATAAGGACTGGCTTATTTCAAAAGCTGCTTGAATTACTGGCGCTACAATAATCTGAGCAATTCTTTCGCCATTATTTACAGTAAAAGCTTTTTCACCAAGATTAATAAGAATTACTTTTAATTCACCACGATAGTCGCTGTCAATTGTTCCAGGAGTATTAAGAACTGTTACGCTGTTTTTAGCTGCAAGTCCTGAACGCGGACGAACCTGTATTTCGTAGCCCTGAGGAATTTCAAAAAAAAGGCCGGTCGGTATTATTGCTACTTTTCCACTTTCAATTTGAATTGGTCCCTCAGGTAAATATGCACATACATCAGCCCCTGCCGCTCCAGAGGTTTTGTATTCAGGGAGGACGGCACCCGGCTTAGAAAGAAGTTTTACATTTACATTTGACATAGTAATATTATACTACGCTTTACGAATAAATTCTACAAAGTCAGACTGTGGAAGAGGCGTTGAAAAATAATAGCCCTGAATATATTCGCAGGCCGGAAGATTTTTATGCTTTAATTCGTTGAAATAATCAAAGGTTGTTTTATCTTCTATCCCTTCTACAAGTACTTTTTTGTTTAAATTGTTGAGCATTTCGATTGTATCATTGACAAGAATCTTGAGTTTTTGATTTTCAAGTTCATCAACAAAGGTTTTATCGAGTTTTACAACTTCTATAGGAAGAGAAAGAACTTTTTTGATGTTTGAATATCCAATTCCATAATCATCAAGAGCAAAAAGAATGCCCATGTTATGGAGGGAAGTAATATTTTTTTCAACTACCTGAGGATTAAAATCTGCAAAGCTTTCGGTAATTTCAAACCGTATATATTTTGGAGAAACATCGTATTTATTCAGAAGTTCAGAAATTATATCCACAAGATCTGATTCTATACACTGAGATGCAGAAATATTGATTTCTATATAATCAAGATTCAGATTTTTAAAGTCTTCTGAAGCGACAAATTGCATTACTTTTTCAAAAACAATATACCCAATCTCGCTTATCTGTCCGTTTCTCTCGGCAAAAGGAATAAAGGCATTTGGAGAAATGTAGCCGAAATATTCATCTTTAAGTCTCAGCAAAGCTTCTGCAGCAACATAACGGTTTTCGCGTACCCCATAAATAGGATGATAGAAGATTTCAAAGGAATCTTTGGTTAGTGCATTTTTAAGGATATTATCGATTTCATTTTTAATTTTAAAATCAGCTGATTCCTTAAACTCCTTTAAGAAAATAACCTTCTTTGTTTTGGGCAGAATATGATGAAAATTCTTTGCAAAATACAAAAGATAATCATAATCCGTAATATCTGTCTGGGACTCTACAACACAAATTCTAGGATCTATAAAAAACTCGTAATTATCAATAGAAAAACTTTCTTTAAGGATATTTTCCAATTCGGTTGAAACTGCCTGAATTCTTGATTTATAAAGTTCATCAACATGGATAACAAAAAGTGAATTTTCAAGATAATATGGTGTAGTGTGGAGCTGCTTTTTTTTGCAAAGCGTAGAAAACCAGTCCGCAAGAATTCTTAGAAAATTTTCGTAATTATTGTGTCCAATATAAAGATTTATGTTCTGATAATTTGTGATTTTGATGAGTATGTAATAATCATTCTTTTTCAGTAAAAAGTTTTTTCGAGTTTTATTCTTAAAATAAAAATAACTTGCACAATTTAAACGGGAATCAATTTCGGCTTCAGGACGTTGAGTTGTAGAGGAAATAAAGAAGGCTGTAATAGCAATCATGAACATCTGAAGTTCAAGATTTTTTAATTTAAAATTTATCAGTGAAAAAATGATATTTACCCAGCAAATGGAAATTGCAATTTTAAATCCTTCTTTTGAAATTATTGGAATGTAATACATGATAATAATCATGCTGAGAATGAGTATGCACAAAGTAAAAGCAGGCAAAACCATAGCGCGTGACGAATAAACACAATGCAGATTTTCGTCTATAACAAAAAGCCTGTGTGAAATTATATTTGTTATCAGATAAACTACAGGGAAAAATGTAAGGATTTCCATTAATATTCTAATAAAATAATTTCTTTTATAAAGCTGAAGGATATCTATCGCGGAATACATATATATATACATAATCGGAACTACAAAATTCAAGAAGAAAAAACAAGCATACAAAAAAACATACATCAAAGTACGTATTTTTTCACTCGGAGGAAAATACATTTCAAAAAAGAGACTAAAAATTCTGCAGGTTACAGCAAGCAAGGAACAAACAAGACATCCTAAGAAAATAAGATTAGTCAAGCCCTTATATGTTTTTCTGAAAAAAACAGCAAAAATCATAGCACCAATAATACTGAATGATGCAAAATCAAAAAACAGAAAATTGTTCATATTGACTCCACTTCTTCGTTATGAATGCGCAAGAACTCAATAAACTGGTCCTGAGGCAGAGGCTTTGAATAAAAATACCCCTGAATATAATCACAACCAGCCGCTTCAAAATAATCTCTGGCTTCCTTAGATTCTACGCCTTCAATCAGTATTTCTTTGTTAATCTTTCTAAACATACTGATTGTGCTGGCAATAACCACTTTCATATCGTTATTTTGAAATTCATCTGCAAAAGTCTTGTCTAATTTGATTATAGAAAGAGGAAGCGACATAATTCTCTTTATATTTGAATAGCCGGAACCATAATCATCCAGAGAAAAATTAATGCTCATTTCTGAAAGACGGTTTATGTTCAAATCGGATATTTCATGATTCATATTCATGGCAGTTTCTGTAATTTCAAGATTTATAAAGGCCGGATTTACTTTGTATTTTTGAAGAACTGAATTAACTTTGCTATAAAAATTTGATTCAATGCACTGTGCAACAGACAGATTTATTTCAACATACTGAAGTCCTAATTCATGAAGTTTATTATCAGCGACAAAACGACATACATCATCAAAAACAAATTCACCAATCTGATGAATCGCTCCATTATTTTCTGCAACTGGAATAAAAAGTCCAGGCGAAATCATTCCGTATTCGTCATCTTTAAGTCTGATAAGGGCTTCGGCAGAGGTAAAGCGTTTTTCCTTTAAATTATAAATTGGCTGATAATACATTTCAAAGGAATGATTTTTTATTCCTTTTGCAATGATTGAATCAAGCTTATTTCGTATCTGAAAGTTTTTATTTTGAGCTTCTTTTTCAAGGAAAATTACTCTGTTGTTTTCTGAAAAACTCTTATCGATATTCTGAACAAAATTCATAACAGAATTATAATCAGGTAAATCATTTGGACAGCGAACAAAACATATTTTAGCTTCAACAAGAGAATCTACACTGTCATCAAAGGAATTATTATTAAAGAATTTGCTGATTTCAAAAATAGTTTTTTCACGGATTTTTGTTGTCTCATTTATTGAAAGAACAGCAATTAATCCGTTCTGCAGATAATAAAGATAAGTCCCCTGCTCTGCAATGAGTATCTGCAACTTCTGCAAAACAGTATTTATATAATCCTGAACCACATCATCATTAAGGCGCCGAATTAACTGTTCAAAGTTCTTAAGTTTTATAAAAATAATATTAACCGGATGCTTTGCCATGAAGTTTAATCTTACTTCTTCTGAAAAAGCATGAAAATTTAAGGTACCGACAGAGATTTCAATCAATTCTTCTGGACGCTGCAAAACTAGAGAAATAATAAGCATTGGGAAGGTAGTAAAAAAAACTTCAACAAGTAAGTCTGGATGTACCATTTGAATCAGAATGCCAATGATTGCAATTGGATACAAAGACAAAACTGCAATAAATTTTGAGCGTGAAAGTCTTTTTCTATAAAAAAAAGTAATTAAAATGGAATAAACAAAACTTGCAAAGGCAAAGGCATATAAAAAATACATGCTGCCCAATCTTGTAAATGACAAATCATCGTTAATGCGGAATAGTTTGTGGGTAAAAAAATCAATAAAAACAGTAGAAACTATAGCAAGGGGAATTATAAGCCAGCTTATAAATAAGGCCCTGTATCTTTTAAAATCATACCATAATCCACAAATTGAAAAAAGATAAAGAGCGTATATTGGAGTACTCAGATTTCTTGTAAGAAGATAAATATAATGTGTTAAACGAACAATCAATTTACCGGCTTCATTGTGCTGCAGAAAGAACTGTTCCGTAAATCGCAAGATATCAAAAATACCTGATATCAGTACAAAAATAACAAGAAGAAAAAAAATCTTATTTGACCGCCCAGTTGTTACCTTTCGGAAGATTAATGAAAAAATTAAGAACATCAAAGTAATAACAGCGCAATAATCAAATGTAACAATTCTTATCATGACAACCAGACAACAATAAGGTTATAAAATCTATAACTATAAAAAGTGTACATCAATAATCCGTATAATGCAAAAAAAAAAGTGCTTTCAGTAATCCATATATTTGGATTTTACCGAAAGCACTGTAATTTTTCTTAATTAAAAAAGATTACTCTGTAGGGCGCTTTTTAAGACTCTTGCTTTCTGCAATAGCCTGTCCTTCACCAACCTGCTGCTCCATCATAGCGCGAACCTTTAATGGAAGTCCAAACAAAGTGATAAAGCCCTGAGCATCCTTATGATTGTAAAGCTCACCAGTTGTGAAAGAAGCAATTGATTCATTGTAAAGGCTGTATTTAGAGCCAGAACCAGCACCACGAATTGCACCTTTAATCAATTTAACCTTGGCCCAACCTGTAACAGTTTCTTCTGTCTTATCAACAAAAGCCATACAAGCGTCCATCAAGGTTGTGAACCATTTACCGTCATAAATCAATTCACCCATGCGGATTGAAATCTGCTGCTTATAATGATAGGTCTCACGGTCAAGACAGATATGCTCCATCATTCGGTGAGCAAAATAAAGAATTGCTCCACCCGGAGTTTCGTAAACACCACGACTCTTCATACCTACGCAGCGGTTTTCACAGATATCAACAAGACCAACACCATTGCGACCACCAATTACGTTCAATTCGTTGAGCAAATCAAGCGCATTCATTTTTTTGCCGTTTACAGCAACTGGAATACCCTTTTCAAACTCAATTGTAACATATTCGCCCTCATCTGGAGCTTCTTCTGGAACACAGGTGTTTTTTAGCATGTGCTTGTAGTTTGGTTCATTTTCAGTTTTTTCAAGCTCAAGACCTTCGTGGCTAAGATGCCAGATGTTCTCATCGCGTGAGTAAGACTGATCTTTTTTCATTGGAACTTCAAGTCCGCGGTCTTCAAGATATTTAATTTCAGCTTCGCGGCTGTCCATGTTCCATTTGTCATCACGCCATGCAGCAATTACCTTAAGGTCTGGAGCAAAAGCTTTGATTGCAAGTTCAAAACGAACCTGGTCATTACCCTTTCCTGTTGCACCGTGACAGATTGCAACGGCTCCTTCCTGACGAGCATATTCTACAAGGATTTTTCCGATAAGAGGACGTGCTGTAGAAGTTCCAAGAAGATATTCATCTTCGTAAACTGCATTTGCTTTTACTGCAGGCCAGATGTATTCTTCTATATATTCCTGTTTTGCATCTACAACATAGCATGCAGAAGCACCTGTTTTAAGTGCACGTGCTTTAATAGATGCCCAATCATCGCCCTGACCAACGTCAATACAAACGGCGATTACATCATAATCATAATTTTCTTTGAGCCATGGAATGATAACTGTTGTATCAAGTCCACCAGAATAAGCAAGAACTACTTTATCTTTTGCCATTATAACCTCTCTTGGTGGTTTAGA
>JAEEGH010026660.1_pt1 | contig 11496 bp, 10 predicted proteins | sample 9134181 | NCBI WGS metagenome assembly JAEEGH01 (sample SAMN16246544, study PRJNA631951) | gut metagenome | biome: gut microbiome; feature: rumen; material: DP-attached | host: Bos | place: Iran: Karaj | collected 2018-10 | reverse complement strand
AACTGGGAGCTTTACCAGTGGTTCAAGGAGCTGACCCTGAAGGAGGCCGAAAGGGTCTATAAGCTGCTGGGCGTCGAGTTCGACAGCTACAACGGCGAAGCCTTCTATGAAGACAAGATGCCCGCCGTCATAAAGGAGCTTGCCGACAAGGGCGTTACGACCGTCGATAACGGCGCGACGATAGTCGATCTTTCGGCATACGATATGCCCCCCTGCCTCATACTGAAATCGAACGGCGGCACCATCTACCCGACCCGCGACATCACCGCCGCGATCTACCGCAAAAACACTTACGACTTCTATAAAAACCTTTACGTCGTAGCCTATCAGCAGAACCTCCATTTCAGGCAGGTGTTCAAAACTCTGGAGCTCATGGGTTACGATTGGGCGAAGGACTGCGTGCACGTCAATTTCGGCATGATCAGCATGCAGGATATGACCTTCTCGACGAGGAAGGGCAACGCCATTTATCTCGAGGACGTGCTTATGAAGGCGATCGAGAAGACCAAGGCGATCATGCAGGAGAAGAGCCCCGACCTTGCCGATATGGACGAGGTCGCGCGGCAGGTCGGCGTCGGCGCCGTCGTGTGGGGCCCGCTCTATTCCTCGAGGATAAAGGACTTCACGTTCAGCTGGGAAAAGGCTTTGAACTTCGAGGGCGAGACCGCTCCCTACGCGCAGTACACACACGCAAGGTGCTGCTCCGTTTTGAGAAAGGCGGAAGGTTACGATATCGTAAAGGCGGATTGGTCCTGCCTCGATAACGAGAGCACCGCGAACCTCATAAAGGCGATGAAGGCGCTCCCCGCGGCGATAGAGAACGCCGCCGAGAAGTACGAGCCGTACCTTATTTCGAGGAACGTGATCGAGATCTGCTCCGCATTCAACAAGTTCTATTTCGAGAACCGCATCATGGACGAGAACGAGGGCGTTCGCTCCGCCCGTCTCGCCGTGACCGACGCCGCACGAAAGGTGATAAAGCTCGGACTGTACCTCGTCGGTATAGAGGCGCCGGAGAGGATGTAAGGCGCTGCTCGCAGGCAGCTGCCGCCACCTCTTCCACCACCGCCTTACGGCGGCGGTCCCCCTTCCCCTCAATAGGGGAAGGGACAATGACGCCGCGACTTATGCTCCTTCCCCTATTGAGGGGAAGGGGGACCGTGAACGCAGTGAACGGTGGATGAGGTGGTCGTATGTTTTGCCGAAAGTAAGCAAAAACGCAAACCCGCCGATCGCTCAAACGGAGGCATCATGAACCGAAACGATCCCGACCTCACGCCGCTTGCGCAGCAGCTCCGCAAAAACATGACCGAGGAAGAAAAGCTCGTTTGGCACTGCTGTCTTAAGAAAATGCCGTTCAGGTTCCACCGGCAGAAGGTCATCGGCAAATACATTGTCGATTTCTACTGCGCAGAGAAAAAGACCGTGATAGAGATCGACGGCGAACAACACTATACTGAGCAGGGGCGTAGAGACGACGCCGAGCGCACCGCATATTTGAACAGCAGGAGGCTCACGGTACTGCGTTATTCCAATCACGAGGTCAGGACGAATCTATCCGGGGTCTTCAACGATATTTATTATCGGCGGGGAGGAAAATGCGATCCTTCACTGAAGCCTGAAGTCTGAGCCGCTGCCGCCACCTCTTCCACCACCGCCTTGAGGCGGCGGTCCCCCTTCCCCTCAATAGGGGAAGGAGCAGGCGTTGAAGCGCCGGAGAGGATGTAAGCTATAATCGGCAATCAGCAATTAACTAATAATAGAGGTATAATATGGCAAATTATAATATAATGTTTGATGGTAACTCTGATGATTGTGATATTATCGCAGTACCAGACACATATGCAAAAGAATTAGAAGAATTAGCCCAGGCTTTTTGCGACTGGCTCACTACTGACGAAGCACATGAATACTGGTATCATGATACGAGATACGGCTTCATTCCCGCTTTAGAAACAAGCGGTTTTGTGGATTGGCTCAATAAGCGCTTTAATCTGAGCAAAGGAAATGTTGTAACGATTGTTAAGCAGCATACTATACTTGATCCAATTTACCCGATTATTGAGTTTTGAAAATGCTGTTTGCATGACTTTTACAACGATTGTTTTAGACAAGATTACCCAACTATGAACAAACACGTTCAAAGGATAATAATCGCGGTATCCGTTTTGACGGTCACCGCTCTTTTTGCTTTTTTTCTCAAGGATATCCTTGTTCCGTACATCAAATTCGAGATAGCGAACGACGCGGAGGGCGCTAAGGAGCTGCTCGTTTCAAAGGGCGTCCTCGGCTGCTTGACCGTCGTTATCGTGGAGGCGCTGCAAATGGTCGTCGTGTTCATCCCGGCGGAGTTCATACAGGTCTCCAGCGGAATGAGCTATCCTTTTTATATCGCGCTTTTGCTGTGCGATCTGGGCGTATGCCTGGGAGCGACCATCATATTCACGCTCGTCCGCGTTTTCAGATTCAGCACCAGGGCGTCCGAGAAGGGGGAGGAGAAGATCGCCCGGCTGACCGCCGGCAAAAAGAAGAGCCGCGGCACGGTGCTCCTCATGTATCTCCTGTTCATAATGCCCATCATCCCCTTCGGCGCGATCTGCTATTACGGCAGCCGGCGCGACATAAGCTACGGCAAGTACATCCGCACCGTGGCGACGGGCGTCATCCCTTCCATAATCAGCTCCAACGTGCTCGGCGCGGCGGTAAGGTTCTTCATCAGCCGCTCGCTGCCGCTGCCCCTGCTCATACTGATCATCGTACTTCTTGCCGCGGCGCTGTTCGCGGTCCTCGCGCTGTTCCTCAACAAGATCTATTTCAAGGAGAACGAGGGCACTCCCGATTCCATACTGAACGATTTCTTCTTCCGCACCGCGCATATCCTTCGCCGCCGCAAACAGCGGCTCCATATCGACGACTCGCTGATCCGCTATCTTGAGCCGCCCTACGTGCTCCTTCTGAATCACGAATCGTTCTACGATTTCTATTACAGCCGCGGGCTCGTCAAAAACAACAATCCCGCGTACGTTATAAACCGGCACTATATGTCCGCCCCGATACTGCGCGGTCTCGGCGAAAAGGCGTGCTTCATACCCAAGCGCCTTTTCACGGCGGATTTCACAACGCCGACCAAGATAATGCGTACCGTCAAAAAGGGTTACAGCGTGGTGATATTCCCGGAGGGCAGGCTCTCGATCACCGGGCGCTCCTACCCGATAGTCGACCGCAGCGCGTCGTTTTACAGGCGGCTGAAGACCGACGTGGTTATAGCGAGCATCAACGGCGCGTATTTCGCCAACCCCAAATGGCGCAAAAGGTTCTATAAGTCCGATATTTACGTCAAGGCGGAAAGGGTCATAAAGGCGGACGAGCTCAAAGCCATGACGGACGAGGAATTCAACGGAATAATGACGAAGCTGCTCCGTCACGACGCTTCGGATAACGTCGTCAATAAATACCCCCAAAAGGACAAGGCGGAGGGGCTCGAGCAGGTGCTCTACCGCTGCGCGTTCTGCGGGGCGCTCTATACGACGAAGGGCGTGGGGAACGAATTCACCTGCTCCGCCTGCAAAAAGACGCTCCGCTTCGACGAGACGTATCATTTCACCGAGGAGCCCTTTTCGATCGGCGCGTATTACGACCGGATCAAGGAGCTTGAGAAGCGGGAGCTCGACCGCCTCGATCTGAGAACGGAGGTCGACACGGTGATATTCAGCGAGACCGGGCGCTACCGCACTAAGGAAAAGGGCGTCTGCACGCTCACGAGGGAGGGGTTCGGCTACACCTCCGCAAAGAATTCGTTCAGCACGGGCTTCGATCTCCTTCCCGCTCTGCCCTTCTCATGCGGGCAGGAATTCGAGACCTACAACGATGAAAGGCTGTTCTACTTTTATCCAAGGGAAAACCGAATACAGGTCGCGCGCTGGGCGCTTATCGCCGATCTGATCAAGGAGTTGTCGGATGAAAACGAAAAACAAAGCTGAATCGCGATCGCTGGTCGATCTTTCGAAAAAGACCTTCATACAGGTCACCGCGCTGCTGTTCGCGCTTGTGATCGCGGCGATAGCTCTGACGTGGGTGATACCGAAGGGCAGCTTCGGCGTTTATCCCGACGGCAGCACGAATTATCTTGAGTACGAGCGGCTGGACGGCGCCTCCGGCATACCCGTCTGGAAGGGGCTCCTTGCGCCGGTGCTCGTGTTCTTCTCGGACAACGGGCTCACGCTGATAATGCTCACGCTGTTCCTGCTCGTAATATTCGCGGCGTTCCAGGTGATGAACGACGTCGGCGGCGTAAGCGTGCTTGTCGGCGAGGCGTCGCGGCGCTTCCGCAAGCGGCGTATGCTGCTCATGGCGGCGATAGCGTTCGTGTTCATGTGCTTCGGCGCGTTCCTCGGTCAGTTCGAGGAGATGCTCACGATGCTTCCGATCGTTTCGGCGCTCGCGGTCATGGTCGGGTTCGACTCGTTCACGGGTTTCCTCGTAAGCATAATAGCCTGCGGCTTCGGCTTCGCAAGCGCCGTCACCAACCCGTTCACCGTGCTGCTCGCCTGCGGGCTGATCGGCGCCAACCCGATGGAGCATATCTATTACAGGGTGATCATATTCGCCGTCATGTACCTGCTCCTGCTGGGCTTCGCGTTCATCTATATCCGAAGGATCTCAAAGGACCCGTCCAAAAGCCTGACCGCGGCGCATGACAAGCGCCTGCGCGAATCGGGCGCGCTCAGCAGCGGCGAGCTGTTCTCCCGTGCCGAAGCGAAGCGCATCCGTGTAACGTACGCCGTGTTCCTCACGGTCTGCCTCGCGCTGCTCATAACCTGCTCCGCGGTCGGCGCGCTGAGGGATTATACCGTTCCCGTGCTCATCGCTTATTTCCTGATATTCGGTCCCGCCGCGGGCATTATCTGCTGCAGGAGCCCCAAAAAGGTGTTCGCATCCTTCCTCCGCGGGATAGTCGGCGCGCTGCCGACGGTGGTGTTCATCGCGCTCGCCTCGTCCATCAAATTCATTTTCGACGAGGGCGCGATAATGCCCACGATCGTCAACCAGATAAACGGTATCGTCGAGGGCAAAAACCTGTTCCTCATCGCGCTCGTGCTGTACGGCATAATACTCGTGCTCGAGTTCTTCATCTCGTCCTCGACCGCAAAGGCGATACTCGTGATGGGCATGCTCGCCGTCGTCAACGTGGGGCTTTCAAAGCAGATGCTCGTGCTCATCTACACGTTTGCGGACGGCTACACCAACGTGCTCTTTCCCACGTCGCCCGTGCTCCTCATCGCCCTCTCCATGATAGAGGTCGACTATTTCAAATGGGTGAAGAAGAGCGCGCCGCTCTTTGCCCTGAATCTCCTGCTCGTCGTGCTGTTCATTTTCATAGGCGTCGCGGCGGGATATTGAGTGACGAACATCCCCCGCCGGCGGAAGTATCTGCGTTGACAATGCCGGCGGGATATGTTATATTATCTATTGTTGAAAAAGCTCCGGCGGCTCATTCGGGGCACTCCGGGCTGACTCGGCAATAACCTGTTTTTGCGCCTAAAAAAGGAGGAATCATGTCAAACGCTTATTTCACCATCAAAAGACCCGATAACGACGCTTTCCGCGGCTATCTTCCCGGATCGAAGGAACGCGCCGAGCTGAAGGAAGAGCTTGCCCGCCAGTCGAATGAGGTCGTAAAGATCCCGCTCATAATCGGCGGGAAGGAGATCTTTACGGAAAAGACCTTCAAGGTCACGATGCCGCACGATCACGGTCACGTGATAGCGGAGTGCTCCATGGCGGGCGAAAAGGAGCTCACCATGGCGGTGGACGCAGCCCTTGCCGCAAAGAAGGCATGGGAGGAGATGCCCTGGGAGCATCGCAGCGCGATCTTCCTCAAGGCGGCGGATATGATCACCGGTCCCTACCGCAAGGTGCTCAACGCCTCCACCATGCTCGGTCAGTCCAAGACGGTCTTCCAGGCGGAGATCGATATCGCCGAGCTTGCCGACTTTTTGAGGTTCGGCGTCTGGTCCGCGCAGGAGATATTCAAGGATCAGCCCGCCTCCATCCCCGGCATCTGGGATCGCCAGGATTACCGTGCGCTTGACGGATTCATCTGCGCGATAACGCCGTTTAACTTCACCTCCATCGGCGGCAACCTGCCCACCGCGCCCGCGATCGTCGGCAACGTGGCGGTATGGAAGCCCTCCCGCACGGCGGTGCTTTCGAATTACTATTACATGAAGCTGCTGATGGACTGCGGGCTTCCCGCCGGCGTCATCAACTTCATTCCCTCGAACGGGTCGGACGTTGCAAAATACGTCATCTCCCGTCCGGAGCGTGCCGGCTTCCACTTCACCGGCTCCACGGAGGTATTCCAGAGCGTGTGGAAGCAGATCGGCGAGAATATCGCCTCCTACAGGAACTACCCCCGCATCGTCGGCGAGACCGGCGGCAAGGACTATATCTTCGCGCATAACACCGCGAAGGTCCGCCCGCTCGCGGCGGCGCTCATAAGGGGCTCGTTCGAGTTCCAGGGTCAGAAGTGCTCCGCCTGCTCCCGCGCGTTCGTGCCCGAGAGCATCTGGCCGGACGTACTCGCCGCGATGAAGGACATGATGAAGGAAGCCACGATGGGCGACGTACAGGATTTCGATACCTTCCTCGCCGCCGTTATCGACAAGGCGTCCTTCGACCGCTGCAAAGCCTATATCGACCGCGCGAAGGCTGACCCCGACTGCGATATCGTCATCGGCGGCGGGTATGACGACTCCAAGGGCTGGTTCATAGAGCCCACCGTCATCGTCTGCAAAAAGCCCGATTACGAATCCATGGTCAACGAGATATTCGGGCCGATCGTCTCCGTTTACGTTTATCCCGACGACGAGCTTGAAAAGACCCTCAAGGTCTGCGATGAGGCTTCCCCCTATGCGCTCACCGGCGCGATCTTCGCTCAGGACCGCGAGGCGATCGTTATGATGGAGAAGGCGCTCCTGCACTCCGCGGGCAACTTCTATATCAACGACAAGTGCACCGGCGCGGTGGTCGGTCAGCAGCCCTTCGGCGGCGCGCGCGCGTCCGGCACCAACGACAAGGCGGGCACGGCGCTCAACATGATCCGCTGGATGAGCCCGCACTGCGTGAAGGAGACCTTCGTTCCCTCCACGGCGATCGCTTACCCCTACATGGCGGAAAAGTGATAAAACAGCGTCATTGAACGAACGGAAGAAAGCCGGGTCCAAAGCGGCTTTCTTCCTTCGAAAAGAAGACTATTCCGATTTTATGAAAGGATATTCGGATATGAGGATCGAACAGCACCCGATACTTACCTTTGACCGGGGTAAGGAAATCAATTTCACCTTCAACGGCCAGCCGATGAAGGGGTATGAAGGCGAAACGATCGCGGCGGCGCTCCATGCGGCAGGCGTAAAAGTGCTGGCGAAGAGCGCGGAAAAGCACCGCCCCCGCGGATTCTACTGCGCGATAGGCAACTGCGCCTCCTGCCAGATGACCGTCGACGGGGAGCCCAACGTCCGCACCTGCATCACTCTCCTCAGGGAGGGCATGAAGGTCGAAACGCAGGAAGGAAAGGGCGTGATCAAATGAGAGAAGTTGAACTGCTTATAATCGGCTCGGGTCCCGCGGGTCTCTGCGCCGCGATCTCGGCGGCGAAGTCCGGCGCGGACGTGCTCGTGCTCGAGCGCACCTTCAAGCCGGGCGGACAGCTCATAAAGCAGACCCATATGTTCTTCGGCTCGGAGAGCCAGTACGCCTCCCACAGGGGAGTCGACATAGCCGGCATACTCCTTGACAAGGTACGGGAATTCGGCGACAAGATAGAGATAATGCTGAACGCCACCGCCGTCGGCTTCTATGAGGATAACGTCGTCACCGTCCTCAAAGACGAGAAGGAGTATTTCAAGATCAGGGCAAAGTCCATCATCTGCGCCACCGGCGCGTATGAAAAGTCCCTGGCTTTCCCCAATAACGACCTGCCCGGCATATACGGCGCGGGCGCCGTGCAGACGCTCATGAACGTCTACGGCATCCGTCCGGGCAACCGCGTACTGATGGTCGGCGCGGGCAATATCGGCGTCATCGTGAGCTATCAGCTCATGCAGGCGGGCATAGAGGTCGCCGCCGTGCTGGACGCCGCGCCCCGCATCGGCGCGTATCTCGTCCATGCCTCCAAGCTTGCGAGGATGGGCGTGCCCATACTCACCTCCCACACCGTTAAGGAGGCGATCGGCAAGGACTGCCTCGAAGCGGCGGTCGTGTGCGAGGTGGACGAGAAATTCCGTCCCATACCCGGCACCGAGAAGCGTTATGACGTCGACGTCATGTGCATCTCCGTCGGTCTGAGCCCCCTGAACGAGCTCCTTGCCATGCGCGGCGTCGAGATGAAGTACGTTCCCCAGCTCTCCGGTCAGGTCCCCATGAGGACCGAAAACTGCGAGACCAGCATCCCCGGCATATTCGTCGCGGGGGACGCCTCCGGCATAGAGGAAGCAAGCTCCGCCATGGCGGAGGGTTATCTTGCGGGTCTTGCGGCGGCGGCGAAGCTCGGTCACGTTCCCGCGGACTATGAAGCGCGCAGGACGGAATACGTCAAGCAGCTCGAGGGTCTGCGCTCCGGTCCCGTCGGCGAGCGTATCCGCGCGGGCATGAAAATGAGTGAGCTTAAGGAGGAATGAGTATGTTTGAGAAAACAGGTGTGGCAACACGTGAAATGGTCATGACGAAATTTCCTCCCATAGAGAGGATCAACAAGGGTCCCGTCGCGGTGGTGGAATGCTATCAGAAGATACCCTGCAACCCCTGCCAGACCGCGTGCCCGTTCGGCGCGATCAATATCGGCGACGATATAAACAACATCCCCGAGCGGGATGAAAACGTATGCACCGGCTGCGGCATGTGCGTGGCGAAATGCCCCGGGCTCTCGATAATGATCGTCGACGGCTCCAAATCGCCCGATACGGTCGAGTTCCGCATCCCCTACGAATTCCTGCCCCTGCCCGAGGCGGGGGAGAGGGTGATCGGTCTTGACCGCGCCGGCAAGCCCGTCTGCGAGGCAAAGGTCATAAGGGTGATGAATCCCGCCTCCTTCGACCGCACGCCCGTCGTAACGCTGGAGGTCGACAGGAAATACCTCTACGACTTCAGAAATTTCAGAAGGGAGGCGTGATCTAATGGACGAGAACACCATCATCTGCCGCTGTTCCGATATCACGCTCAAGGATATCAGGGACCTTATCGCCCAGGGATACACCACCTATGACGAGATAAAGCGCATCACCCGCATCGGCATGGGCCCCTGCCAGGGCAAGACCTGCGGTCAGCTCGTTCTCAGGGAGATAGCGAACGCCACCGGTCAGAACATTGCCGATCTCAAGTTCCACAACATCCGTCCCCCCGTGGTCGGTGTAAAGCTCCATCTTATTGCGGAGGAGGCGGAAAGAAATGAAGACTAAAGCGGATATAGTCATAATCGGCGCCGGTATGTCCGGCTGTTCCATCGCGTACAACCTTGCCAAAAGGGGCGCGAAGAACGTAGTCGTGCTTGAAAAGAGCTTCATCTGCTCCGGCTCCACGGGCGCCTGCGGCGCGGGCTTCCGTATGCAGTGGGGCACCGAGATGAACTGCCGTATGTCCAAGTTCTCCACCGAGTTCTTCGAGCATGCGAACGACATTCTGGAGTACGACGGCGATATCGAGCTCCGCCAGAGCGGCTACCTCATGATCGCCGATACGGAGAAGGAGCTCACCCAGTTCAGGAAGAACATCGAGGTGCAGCACGCCTGCGGCATCCCCTCTCGCATGGTCTCGCTCGAGGAGGCGAAGGAGATCGTCCCGCATCTCAACACCGATATCCTCTCCGGCGCGGCCTACTGCCAGAAGGACGGCTTCCTCAATCCCCACAAGACCACCGACGCGTTCTACAAGGCGGCGAAGCGCCTCGGCGTCGAGTTCAATACGTATACCGAGGTCACCGGCATAAAGGTCGAGCACGGCCGCATAGTCGGCGTCGAGACCAATAAGGGCTATATCGAGACCCCGATCGTCGTCAACGCGGCGAACGCCTGGTCGCAGGGGATAGCCAAAATGGTCGGCGTGGAGCTGCCCCTCTATTCCGAAAGGCACCAGATACTCGTTACCGAGCCTGTCGAGCCCATGCAGGATCCCATGGTAATGGCGTTCAACCTTAACCTCTACGTCCAGCAGACGCCGCACGGCTCCTTCATAATGGGCAGGAGCGATTCGTCCGAGCCCAGGGACCTCCGCCGCACCTCCTCCTGGCATTTCCTCGAGGAGATGGCGAAGACCATCGACAAGGTGCTGCCGCCCATCGGCAGGCTCCGCGTCATCCGCCAGTGGGCGGGTCTCTATAATATGTCGCCCGACCGCCAGCCCATCTACGATAAGGTGGAGGAGGTCGAGGGCTTCTACGTCGCCGTCGGCTTCTCGGGGCACGGCTTCATGTTCGGTCCCGTCACCGGCACCGTCATGAGCGAGATGATCCTGGGACTCGAGCCCACCATCGACGCCTCAAGGCTCAGACTCTCCCGCTTCGCGGAGGGCAACCTCTTCACCGAGCCTTCCGTCGTGTAAACACCAAAACAGCAAACGCCCGGCAAAGCGCCGGGCTTTCTTGCGTCAACGCCGAACATGCTCAAAGGGAAGAGCCTGCGGCGCTTCCCTTTGTATTTGTTTAATATGTGTAATAAGAATTAATAGCCTTCCCTGATTCTTCGCAGGAAAAATGAACTCTCTTCGCCATCAAAATAATACACATTCGATATTATATGATAAACATTAAGAGACCAATCAGCATACTTGAGCACATTGCCGTTTATGGAATACTTAAAATTGGGCGAATTTTTAACCTCTACATATCCGTCGTCGCGGAACCAGAGTTCGCTTTTATTATAAGTGTTAAACGTCCAATCAACAAGCGTTTCCTTCAGTTCGGCTTCGGTTAACGGGGTGAGCTCCGAAAGATGCTCCTTAACGTACTTATCAACCTCAGATTTATTTCTTATATCCTTTGATGCACTAATACCGAATTCGGCTGTTTTAAGCTGTTCTTTGCTGTCCGAATAATCCTCGATACCTTTGAAAAGAATGGAAGCGAAAGTGTAGCCAAACTCATCATCGCGCTCCATCAAAAGAATACTTTTTTCATAAATTGCAGCTTTTTCTTCTTCGCTTTCTGCTGTAAACGGAAGATTATAAGCTCTATCCATTACAATGGACTCTCCTTTTAGCGAACATGTTCCGAATAATACTGCTAATCCCTTATTAAGCATCGCAAGGTCTTCAACGGGAAGATATGCTTTCATAGATTTGGTTTCGAACCCTTGGTAAGCTGCAAGAGGGAATTCTTTAACCGGGAACACAGTAACACTATCAACACCAATGCTGTCGATATAGACACAGATCATGATCGGTTTACCGCAGTAAGCCTGTTCTGCCCTTACTATGTTTTCCGCTATACTGGATGACATCTGAAAT
>JAEEGH010026659.1_pt1 | contig 11496 bp, 5 predicted proteins | sample 9134181 | NCBI WGS metagenome assembly JAEEGH01 (sample SAMN16246544, study PRJNA631951) | gut metagenome | biome: gut microbiome; feature: rumen; material: DP-attached | host: Bos | place: Iran: Karaj | collected 2018-10 | reverse complement strand
CGTCCCGCTTTTTATACAGATAGATGCAGGCGGCCACGCAGGAGCCCAGCTGGGAGGCGGCGGTGGCGATGGCGGTGCCCGCCGCGCCCAGTCCGCACCAGGCCACCAGGACAACGTCCAGGACGATGTTCACCACGGCGGCTACGATGATAAAGAGCAGCGGACGTTTGCTTTCCCCCATGCCTCTGAGTACGCTGCATATGGCGTTGTATATGAATACAGCCGGCATGGCGATGGCGGTGATCTCCAGATACTGTACCGCTCCGGCCATCGCTTCCTCCGGGCAGTTCAGCCAGCCCATGATCTTCCAGCGCAGGGCCAGGGTCCCCACCAGGAAAACGATGCTCAGGAGGATCATCCAGCTGAGCAGGGTACCCACAGTATGACGGGTCTTGGTCCTGTCCCCGGCGCCGGTGAGCTGGGCGACATAGACCTGTCCGGCGGTGCCGAAGGCCACCGCCAGGGGGGTGACCAGGTCCGCCACTTCGCTGCCTACATTTACCTGTGCGGTGCCGATTTTATCCGTGAACTGGCCGATGACCGCCAGGTCCACGGAGGAATATAGCTGCTGGATCAGGTTCGTGGCGATGAGGGGCAGAGCGAAGGTGAGGAGCGTTTTCAGAATGCTGCCTTGGGTCAGGTCCGTGCCGATGCGGGCGCTTTTAGCGGCAGATATGACGCATCACCGCCTTCCAGATCCCGTTGTTTGCAATTTCAGTCAATTCGAACGATCCTTTCTATGCTGAGGATGCCGGGAAAATCAGTTATATCGGGGATATGCGGACATATCCCCGATATGAGCGTGAAAGGTCACTTAAAGGAGGGAGCCTTGTTGCTGCGGATGCTGATGGTATCCGCGGTGTTGACGAAGAACTCGCCTTCGGTGTTGCGGACGGTCTCCCAATAGCCCATGGGGGGCTCGTTCAGGTGAGCGCCTTCCGCCACCAGAAGGGCCCGGAGCTCCTTTCCGTCCACTTCTCTGGGAAGGATCTGCTTCTGGACGCTCATGGCGGCGGCATGGCCCGCAGCCTGGCCCATGCTCATGCTGGTGGCGATGACGCGGGTGGCGCCCAGGGCATGGAACTCGGCGGAATAGCAGCGGCCGGCAACCAGGAGGTTATCCACCCCAACGGCCACCAGGGAGCGGTAGGGGATCTCGCAGTAATCCCTGGGGTTGGTGCGGAGCTCGTAACCGTCCAGAGGCACGAAGGGATGCATCATGAAGTCCTTCTGGTCCTGGGCGGGACGGGCGACGGCATTGCCGAAGGGTTCCTTGTAATGGACGTGGCGCACGGCGCAGTGCTTGCCCGGGGTGGGCACGTGGGTATCCAGGACCTCGGGGAAGAGGGCGATGCCGTCTTCGAACTTGATGCCGCCGGCTACGTCGATATCCCGCAGGACATACTCGCCGATGATGCGGCGGGAATCCCGGATGCCGTTCATGCCGGCCATGGCCACCAGCTGGGCCTTCTCGAAGCCGGGGAGATACTTCTTCATGAAGTTCACGAAGAGATATACCTTCCGGTGCTGATCCACGATCTGCCGGGTCAGGTCCACCACGTCGTCGCAGTGGTTGTCAAAGCTGTGGGTGGCGTCCAGGGTGACGTCCTTGCAGGTGGGGTCGCTGTCGTTGGGCACGGGGTAGATCAGGTTGCCGGGGCTGAGGATCTCCGGCAGATCTCCGTTGGCGATGGCCTCGTCCTGCTTCGCCATCAGGAGCATCATGTTCGCGCCTTCGGGCCGGTTCTTGGCCCAATCCCGCTGGGCGGCGGCGTACTTCTCGGTATCCACGTAGGCCAGACGGAAGCCCATGGTGACGGACTGGCTCAGGCCCAGATAATCCGCGGCGCTGACCTCGGTGGGCACGCCGGCGGCAAAGGCCAGGTCGGCGTCGCCGGTGCAGTCGATGAATACCCGGCCGGTGACTTCGATCCTGCCGGATTTGCAATACACGATGACGGAGGTAATCCGTCCGTCCTTCACTTCGCAGTCGCAGACGTGGGCGCCGTACAGGATCCGGCAGCCCGCGGCCAGGAGCATCTGCTCCATCATGACCTTGCCGGCTTCGGGATCGATGGTGGGCAGGTGGGGCCGGACCATGGCGTGGCCCGCCTTATCCATGCGCTCGATGAATTCCTTCGCGTAGCCGTCCACATAGCCGGCCATGCCGGTGATGTAGCCGTTGGTGTAAAGACCGCCCAGGGACTCCCGCCACTCCAGCAGGATGACCCGCTTGCCGTCCCGGGCAGCGGCCAGGGCGGAGGCGAAGCCGGCAGGGCCGCCGCCGCAGACCACGACGTCCGCGTCAAATCTCTTACTGGTTAACATAATTCAAATCCTCCTATCCAATTTCAGTACCATACCCTATATCATAGGCCCTTTTTGACCGGATGTCAATTCTTCCAACACAGAAACCAGCGTGGCAGGCACGACGAAGAACAAAGAGTCCCGCGTCCGCCGTCAAGCGGCAGACGCGGGCACAGGTGAACGGGAAAATCCGTTCAGGGGGGATCCCTCAGCCGGAGCTTACAGATCCCGGGCCAGGAGGCGTTCATAGGCCGCCTGGTAGTTCTCCACCACGTCGGAGAGGCCGAAGTCGTACAGACCCTGGACGTAGCTGTCCCATTCAGCCATGGGCTTGGAACCGTCGATGAAGGCGCCGTAGTTCTCAGTGAAGTAGGTGTTCAGATCGGCGAAGATGCTGGTGTTCTCCTCCCGCTCTTCGTCATCGAAGTTCACGGCGGTGGGCCAGTCGTACTCGCCCTTGTAGTCCTTCAGCCGCAGGGCCTCGTAGATGGCCACGGTCCGGATGCCGTCGTCGGTGTAGTTGGAGCGGTAGTTGTAGAACAGGCAGCAGTTGCTCAGGCCGCTGTAGGCATAGATGCACATGATCCAGCTGGCGGTGGCCTCATGGTTCACGCACCAGTCGGTGAGGCGCCGCTCGCCCTGGTCGTTGTACTCCCAGCAGATGCCCTCGGGGCCCCAGGAGGTGAAGTCGGAGCCGAAATCGGAGAAGCCGAAGTCGATCCAGGAGCAGGCCAGAGGAATGTTGTTGCACTTGGCGGAGACGCAGCAGGAGGCGTAGGAGAAGTCATCCGCAGCCTTGGCGTAGCCGTACTTGATGACCTGGTCTTCCGTCCGCTTGGTGCGGGTGATGGGTTCCCAGTGGGCGTTGGGGTTGTTGCACTGACGCTCGGACTGCACCACCTGGGAAACGGTCATGAGGTTGCAGCCCACGCCGTCGGTATGCTGGCCGGCGTCGTAGTCGGAGCCGGACTCGAAGGAGTGGAAGTTGGGGGAGATGAGGCCCTCGGCGTACCAGGTGCTCAGGAGGGTCATGGCCTCCCGGTCATCCTCGGTGCTGCCGCAGAACTCCACCTTGCCGTCGATGATCCGGGGATACATCATGGAGGCGGTGTACACGGTGATGTCCATGCCGGAGAAGAACTGGCCCTGGTAGGTCTCCACCACGCTCATGATGAAGAAGGGATAGATCTCGCTGTTGTTGTACTGGTTGTTGGACTCGTTCACCTTGAAGGCGGTGACCACGTCATGGACCTGATCGTAGGTCTTGATGTCCTCGGCCTTGCCCAGGCCCAGATCGTCCATCCAGTCCTGCCGCAGGAAGTAACCCATGGCGGAGCAGGGGTCGCAGACCAGACCGTACAGGGCGGGGATGGTGGTCTTGTCGTAGAACACCTTGCCCATGACGTTCTTGTTGTTCTTGGCGCGGTTGTTGATCTCCCACATGTAGTTGGGGAGATAATCCCTGTAGTCGTAGAAGTTGGCGAAGTAGCCGTCCTCGATGGCGTTCTTCAGGGTGCCCTGCTTGTAGAAGCTGACGGCGCCGTCCATCATGTCAGGCAGCTCATCGGAGGCCAGGAGCACGGAGAAGTTCTCGCTGCGGTTGGCAGAGTCCACCAGCATGTATTCCACATGGACACCGGTATACTCCCGCAGCATCTTCCAGGTGGGAATGTTTTCCCAGCCTTCCTCGGGGATATACTGGGGGGTGTAGCAGACGGTCCAGTCGGTGAGGATAGAGTCGTTCTCGCAGAGGGGAGTGGGGTAATACTCGTACTTCTCCACCGGGAAGCCGTCGGCGTCCTTCTCATACTTGCCGGCGGCCAGGTGGTAGGGGCCTTCGTCCTCTTCCACGGGGGCCGGGGTCTCATTGCTGCCGGGAGCCTGGGTGGCCGGAGCTTTGGTCGCGGGCGCCTGGGTCGCGGGGGCCGAAGTGGGGGTGGTGGTCCCGCCGCCGTTGTTGCAGCCCGCGAAGAGGGCCAGCACCAGCATCAGCGCCAGGATCAGTGCAAGGGTCTTTTTCATGTGCTTGTGTATCTCCTTTCTGGTTTTTGATCGGATAGAGTCATTATAGCTCCAGGGAATGAAAATGTAAATAGTACGATATTTCACAAATGCATAAAGAAATGGTCATAATGACGACCGGATTGGGCAGACAGCATAAGGGCAAGAAACCGGCTGATCCGAAGATCAGCCGGTCGTTCTTACAGGATATGAGAGTTTGCTGCGGGTTCTTCCCCCGAAGGGGAGATCACGCGGAGAACTCAGAACGCGGTGGCCTGGTAACGGTCGTAGGCGTTCTGGTAGTTCTCCAACACATCGGCCAGACCGAAGTCGTACAGGCCCTGGATGTAGGAGTCCCAATCGCTCATGGGCTTGGAGCCGTCGATGAAGGCGCTGTAGTTCTCGGTGAAGTAGGTGTTCAGGTCGGCCATGATGGAGGAGTTTTCCTCGCGCTCGTCGTCGTCAAAATTGACGCCGCCGGGCCAGTCGTATTCCCCGGTGTAGGTGGGGATGCGCAGGACTTCGTAGCAGGACAGGATCCGCACGCCGGTATCGGTGTAGTTGTTCCGCCAGTTGAAGAACATATGGCAGTTCAGCAGACCGTTGGAGCCGTAGATGCAGAACAGCCAGCTCACGCCCGCGTCATGGGTCAGGCAGAACTCGGTGAGACGGCGTTCGCCTTCCTCGTTGTACTCCCACATGATGCCCTCGGGACCCCAGGAGATGAAGTCGGAGCCGAAATCAGAGAAGCACCAGTCGATCCAGGAAACGGCCAGGGGGATATTGGAGCACTTGGCGGAAACGCAGGCAGAACCATAGGAGAGGTCGTCTGCGGCCTTGGCGTAGCCGTACTTCAGGACCTGGTCCTCAGTCCGCTTGGTGCGGGGGATGGGATCCCAGCGGCAGTTGGGGTTCTTGCTGTTGTTCTCGGACTCCACCACGCTGGAGACGTTCAGGATGTAGCAGCCCACGCCGTCGTCATGCTGGCCGGCGTCGTAATCCTCGCCCGCTACGAAGGAACTGTAGTTGGGGGAGATGAGGCCTTCGGAGTACCAGCTGCTCAGCAGGGTCATGGCTTCCTTGTCGTCCGCGGTGGTGCCGCAGAACTCCACCTTGCCGTTGATGACCCGGGGATAGGTCATGGAGGAGGTGTACACGGTGATGTCCATGCCGGAGAAGAACACGCCCTGGTAGGTCTCCACCACGCTCATGATCATGAAGGGGAAGATCTCGCCCTTGTTGTATTCGTTGTTGGACATGTTGACCTTCATGGCGGTGATGGCTTTGTACACGTCGTCATAGGTCTTGATGTCTTCAGCCTTGCCCAGGCCCAGCTCGTCCAGCCAGTCCTGCCGCATGAAGTAGCCCATGGCGGGGCAGGGGTTGCAGACCATGCCGTACAGCACGGGGATGGTGGTCTTGTCATAGAAGACCTTGCCCTTCAGGTCCTTGTTGTGGTGAGACCGATCGTTCAGCTCCCACATGTAGTTGGGCAGGTAATCGATGTAGTCGTAGTAATTGGCGAAGTAGCCGTCCTCGATGCCCTGCTTCATGGTGCCCTGCTTGTAGAAGCTGGAGGCCTGATCCATGATATCGTCCAGCTCGTCGGAGGCCAGAAGGACGGAGAAGTTTTCACTGCGGTTGGAGGAGTCGATGATGTTGTACTCCATGTGCACGCCGGTGAACTCCCGCATCTGCTTCCAGGTGGGGATGTTCTCCCAGCCGTCCTCGGGGATGTACTGGGGGGTGTAGCAGGTGGTCCAGTTGGTGAGGACGTAGTCGTTGTCGCAGAGAGGCTGAGTGTACTCATACTTGGTTAAGGGCCAGCCCTCGGCGTCCTTCTCATACTTGCCCGCGGCCAGGTGGTAGGGGCCCTCGTCCTCTTCGGCGGGGGGCTCTTCACCCTGGTTCTCGCCGGGGGCGTCGGTGGCAGCCGGGGCCTGGGTGGCCGGAGCCTTGGTAGCAGGGGCCTGGGTGGCCGGGGCAGCCGTGGCGTCGCCGCCGGAAGGGGCGCTGCCGTTGTTGCAGCCCGCGAACAGGCTCAGGGCCAGCAGGAGGGCAAGCACCAGTGCGATATACTTTTTCATAAGTTACCCGAATTGCTCCTTTCTAGATTTGCTCTCAAAAATCCTGACCCGCATATATTACAATATTTTAGATTGGATGTAAATACATGTTTTCAACAACTTTTCTTATCGTATACCCATCCGGACCGCAGCAGGGCAAAAAGCGCCGGGGGCGGATGCCCCCGGCGCAGGTCAGAGTATGCTGTTTTCTTTCAGAGGATCACAGGCCCCGGGCTTCGTACCGGTCGTAGGCGGCCTGGTAGATTTCCTTGATCCGCTCGTAGCCGAAGTCGTAGAGGCCCTGGATGTAGGAATCCCACTCGCTCATGGGCTTCGCCCCGTCGATGAAGGCGTTGTAGTTCTCGCTGAAGTAGGTGTTCAGGTCAGCGAAGAGGGCAGTGGTCTCCTCCTTCTCCTCGTTCTCGAAGGTCACGGCGTCGGGCCAGTCGTACTCGCCCTTGTAGTCCTTCACGAAGAACACGTCGTAGCAGGCCAGCTGCCGCATGCCGGTGTCGGTGTAGTAGTTCCGCCAGTTGAAGAACAGGTGGCAGTTGGAGAGGCCGCTGGAGCCGTAGATGCACATGATCCAGCTGGGGGTGGCCTCGTGGTTCAGGCACCATTCGGTGAGACGGCGCTCACCCTGGTCATTGTACTCCCACAGGTATCCCTCGGGGCCCCAGGAGACGAAATCGGAGCCGAAATCGGAGAAGCACCAGTCGATCCAGGAGCAGGCCAGCGGGATGTTTTCGCATTTGCCGGAGACGCAGGCGGAGCCGTAGCTGTAGTTGTCTGCGGCTTTGGCATAGCCGTATTTGATGACCTGATCGTTGGTCCGCTTGGTGCGGGGAATGGGCTCCCAGTCCGTATCCGGGTTATTGTTGGCTTCCTCGGAGGTGATCAAGGCGGAAACGTTCAGCAGATAGGCGCCCAGACCGTCGTTGTGCTGTCCGGCATCATACTCGGAGCCGCTGGAGAACGCGTGGAAATTGGGAGAGATGAGGCCTTCGGAGTACCACTTGTTCAGCAGGGTCATGGCCTCCTTGTCGTCCTCGGTGGTGCCGCAGAAGTCCACCACCCCGTCCTTGATCCGGGGATAGGACATGGTAGCGGTGTACACGGTGGTATCCATGCCGCTGAAGAAGGCGCCCTGGTAGCCTTCCACGTTGGCGCTGATGAAGAAGGGATAGATCTCCCCCTGGTTGTACTGGTTGTTGGACATGTTCACCTTGAAGGCGGTCACGGCTTTGTACACATCGTCATAGGTGGTGTAGTCGATGGCTTTGCCCATGCCCAGGGCGTCCAGCCAGTCCTGCCGAAGGAAGTAGCCCATAGCCGCGCAGGGGTTGCAGACCATGCCGTACAGGGTGGGGATGGTGGTGTTGTCATAGAACAGCTTGCCCTTGATGTTCTTGTTGTTCTGGGACCGGTCCTTGATCTCCCACATGTAGTTGGGCAGATAATCCAGATAGTTGTAGAAGTTGGCGAAATAGCCATCCTCCACGCCGTTCTTCATGGTGCCCTGCTTATAGAAGTTCACCGCCTGGTCCATCACGTCGTCCAGGTCGTCGGCGGCCAGGAGCACGGAGAAGTTCTGGCTGCGGTTGGCGGAGTCCACCATATTGTATTCGCAGTGGACGCCGGTGTACTCCCGGACCATCTTCCAGGTGGGCACTTCAGCCCAGCCGCCTTCGGGAATGTACTGGGGGGTGTAGCACACGGACCACTTGGTCAGGATGGTGTCATTGTCGCACAGCGGCTGCTCATAGACATATTTGCTGACGGGGTAGCCGTTGGCGTCCTTCTCAAATTTGCCCGCAGGCAGATGGAAGGGTCCCTCGTCCTCCTCCGCCGGGGCAGGCTCGCTGGAGGGCAGGGTCTCGCCCTTGTCCGGCGTGGCTGCGGGGGCCTTGGTCGCCGGTGCCTGGGTCGCTGCAGGTGCGTCGGTGGGTGTAGTGGTCCCGCCTCCGCCGCCATTGCAGCCTGCCAACAGGCTCAGGGCGAGCAGCAGGGCCAGGATCAAAGCGATCGTCTTTTTCATACCATTCGCTCCTTTCATCCTCTTATTATAATGCGCCTAAATATTACAACATTATGAAGCAAAAGTAAAGAATAAATTGCAGAATAATAAATACAATGAAATAGCTGGAAATTATGGCAGGGAAATCATTCGTTTTCAGGGGAAAAAGGCGCGAAAGACGCACCGGGAATAGTATACAAAAGCATGGAGTGCTAAATATTCGTATGGAATCGATCCATAATAATATATATTTTATAAAATATTATGACATTAACATGACAAAAAGATTGCGGTTGTCCGCAAATGCCCCTCAGCAGAAATTAACCACAAAAATCACGGGAAAGTATTTCAATCATTTAATAAATGTGCTATAATTGTTTCACATTTAAGCGGGAATCGATCAATCAAGGAAAGGGATTCCCCGTATCAATAAGGAGGAAAGCTATGAAGACCAAGAAGACTGCAGCCCTGGTACTGGCTCTGCTTCTGGTGCTGGCTCTGTTCGCCGGCTGCAGCAACAGCAGCGGCGGCGATACCCCCGCGACCCAGGCACCTTCCTCGCAGACCCAGGCTCCTTCGGCTCAAACCCAGGCTCCCGTCGAAGAGGACGATGGCCCTTATCATTTCGCCAAGGGCTACGCCACCGATGCGGACGGCTGGCCCCTGGAAAAGTGGGTGTATGATCGTCCCATCGCCGACGACGACACCACCTTCACCCGGTGGTCCACCATCTACACCCCCGCGTACCTGCCCGAGGGCGGCATGAATTCCATCGAGACCTGGCAGAAGGTCGCCGAGTGGACCGGCATCCATATCGAATATGATCTGGTGGACTCCGCCAACCGGCGTGAGAACTTCTCCGTGCTCATCGCGTCCGACGATCTTTCGGACATCACCGATCAGGGCATGTTCTTCTACACCGGCAGCGTGGAGCAGTCCCTGGAAGAAGGCTACTTCGCCGACCTGTGGGACCGCCGCTACCTGATGCCCTGCTTCATGTATGAGATCCATGAGCGGAGCAAGACGAACCCCGACTGCCTGAACACCCTGTTCTACAAGAAGAGCCACCTGACCACCCTCTACGGCCTGGTCATCAACCCCGTTCCCACCATGGGTTACGTGGTCCGGGGCGACTGGCTGGATACCCTGGGCCTGGGCAGCAGCCTGGATATCGAGACCTGGGACCAGATGCACGACATCATGACCGCATTCAAGGTCAACATGTCCAACAACCAGTACGGCAACGGCGAACTCTTCCCCTTCTTCATCTACAGCGTGGGCGAATCCACCCCCGGCTATAACTTCTGCGCCTACAACACCGTGCTGTATATGAGCTCCTGCGCCTACACCCGCGTGATGGACGGCAAGGTGGAGCTCTGCGGCACCACCGACGACGACAAGGCCCTGATGACCATGCTGCATCAGTGGTATGACGAGGGCCTCATCAACCCCAACTTCCAGTCCTATGTCATCGGCTCCGACTATGAGTCCGGCAGCCGCATGGACTGGATCGGCGCCCAGCCCCAGACCCCCGGCGCCGTCCGGCAGGACGAGACCTCCAGCGTTGACCCCAACACCCGCTGGGATCCCATCCACCGCACCAAGCTCACCCCCGATCAGGAACTGAACTACGGCAACCGCATCGGCGAGACCCATTACGGCTCCGCCAACCTTTCCGCCAAGTGCGAGAAGCTGGACGTCCTCTGCGCCTACATGGACTGGTGGATGAGCGACTGGGGCGGCGAGTGGACCTCCTGGGGCCCCGAGGGCTCCGGCAAGGACGCCGGCGAGGGCTACTGCTGGTACTACAATGAAAAGGGCGAGAAGCGCCTCACCGACTGGGTCATGAACCATGACGCCGGCGCCATGTGGATCATGATCATCTACTGCAACAACAACCTGGTTGAGTACTGCCTGCACGATATCTCCCGCAGCTACTTCTACGACGGCGGCGACCGGGAATGGAACTTCTATCAGGTGTGGAAGATCCCCAACTACCGCGGCCTGTACGACTGGCCCACCGGCATCGTCTTCACCGATGAGCAGTCGGAAGAGCTGGCCAACCTGCGTACCGACCTCACCACTTACTTCACCGAGAACTACGTCTCCTTCCTCACCGGCGTCAAGCCTCTGAGCGATTGGGACAGCTTCATTGCCGACTGCAAGACCTTCGGCATGGATCGGATCGTGGAGATCTACCAGGGCGAGTACGACAAGTACATGGCCGAGCAGCAGTAACCTCCGGGAACCCTGAGGAGAAGATCCTCAGCAAAATCAACGCATCGGCGGCGGGCTTCGGCCCGCCGCTGTTTTGCTGCCGAACAAAATAAGTTAAAAATATCAAAATAACAGGCAAAAAAATGTTTTCATTTCAGAAACAGTGTGCTATAATTCCTTCATATTTCAAGGGGGATCAAGAGAAGAGAGATTCCCCGATCAATGAAGGAGGAAAGCTATGAAGACCAAGAAGACTGTGGCCCTGGTACTGGCTGCGCTTCTGGTGCTGGCGCTGTTTGCCGGCTGCAGCAAGAGCAGCGGCGGCGGCGAAACCCCCGCGACCCAGGCACCTTCGGCGCAGACCCAGAAACCTTCGGCGCAGACCCAGGCGCCTTCGGCGCAGACCCAGGCTCCCGCCGAAGAGGACGAAGGACCCTACCATTTTGCCAAGGGCTACGCCACCGACGCGGACGGATGGCCTCTGGAGAAGTGGGTGTATGATCGTCCCATCGCCGACGACGACACCACCTTCACCCGGTGGTCCACCATCTACACCCCCCAGTATCTGCCCGAAGGCGGCATGAATTCCATCGAGACCTGGCAGAAGGTGGCCGAGTGGACCGGCGTCCATATCGAGTATGACCTGGTGGACTCCGCCAACCGGCAGCAGAACTTCGCCGTGCTCATCGCATCCGACGACCTGAACGACATCATCGACCAGGGCTACTATATGTACAGCGGCACCATCGAGACAGCCCTGGACGAGGGCTATTTCGCCGACCTGTGGGACAAGCGGGATCTGATGCCCTGCTTCATGTATGAGATCCATGAGCGGAGCAAGACGAACCCCGAGTGCCTGAACACCCTGTTCTACAAGAAGAGCCACCT
>JAEEGH010026658.1_pt1 | contig 11497 bp, 8 predicted proteins | sample 9134181 | NCBI WGS metagenome assembly JAEEGH01 (sample SAMN16246544, study PRJNA631951) | gut metagenome | biome: gut microbiome; feature: rumen; material: DP-attached | host: Bos | place: Iran: Karaj | collected 2018-10 | reverse complement strand
CTTCATGAGATCGAGAAGCGCTCTTGAATCTGTCTCGTTAAGTGATGAAGTAGGCTCGTCAAGAATGAGGAGCTTTGCATGTTTTGCCAAAGCCTTTGCGATCTCTACGAGCTGCTGCTTACCTGTACCAATATCTTTAATAAGTGTTTTTGAAGAATCGGAAAGACCTACCATCTCGAGGTACTTGTCTGCCTCTGCATAAGTCTTGTTCCAATCGATGCACCATTTGCTTCCCTGTTCATTACCCAGGAACATGTTCTCGCCGATCGTCATGTAAGGGATCAGAGCGAGCTCCTGGTGGATAATAACGATTCCCTTTTTCTCGGAATCCTTGATGTTATGAAAATTGCATACTTCGCCGTCGTAAATGATGTCGCCTGTATAGGTGCCATACGGATAGATTCCGCTGAGGACGTTCATCAAAGTTGACTTACCGGCACCGTTCTCACCGACCAGCGCATGTATCTCCCCCTCTTCAACTTTAAAGTTGACATTGTCGAGAGCCTTAACGCCCGGAAAAGTTTTGGTTATGCTGTTCATCTCAAGCAAAACTTTTGCCATGTGTTGCCTCTTTCATAAGTGAATTTTTTGATTTTTAAATCTTGAGTTTGTCTGTAGATTGGAATTGGTATTCAAAGTAACGGCTCAGCCTCAATATACAGGCGGGGTTTCCCCCGCCTGCAAAAGGCTGAAATTTCAGAAATTATAAGCCGAGGTCTTCTGCCTTATAGTAGCCGGAGTCGATGAGGATCTTCTGGATGGAATCCTTATCAGCGAATACCGGATCGCAAAGGTAAGAAGCAACTTCCTTTGTATTGTTGTTGTATGTGCTGTTTGTCTCAACAGTCTTGCCGTCTAAGATCTGGTTAACCATTGTAACTGTTCTCTCAGCAAGAGTACGTGTATCCTTGAATACGGACATTGTCTGCTTGCCGGCGATCATGTTCTTAACGGAAACGATATCGCAGTCCTGACCGGTAATTACAGGCCACTGACCGCCTCTGCCTTCGCTGTTGTAACGAGCGTCAAGTGCGTTTACAACGCCCTGAGCTGTAGAGTCATTGGAGCAAAGCCATGCGTCGATGTTCTTGTCAGCATAGTTGGAGCCGATGATGTTCTCTGCTCTAGACTGAGCTGTAGCTGTTGACCATTCAGGTGTAGCAACAGACTCGAAATCCTTCTGGCCGGAAACTACTACGAGCTTGCCGGAATCGATGTACTTCTGAAGGACGTCAAGAGCGCCGTTGAAGAAGAATGTAGCATTGTTGTCACCAGGGTCGCCTGCTGTGAACTCAATGTTGAAAGGACCTGCAGCGTTTGCGAGATCGAGAGCGTCCTCAACGAACTGACCCTGAATCTGGCCAACCTTGAAGTTATCAAATGTTGCATAGTAATCAACATTTGCATTGTCCATGATGAGACGGTCATAAGCGATAACAGGAATCTTCTTTGCAGCAGCCTTATCGAGAGCTGTGCTGAGTGATGAAGACTCGATAGCAGCGATTACGAGAACTTTACAACCGGAGTTGATCATGTTCTCAACCTGTGAGAGCTGAACGTCAGCCTTGTTGCCTGCATACTGAAGGTCTACTTCGTAGCCGGCAGCTTCGAACTTCTGCTTCATGTAGTCGCCGTCCTGATTCCATCTCTGGAGATCCTTAGTAGGCATTGCGATGCCAACCTTTTTCTTTCCGGAACCAGCGCATCCTGTTAATGCTGTAAATGCGATTGCAGCACAAAGAATTGTTCCAAGAATCTTTTTTAACATTGGAAAATTTCCTCCTATTAAGTAGTATCGGCAAATCTTGCCACATACAACTTAACACTGGGTATATAGGAGTTGCATATCGAGATTCTTGATATTTTTGGTAAGTTGACATAAGGTTCGGCAGGTTTTTAGCACAATTATGTGGTCGATGTGCTAAAAAATGCAGAATTGTGCTAAATACAACAAAAATGCCACAGATCTAATAATTTTGAGGCTGAACTGTATTATTTCAACAAGCGTCTGCCTAATACATAAATTAATAAACTATTGTCCCAAATATACTTCTTCCCTCAGATGGAAGCCGCTGTCGATGATCACCTCATCAAGGTTGTCGATCGTAACAGCCGACGGCTCGATCGCAATGTAAGGGATGGACTGTGTTCCGTCAAAAAAGATCTCCGAAAATTCAAGAGACTGGCCTCTGGCAAGCTTAACGGCACATTCGGCAGCAAGTCTGGCAAGCTTTTCGACCGGTTTATAGACCGTAACGAGCTGGGTCTCTTCGACCAGCCTCTGGCATGCTTCAAGATCCCCGTCCTGACCGGTTACGTAGATGATCCCGGCATAGCCTCTTTCCGCAAGCGCATGGATCGCTTCGCCGGCAAGTGCATCGTTGCCGCACATGATGGCATCAGCCTGGGAGATCTCTTCAAAGTTCTCGTTAACGAAATCATAAGCAAGTTCAGGCTTCCAGTTATCGCAGTTGTACTTAAGGGGAATATTCATTCCGTGCTCTTCGCAGACGGCATCAAATCCGCTCATGACCTGGGCAACGTTGTAGTCGGATTCGGGACCCATGATCTCGATTATGGTTCCGCCGTCCTCAACGTTATCGCAAATTGCCTGAGCCATCTGTTTGCCAACCGACACGTTGTTAAAGGAAATATAAAGATCCGCACCGGCATTCATTACGAGTCTGTCATAACATATGACGGGGATCCCTTTGCTCCTTGCATCTTTAAGAACATCAGTAAGCGCATAGGCATCCGCAGTGATGATGACGATCGCATCGACCTCGATTTCGATGAAATACTTGATCTGGGAGATCTGAGTTGCAACATCGCCGCCCGCGGACTGGACATTGACTTCAGCTCCGAGTTCGTTTGCAGTCGATACGAACACGTCACGGTCCCTGGTCCAGCGCTCGATAACGAATGAGTCGAATGACAGACCTATCGTGCAGGCCTCGTCCTTGGTCGTCGGAGTGATCTCTTTGGTCTCGGGATCCTTGCATCCGGTACAGAGCAGAATGCAGAATATCATCAATACGGCTAATGCTTTTCTCATTATCTTTTACCTTCCTTATACTCGGTGGGAGTAACACCGGTATTCTTCTTGAAGATACGCGAGAAATAATTCGGATCGGAATATCCTACCTCCGAACAGATCTCCTTCATTGACTTGTTCGTGCCTTCGAGGAGTTCTCTTGCCCTGGCAACTCTCACACCGGTGAGATAGTCGGTAAATGTAACACCCGTCTGTGTCTTAAAGACCTTGCTGAAATAGAACGGGCTGATATCGTACATACCGGAAAGGTCATCCAGAGAGATATCTTCCTTGTAATTCTGGTCGATATATTTCTTCGCCTTCTCCGCAACATCCTCTGTCTTGGCGGCATTGGCCGCATTGATCATGGCGGCGGCACGCTCGATGTGGCTTAAGAACCATAAGCGAAGCTCGTCATAACTCTTCATGGAATTGATCTCAGGCAGATATTCGCTCCTCGATACGAAGTGATAGACGTGACCGCCGTTGCTGTATGCCAGACGCTCACCCCAGAGAACGAACTCAAGGACCTTAAGGCAGATATCCGACATGGCGCCGCCGGACGATCTTTCCATCCAGTCAAAGAAGAGATTAGCCTGTTCCTGAGTCTTTATCACATCGCCCTGTGCGATAGCATCGAAAAGATCCTTTTCTGTCTTGAGCGGATAGTCCGTATCGTACTCACAGCCTTCCGGAAGATCGATGCTCTCGGCAACGGTCTGCTTTGTCTTAACGAGGATCGACAAGGCTTCGCTGTATGAATCAGCCATATCTTCAAGAGGCTTGACCGGTCCTATGCCGATCCTGAAATCAATGCCGAGGGCCTCTGATAATTCCTTCTGTGCCCTGTTTGCCGAATCGACGATCTTCTGGTATTCATCAGGTGCAAGAACGCTTTTCGCGCAGGGAATAAGAACAGGTATCTTATTTCCCATAACAGAACCGGTGATGCATTTGAAATTGTCACTTATGACAAGAAGGACTGTCTCGTAATTCTTCTGTGTCTTAACACTTGCCGGAACAGCTCCGCGCATATATCCGCCGGGTTCCCTGTCGCCGCCCACGATAACGAGCATAAGTCCGTACTTCTCGTCGAGTTCGAGGATCCTCTTGTATTCCTCAATATTCTCCTTGAAGTGTTCATGCGACAAAAGATCCTGGATAAGGCCGTTCTCGATGATCGGAACAATGGAATCCAGTTTCTCCTTGATCTCGAGTTCCCTGGTCCTCTGCTCTCTTAATCGGTCAACCTCTTTCATCGCAGCCTTGAGAACGGCAACGATCTGTGCCTTGTCAAAAGGCTTGTTGATATAGTCGATAACACCAAGATTCAAAGCCTGCTTGGCATAGTCGAATTTGTCATAAGCGGAGATGATGACGAAAACGATATTCGGATTGGTCCTTCTGATCTCCTTCATAGCATCGATACCGTTGATACCCGGCATCCTGATATCCATAAATGCAATGTCAGGACGGACCTCATCTGCGAGTTCGATCACACGTCTTCCGGTCTTTGCTTCGAATGTCTCACATATTCCCGGAAATTCCTTATCAACTATGAACTTGAGAGATTCACGGACGATCCCTTCATCATCTGCGAGCATCAGCTTATACATTGCCATCCTCCAAAGGTATCTTTATCGTTACGTGTGTTCCTTCATTCTTGCGGCTCTTCATCTCGAAGACTTCCTTATTATTGTAGAACAGATCCAGCCTTGCCATAACATTCGTGATGCCGACACCTCTTGTCTCGGAAGGCTTCTTCTCATTGCTCATGATCTTCTCGATGATCTCTTCGTCAGTTCCTACTCCGTTATCACTGACTCTGATGCAGCACATCTTATCTTCACGGTATACGGAAAGCGTGACCTTGCCTTCGCCCGGCTCCAGATCCTTGATACCGTACTTGATCGAGTTCTCGACCAGAGGCTGGATGATCATGGAAGGAACCATTACATTAAGCAGACTCTCGTCTATATCCTTCTCGAAAAGAATCTCCCCGGCATATCTGACATTAAGGATATACATGTATGAATCAACGAGTTCGATCTCTTCAGAGAGCTTAACGGTCTCACTGCTCTTCTTAACATTATATCTGAAGAAGTCAGCCATGTTCCTGATGTATTCGACAGTCCTGTCGGCACCCTCCATCATGGCAAGCTGCGCGCCGGCATTGAGAGTGTTGAACAGGAAGTGAGGATTGATCTGCGACTGCAGGTACTTAAGCTGTGCATCCTTAAGGTGCGTCTCCATCAGGAGGTTCTTCTCCTTCATCTCACTTTGCGTGATGAGCTGCGTCCTGATACGCGCGATATAATCCTTGATCGACGCCAGCATCTCGTTAAACGCCATCGTCACCTTGCCGACTTCGTCTCCGGATCTTACTTCGAGCGGTTCGACATTTTCCGGGCTTCCGGCTGATATGATCTCCTCGGCCTTTGCCGACAAACGCGTAAGCGGTCTTGTTATCGTGCTCGTGAGAATGATTATGAGGAGCACGTTCATGACCGATGCCACACCGAATATCAGCATGCTCATGATCTGCGTATACCTGAAAGTGTTTACAAGAGTCATGTAGTTTTCGGAGTTGATCCTGAACTGCTCGTTGTTGATCGCCTGGATATATGTGTTCAGATAGTCCTTGATCTTGCTGCATTCCTCATATTTAGCGGTATATTCGTCGATCTTTCTGCCTCGCTTCGCCTGTATAGCTTCATCGGCAGTCTTAAGATATGTCTCGAGCATATTCCTGATATCGCGCTCTGCGAGTTCTACACTGTTGTCCGTAATATCGCTGTTAAGAGATCTCATCATCTCATTCATGCTCTGTGAGGAAGCGTAATAAAGCTCAAGATCATCCGTTCCCTTGGTCTCAAGATAACCCGTAAGACCGGAATGGATATGATTCAGATTATCCGACAATTCATTGAGACTGATGTTGCTCGAGAATACCGAGTTGATCTTCTCCAATGCCTGATTAAGGTTGAAGAATACGAAGACGTTAACGCACATCGCGATGACAGATGTCGCAAGGAAGACCGCAACAAGCTTACGGGAGATCTTCATGTTGGCGAAGAAGTTAGTCATCGCTGTCCTCCTGGAGATAGCTTGAGATGTTTTCGCGGTTTATAAGGATATAGTTCGAGCTGTAGTATTCACTCACATTGCCCGTGTTGTTATATTCGTTAAGCGCATTGACGCACTGCTGCGCAACCTTCTCCGCTTCGATCGCAAAGGTTGCATATACTGAACCTTTATCGATCGCTTTAAGGATCGTCTCTGAGTCGAAGTATCCGAGCACCGTCGTCTTACCTACAAGGTTCTTATCGACTATACACTGGTAAACGCTGTCACTTGTACGGTCGTTAAGACAGATAATGACATCCGGAACTTCTTTCAGGCTGTCAAGGATGGTCATTACATCCTCCTGCGAACTGAACGGTGTCGAGATATCAACGAGGTTCGACGTAAGAACGATCCTCTTTCCTTTGAGTGATTCCTGGATAGCCGTACGGATGATATCATCGGAATTGCTGTCATCCCTGTCCAGAAGGATCAGCGCATTGAGCGGATATTTCATCTTCTCTGAAGCGATCTTCGCAAGTTCGTCACCGTACTCGGCGCCTAAACTGTAGTTGTTAAGTCCGATATAACTCTTTCTTGAAGAACTCGTACAGTCGACAAGAACAGTAACGACCGGTATTCCGTTATCAGTGGCTTTTTCTATCAGCTCAGCCGTCTCCTCCGACTCATCGCCCTCAAGTATTATTCCGTCGACTTTGGAACTTATCGCGATATTGATCCTGTCCGCCTTCGAATAATTTGTCGAAAGGTTCTGCCCCGTCATCTCGACATAGCAGCCGTTATCCTGCGCATAATCGAGGATCTCCTTATAGATCCGCTTTGACAGCTGGCTGTTCGGATCGTCGGCAATATAAGCATATAATCTCGGGTATTTCTCGATGTTCTCCTCCTGGACTTCTCCCAGGCGCCTGACGGTCTCCCTGTAGTAGAACAGTCCGGCCATGGTCGAGAAAAAAAGGACGAGCACAATACCCGCCAGAACCGAGACAACTAACCTGTTCTTTGAGACCTTCATCGGTGATAATTATACTCTATGAAAATACACATTTCATTATATGGGGACCGGAACAGGCGGGGGCATAAAAAACGGCGGGATATACCCGCCGCTTCATCGTTAAGCAATGTCAGTGTAACCGTCATTCACCGCTGCCGCCCTGCTCTTCGAACATCTTTCTTACAGAAGGGGCATTCTTCGTCAGTTTCTTGATAGTCAGATCGTCAGCCTTATCATTGGCAAGGCGCAGATTATTCTCAGAAGACTGGAGTGCCTTCTTGACCTTCTCCAGATGATCGATCGTCTTGTCGATCTCTTCGATGGCGGTCTGGAACCTCTCGCTTGCGATCCTGTAGTTCTTGCCAAACGCATCCTTAAATGCCTGCATATTGGACTCGAAATTCACAAGATCCAGTTGCTGGTCCTTCACCACCTGAAGCTCTCTCTGATACTGCAGTGAATTGAGCGCTGCATTCCTTAAGAGCGTGATCATGGGAATGAAGAACTGCGGCCTGATGACATACATCTTCGGATACTTGTAGGAGACGTCGACAATACCGTTGTTATATAGCTCATTGTCTGCTTCAAGGAGTGAAACGAGCACCGCGTATTCACAGCCCTTCTCATTCCTGTCCTTGTCGAGTTCTTTAAAGAAATCCTCATTCTTGTGCTTGGTGGCAGTAGTGTCCATCTCGTTCTTCATCTCGAACATGATAGATATGAATTCCTGTCCCTCCTCGAAATCCCTGAAGATGAAATCGCCCTTGCTGTTGGTCTCGCTTACCTTGTTGTCCTTCTCAAAATATGCATTCGGGAAGGCCGTCATGCGGAGTGAATTAAACTGGATCTGGCAGTGCTGCTCAAGGCTCTCGCCAACCATCTTCGTGGACTGGCGCGCCTTGAAATTCTTGTACTGTTCGATCTGCTCGTCCTTGAACTTAAGCTGGTTCTTATAAGACTCCTCGATGTTCTTCTCCTTAAGAGCACTCTCGGTCTTCTGATTCTCAAGCATGCTCTTGAGTTCTATTACCTCCTTGCCGATATCAGCGATCTCTTTGTCCTTGTCACGGACTGCTTCACTGACAGCAAGCTTCTTCTCCGAATCGCCCATCGACAGTTTGTTCTTAAGCTGCTCTATCTCCAACTGCTTATTCGCGATCTCTTTATCCTTTTCCGTAATGACTTCGGCAAAAGACTTCTCCTGCTCCATCTTAGCCATCTTAATGCTGTCTTTGTTCCTGTCCTCTATCTCCCTGGCGCGCTTATGAAGCTCCTCTTCAAAAGCATCATTCCTGACCTGATTCAGCAGTTCGGCATAACCGGACTCATCCACCTGGAACACTTCTCCGCACTTGGGACACTTGATCTCATGCATATATACCGTTCCTCCTTATTCGACTTCATGCTCATATTATATGTCATATTGAGATCCGATATGGGGACAATAAACGTACTTAAGCAGCGGCTCTTACTGATGTCTGGTCTTATAGTCATCCCTGATCTCGCTGAGCATCTCATCAGAATCGAATGATGCCGCCATTTCAGCAGATGATCCGGCTGCTCTTGCACAGGATACCATCTTGCCCATGACCTTGTAGTTGAGCTTGGTTCCCGCGCCGTCACACTCGTATCTGACAGCTCTGCTCTTATCGACGCCGAACCTGTCGGCAACACTTACAGCATCGATATTTGCACCGAGGAAGATGAATTCCCAGTGATTCTTCTCCTTCTTCTTCTCGACCATCTTCTTTACCTTGTCGTAGGAATACTCTCTGCTCGAATTCTCCATACCGTCCGTTGTAATGATGAACAGTGTCTTTTCCGGAACGTCTTCATCTCTTGCATGCTTATGGATGCTTCCGATGTGATGGATCGATCTGCCTACCGCATCAAGGAGAGCCGTTGAACCTCTGACGTAATACTCCTTTTCGGTTATGGGTTCGATCTCCTTAAGAGGAACTCTGTCATGCAGCACTTCCACCTGTCCGTCGAAAAGAACCGTGGATATCAGTGCCTCTCCCTCTTCCTTCTTCTGCTTTTCGATCATGGCGTTGAAGCCTCCGATCGTATCATTCTCAAGTCCGCTCATCGATCCGCTCCTGTCAAGGATGAATACGATCTCTGTCAATCCCTTTTTCATTTCCGTTTCCTCACTTTCTTCCCGCTTACCGCGATTGTTTTATCGTGGCTTCAGTATAGGTCGGATAATGATACGGGTGGTCGCCTGAGAAGCGACATTTTTATGCTCTGATTAATTAACCCAACAGCGGTTCATTGTGTTCGTATAGCGCCAGATTGATCGTCATTATGTCATATACTCCGTTATCGATGAAGTATTCGACTATAAGATCGGAAACACTCGATTTTGACAGTGCGTAACCCGCGCGTCCAAGAAAATCCTTTGTCTCATCGACATTGAGCTTTAATGCCAGTGCAAAAGCAAGTGCAGTGGGCTTTTTGGGTTTGTAATCCTTATTGCTCCTTATCTTCGAAAAGAGCTTGCGGTCAACATTCGCGCGCTTATAAACTTCGATGTCGGTATAGCCTTTCTCGGTGATCATGCGCAGAAGGCTCTCTGACCAGGTTTCCGACACCTGCTTAACCACATCTTCAAGAGATCTTTTTACCGGCACCGGACCTGCTCTTACAGGAGCTGCGGCTGCCATATGAGCTGCTGATGCCATCGCAGCGCCGCCCATGGCACCACCCATGCATGCATCCATATCAGGCGGTGCGGATCTTGATTCTTCGGCACGCAAAAACTTAGGGCGCGCACGTCTTCTTTCGCGTCTGCTTAAGCGCGGTTCTTTTGCAGCATCTTCCGGAGGAAGGCAAAAGTTCGGAAGATCGAACGGGACTTCCTCATCCGGATATTCTTCGACAGCTTTTTCTTCCACATAATTCTCGTCGATAAACTGATCCACACCGGCAAAGATCCTGCCTGATAAAGTGAATGATTCGTTATCGAAAACAACGAGCGTTATATCCATATCATGTTCAGACAAAAAGCTGCTGAAGACCGATGTCGCGGTCAATAACGCTTCGGCTTTCGGAAAACCGTTTACGCCTGTTGAAATGAGCGGGAATGCTATGCTCTCAATCCCTAACTCAACAGCTTTATTCAGACAGTTAAGGTAACAGTTCTTTAAGATCTCTTTCTCGCCTTTATCGCCGCCGTCCCAGACAGGACCGACAGTGTGGATTATATATTTTGCAGGAAGACCAAAAGCAGGTGTGACAGCTGTCTGTCCTTCTTTGATCGGTCCGATCTTTTGTCTTTCTTCAAGAAGCTTTTCGGCACCTGCCGCTTCATAGACTGCGCTGTCAGTTCCTGCCATGTAAAGCGGTCCGGGATTGGCCGTGTTTACTATCGCATCAGCTTCTATAAGAGTAATGTCATTTCGAACGATCTTAAAAGCCATATATACACCTTTTGTCTTTGATATAGTCCCGTATCTGTCTTTATATTATAGCCCCGCCAAACACATAAACAAATGTGACAAAGGTGTAAGCATTATGTAAGCAGATAAAATGGAGACGCAAATGACCGTTTTCTATACTTTGGCTGACAACATGAACAAAGAGCCGCATAAAACCCGAACTTAAGAAAATCTTAATGTCCGCGCTACTAACTTCTTAAGGCCCGCTTTGTGATAATGATGTCCGGGGAGAATAATACTATGGAAACGATCAGAATCATCAACTTCATTATCACCGCGATCTTCGCTGTCTGCTACTCATACCAGTTCATCTATGTTCCTGTCTCGCTTTGGAAACAGCGCCGCGGGAAAAAACGCATCTCATCTGCAAAGATATCTTCAGAGGAGGCAGATAAGACCCGTGATAAGTCATCAGGAAGCACAGATAAGCACTATGCTGTGCTTATCTGTGCCAGAAACGAAGACAACGTTATCGGCCAGCTTATAGACAGCATCAATGACCAGACTTATAAGGGCAGTGTCACCACATTTGTCATGGCTGACAACTGCACCGACGACACTTACGGTGAAGCAGTCCGTCACGGTGCAGTGGCTTATACCCGTTCATCGCAAAGATATATCGGCAAAGGCTATGCAATGGAAGCTTTGTTAAAAGAGATAAGACGTGATTATCCGGAAGGTTTCGACGGATTCTTTGTTTTCGATGCCGACAACATACTCTCTCCTGATTACATCGAACAGATGCACTTATGTCATCTTGAGGGCAATGAAGTCATCACTTCATACCGCAATACAAAGAACTACGGTGATAACTGGATCAGTTCAGGGTACGGCCTCTGGTTCTTAAGAGAATCCATGTATCTTAACTATCCCAGGTATAAGCTCGGAGTATCCGCAGCGATATCCGGAACCGGATTCTTCTTCTCCTCTGACGTATTAAAAGAC
>JAEEGH010026654.1_pt1 | contig 11497 bp, 15 predicted proteins | sample 9134181 | NCBI WGS metagenome assembly JAEEGH01 (sample SAMN16246544, study PRJNA631951) | gut metagenome | biome: gut microbiome; feature: rumen; material: DP-attached | host: Bos | place: Iran: Karaj | collected 2018-10 | reverse complement strand
GATTCCAGCGTGTCAAACTCCTCGTCTCTCAGGAGCATATTCACGCTCGAAACCAGTATGGCAGGATCTTTCGGCAGGTAGTCCATATCACAATTCTTATTAAATCGGAGGGCAAAGGTACTCATTTTTATTTTATTATTCGTATCTTTGTGCCCAAGTTTAACAATAGTTGATTCTTGTCACGACTCGGCATAGTTCAAGCAAGCTTGACTCTGTCCTCGCTGCTCCAAGAATTTCCAATACTTTAAGAAGAATGATAGAAATAGGTCTTAAACATACAAGTGAATTGACGGTTACTGATACTGTTACTGCTATTCAGATGGGGTCTGGTGACATGCCTGGCTGGGCTCCTCCTGCCATGATGGCATTGATGGAGAATGCTGCCATGCTTGCTGTTGCCGGCGAACTGCCTGAAGGTTACACTACTGTTGGCGGTCATATCGAATCTTCGCATCTGAAACCATCGAAGATTGGAGATAGAGTATCTGCTACAGCCGAGGTGACCAAGGTTGATGGCAAGAAGATAGAGTTCAAAGTGTCTGCCTATTCTGGCGATGCGCTACTTGGTGAGGGTATACACCTGAGATTCATCGTTGATAGGGAACGTTTCATGTCAAAACTTGGTTAATATACTGCTTCAAAACTATAACATGGCAAAGCGTGAGTACATACAAGCCAACAAGGATTGGTTGGAGGCGAAAGCTAAGGAGGAAGACGTAAAGGCCCTGCCTAAGGGCATTTATTACAAGGTGCTGAGCAAGGGCAATCAAGAGAGTGCGAAGCCAACGGTTCGCAGCATCATCACAGCCCACTATACAGGCAGAACCATCGACGGCAAGCAGTTTGATAGCAGCCATGGTGGTGTACCTTTAGCTTGCCGACTTTGCGACCTCATTGAGGGCTGGATCATCGCCATCCAGCAGATGCATATTGGCGACAAGTGGGAGATTTACATCCCTGCAGAGATGGGCTACGGCAAATTCTCCCAGCCAGGCATCCCCGGTGGCTCGACTCTGATTTTTGAAATTGAACTCTTGGGCATCTCATGACACTTCGAGAACAATTGTAATAAACAAGATGAGATTAGAGACATATAGACTCATTCTGAGGTCTTGGTATGAAAGTGATGCCGAAGAACTGTATAAGTATGCCCAAAACCCGCAGGTGGGGCCTGTCGCAGGGTGGCCACCACATCAGAGCGTAGAAGAGAGCTTGGAAATCATCCGTACTGTGTTTTCATACCCAGAGACGTATGCCGTTGTTCTGAAGGAAACGGGAAAGCCCATCGGCTGTATAGGTTTGAAAACAGGGAATGCAACGGACTTGACTGAACGCGACGATGAATGCGAACTTGGATATTGGCTGGGTGTGCCGTATTGGGGACAGGGACTGATGACAGAGGCCGCAAAGGAGATGGTTCGCCATGCATTTGAGGATTGTGGGATGATGAAAGTCTGGGTTGGCTATTACGACGGTAACAATCGCTCGAAGCGGGTACAGGAGAAGTGCGGATTCAAATACCAGTGGACTACCGACAACGTGGATGTGCCATTGATGCATGAGACACGAAAAGGGCATGTCAGCAGTCTCACAAAGGAAGAATGGATAATCCTATGACTGACTACGATTCCATATGGCGCACACAAGACGAAATCAGAACGGTGGTAAATGCCGTTCGCACTGCTCCAAGAAAGATGATGTGGGAAGAAAGATTGTCAGCATAATCTGTTCAACGCCAAACATTATTTCTGAGAATACAGAAATAATCGTATCTTTGTAGCCAAAATGAAAATCATTCATGTAGATATGGACCAGTTCTTTGCGGCTGTGGAGCAGCGAGACCAGCCGGAACTTCGTGGCAAACCGATTGCGGTGGGTCATGATGCAGAACGTGGTGTCGTATCTACGGCCAGCTATGAAGCTCGACGCTATGGGGTTCACTCAGCACAGTCAATACAGGTGGCCAAGCGTTTGTGTCCACAGCTGATTATCGTGGAGCCGCACTTCCAGCGGTATAAGGAAGTTTCGGCGCAGTTGCATGAGATTTTTCACGACTATACCGACCTGATAGAGCCGATCTCGCTTGATGAAGCCTTTCTGGATGTGACGGAGAATAAGAAAGGTATAGAACTTGGCGTGGATATTGCGCGAGAGATTAAGCAGCGTATCCGTGAGACGACGGGGCTGACAGCATCTGCAGGCGTGAGCTACTGCAAGTTCCTAGCGAAGATTGCGTCCGACTGGCGTAAGCCCGACGGACTGACGGTGATTCACCCAGACAGGGCTTTGAACTTCATCGAACAACTGAAAGTGGAGAAGATTTGGGGTGTGGGTCAGAAGACCGCAGAAAAGATGCACCGTATGGGGATCTTCACTGGCTTAGACCTCAGGAAAGTGTCGCTGAGCCGACTGACACAGGAGTTTGGCAAGATGGGACAGGTGTTCTATGACTTCTCACGAGGTATCGACAATCGGCATGTCATCAGCGAGTGGGAGCGGAAGAGTGTCAGTTGTGAGCAGACCTTTGAATCGGATATCAGCGAGAATGCTGCTGTCACCATCCATCTATATCATACGGTGCTGGAACTGATCAGACGCATTGAGAAGAACGACTTCGAGGGTCGAACATTGACATTGAAGGTAAAGTTCCTGGATTTCCATCAAATCACTCGCAGCATTACAGTTGACCATATTCTTCGCACTAAGGATGAGATCCTGCCGTTGGCTAAGCAGCTGATGCAACAGGTGGAATTTCATTCTCATCCCATCCGTCTGCTAGGTTTGGGCGTTTCCAATCAAAAGAGTATTTCTCCTCAGGAAGAGTCTCAAAGGATTGAACTGGAGTTGGAATTCGAGCCTTGGCCAGAGGACTAATTACCTAAGCATGGCTTGGCATTGTTCTTCTCCTTGTCGCCAGCTGCAAGCAACTCAGCGTCGTGGAACCATTGGAAACCGTTCTCCGTGAAATCCTCTCTCACGTCGAACTTCTTGAAACCATTCTCTTCCTGAGCAAATGCTGGAGTGACTGCCATTGCTAGAATGGCAACCAATGCTGTGATAACTGTACTTTTCTTCATATCATGTATGCCATAACCACCTGAAATCATTAAAGTATCGGAAATTCTTGGAGCAGCGAGAGCAGAATGAAGCTTGCTTCGATTCTGCCGAGTCGCGTCAAGAATCAACTTTTGTTAATAATTGGGCACAAAGTTACGAAATATTCTTCATTTTTTCGTACCTTTACACCCAGATTTAATATGTTTTGTGATATGATAGACCAGATTATTGAATTCAACAAGACATTTGTAGCTCAGAAGGGCTACGAGAAGTATCTGACGGACAAGTACCCAGACAAGAAACTGGCGGTTCTGTCGTGTATGGATACCAGACTGACAGAACTGTTGCCTGCAGCTCTCGGTCTGAAGAACGGTGACGCTAAGATTATCAAGAACGCAGGTGGTTTGGTTATCTCGGCTTTCGACTCAGCCATGCGCAGCTTGATTGTCGCCATCTATGAGTTGGGCGTGAAGGAAATCATGGTGGTGGCACACTCTCATTGTGGAGCCTGCCACATGAGCTACGACCACTTCCACCATGAGATGATTGCCCGTGGTGTGACGGACGAGACGCTCGACACCATTCGCAAGTGTGGCATTGACCTTGACCAGTGGCTGGAGGGATTCAAGGACACGCCGACTTCTGTCCGCAAGACCGTTGAGACCATCAAAACCCATCCGCTGGTGCCGAAGGATGTTTTGGTTCGTGGGTTTATCATTGATTCTGAAACAGGAGCGTTGGAAGAAATTGTATGAACATTGAGCCGGTTTTGCATAAGAAGTTGTTCCGGGAGTTGACCACGGACGAGCTGTACGAACTCCTGAGAGTGCGTAGCGAGGTATTCGTGGTTGAGCAGAACTGCGTCTATCAGGATATGGACGGAGATGACCAGAAATCCATCCACTTGTGGCTGACAGTCGCTGACAAGATCGTTGCCTTGGCTCGTGTATGTCCTGCTGGTACTCACATGAAGGAAATCTCGATTGGCAGAGTCATCACTACAGAACGAGGTAAGGGGTATGGAAAGCAGATCATGCTTCGTGCCATTGATGCTGCCATCGAACATTTTGGAGCAACCATCATTGATATTGAAGCACAGGAGTATGCCAGAGGTTTTTATGAAGGTGTAGGATTCAAACAGTCATCCGATATCTTCATGCTTGATGGTATTCCACACATTAAAATGACTTGGACGAAAGAATAGAGATTCCGAATAATCAGTTGACCTTATTCTTCATAATCCAAAGCTAGGCCTCCTTCACTGGTTTCCTTGTAGAGCGAGGGCAGGTCGTGACCTGTGCGCTTCATTACCTCCACCACATGGTCGAAGGAGATGCGGTGGTTACCGTCGGAAGTGATGGCATAGAAAGTGGCATCGGCAGCACGTGCGGCAGCAAAGGCATTACGCTCAATGCATGGAATCTGAACCAGTCCGCAGATGGGGTCACAGGTCATGCCGAGGTGATGCTCCAGTCCCATCTCTGCTGCATATTCGATCTGGTTGGGGCTGCCTCCCCATAGCTGACATCCGGCAGCAGCGGCCATGGAACAGGCTACGCCGACCTCACCCTGACATCCCACTTCTGCGCCGCTGATGCTGGCATTGTGCTTGATCACATTTCCAAAGAGTCCTGCTGTAGCAAGGGCTCGCAGAACGCGCTGCTCTGAGAAATGCAAATCGTGGTAGGATACATAGAGAATGGCTGGTAGAACGCCGCAACTGCCACAGGTGGGGGCTGTCACGATCGTGCCGCCACAGGCATTCTCCTCAATGACTGCTAGGGCATAGGAATAGAGCAAGGCGCTGTGACGAGCGGCTTCATTGTAACCTTGTGCCTTCACATAGTAGGATACAGCCTTGCGCGAAAGACCTAACGGACCAGGTATGGCACCTTCTGCATCGAGGCCTCGTTTCACGGCTTCCTGCATTGTATTAAAGACTTCTCTCAGGAAATCCCAGATTTCTGGTCCTTCACACTGTTCGACATATTCCCAGTAGCCATGGCCTGTTTTCTTGCACCATGCCATGATGTCCTTGATCTTGTTCATCTCATAGACATCACCGCCTGAAGCAAACATGTCTCCTTCTGCCTTCCCTTCTGATAATGCGCCACCGCCTACGCTATAGACTGTCCACTCATCGCCTCCGTCTGCTGTGAACTTCATGCCGTTGGGATGGAACGGCAGAAAGACCTTTGGCTCCCAGATAATGTTGACTGGGGCGATCTTACTGAGCACATCAATGATGGCTACATCGGTCATGTGACCTTTTCCTGTGGCAGCAAGGCTGCCATAAAGGGTGACTTCGAAGCTCTTGGCTTCAGGATGACGATTGGCATAGATGCGCGCTGCATTGTCTGGTCCCATCGTATGACTGCTGGACGGACCTTTTCCGATTCGGAATAGTTCTCTGAGTGATTTCATAATTCAATTCGTTTGCTTTTGGCGCAAAGTTACGAAAAATCTATGGGAAAGCCAAATTTATTGTAACTTTTCTATATATGTGACGGTCAGCGCCGTGACGGTCATTATGTGCAGCTGCGGGCTTTTTTAATCTCCTATTCTTTAAATGGTGAGACATTAATTTGGTATTTTACTCGCTTATTCGTATCTTTGCACCCGTTATGGTACAACAGATAGAGATAATACTGAATCCCAAAAGAAGAGGATTTCATTTGGTGACGAGCGAGATTGTAAGCAAATTGCCGAAACTGCCGAAGACGGGTATCGTGAATATCTTCACGAAGCACACCAGTTGCGGACTGAGCATCAACGAGAACTGTGACCCTGATGTTCGTGGGGATATGGAAACGATTTTCAATCGTCTGGTTCCAGAGAACCGTCCTGAGTACGAGCATACACTGGAAGGTGCCGATGATATGCCTGCTCACGCCAAATCGACGCTGAGCGGTGTCAGTATCACCATTCCCATCACTGAAGGTCGATTAAACCTTGGTACCTGGCAAGGGATCTACTTCTGCGAGTACAGAAATTATGGTGGTTCCAGAGAGTTGGTAGTAACAATTATAGGAGAATGATAATCCCATAAAACAAAAGGAGGTAAACATAATGGTTAACTACGGACTTAAGGATAAAGTTGCTCTGATTACAGGAGCAAATAACCCACAGGGGATTGGTGCAACGACGGCATTTGCTTTTGCTCGTGAAGGGGCAAAAGTGGTCTTGATATACAAGAGAATCCACAGGCCGTTCGACCAATCGAAGACTGACAAGAACGGTGTGGACAGGTATTTCGAAGCAAACTCAGGCAATGCTGATCGTGTTGAGAGCAGGCTAAAGGAAATGAATGCCGACTATATGATTCTGGAAAGCGACATTTCCAATGAAGCTGCCGTAAAGGAAATCTATTCGAAAGTCCTTGATCGATACGGAAGGGTCGATATTCTGGTCAACAATGCGGCCGATGGTGACATGGATGGCATTGACACCATAGAGAAAATTACGCAGAAGGTGATTGATGACACATTTGCTGTCAATGTCCGCGGAAGTATCCTGATGACAAAGGAGATGATTACTCATCGCGGTGATTATGGACGCATCATCTATATTTCAACCGATGCATCTCAGGTTTTTGCCGGACAGATAGCCTACGGAGCAAGTAAGGCTACACTTGAAGCTTTTACTCGCAGCATTGCCTTGGAGGTGGCAAAGTATGGCATTACCGTCAATTGTGTTGCGCCTGGTCCGACTCAGACGGGATGGATTGATACCGATCTGGAACAGTCAGTTCTTCCTGTCATTCCTATGGGTAAACTGATTCAGCCGGAAGATATTGCAGAAACGATTCTGTTTTTGGCAAGTGAGCAGGCGAGCATGCTAACGGGTCAAGTCATTAAAGTATCTGGTGGACATGCCTTATGAATCTCCCTAAGTTCATCATAACTCTTGACGGGTACTTCCGTCTTGGCATGGTCAACCAGCATAAGCATCTGCTGAAGCCTGGAGACCAGTGCATCGGCGGTGGGTATTACCACTTTGACTTTGTTTCCAACCGCATTCTCCTTGACAGGGAATCATACGACTTTGGTCGCCCCAAATGGCATCTGCTGGAAACATTGAAGGTTCCTTCCACCTATCGAGGCATGCGAATCGTCTATTCGTATGATGACGGTTTCCATGATGATTTCCACGTTAGTGAAGATCTGACAATTGAGTATTATGACTGATTACGATAGAGTAGGGACATAAAAGAGGGCTGACAGCTCTCATAGTCTGTCAGTCCCTTCTCTTTTCACGTCGCTCAAAGAGCAACTTATCAGTAGCCCATACAGGACGTGGCGCCCAGTGCAGTCAGGATTGCCGAAGCAATCGACACAATGATCTGCACAATAAACTTAGTAGTCTCTTTCTTCGTCATAATAACTGAAATTTAATGTTTAATCTTTCATGTTTCATGTAAGCGTTGGGGCCGAAGCCCCATGCGCTCTAATTCTTGTCGAGATCATCGCCTCCGTCGCCACCGCCGCCGGTGTTTCCACCGTTGTTGTCGCCAGAGGTGTTACCACCAGTGTTGCTGCCTGAGCCGCTACCCGAGCCGTTTCCGTTCTCGGTGCTGCCACCGTTCTGGTTGTCGTTCTCGGGATCCTCGATGGTGCCAGGGTCGGTTGAGGTCACACGCTTCACCTCCTTACCGTCGCGGTCGTAGCAGGTGATCTGGATAGCGGTGTTCTTCAGCTCGTCCTTCAGATCCACATCGGGGGTGAAGATGATGCGGCGGCTCTCGATGAGGCCGGTCTTCACGTCCTCCACCTTCTCCACAGCCTTGGAGCGCAGTCCGAAGCGCATCGTACCGAGTCCGGGGAGTGCCACAGAATGACCTTCCGTTGCCCATGCCTTGATCACCTCACCGGCTGCATCCCAGCAGGCCTGCATCACGCCGCGGCTCACACCGCTTCGGAGGGCAGCCTCCTTGATGACCTTCGCCTGCGAGAGGCTGGTGTAGAGGTCGGGTTTCAACACATAGCGGTAAACGCCAGGGTCATTCTCTTTGTTTGAAAACTTGAGCAGTCTTTCTACTGCCTTTACTTTAAGTGCCATAATTTTGTTTTAATTAAAAGGGTTTGTAAATGATTTTCCTTTTCCTTAAAACCTCTTCCTTGATCCGTGATTTTGCGGTGTGGCTGAAGAATTTTTTCTGGTAGGCCTACAAAAATTTTTACTTTGGCTTAGCCGCAAATATTGTAGCGTTTTAACTACAGTGCAAAGGTACGAATAATTTTTGGAACCACCAAATTTTTATCAAACTTTTTTCGAATTATTTTAGTGCTATTCTCTGGGTTGTGTATTCCCTAAGGTTACCCAGTTACCCACTTACCCATTTATGACAGGAGTATTTTTTACTTCAAAATTCCTATTAACTAAGAATTTATATATTATATTATATATTATAATATATAATATAATATATAAATTATAAAATATACTTTCTTTAAATAACAGGCACTTGCTCCCAATATCCGAAAACCTTCCTGTCATAAGTGGGTAACTGGGTAAGTGGGTAAATTGGTGATTCGATATTATAATAAAAAATGGGAGATTTACTTTTTCCTCTTTTCCTTTTTATGATTCCAAAGTTTGGCAGAATAGATTATTTCTATTATCTTTGCAACACAACTAAATATCCCACTTTCCGCATCAACAAATGTTATGGCTCCGAAACCATCGTCATCGGCGCCCAACAATACACCCAAAAGAACGGCAAAGGCAAAGCCGAAGTTTTCGCAAATGCCATCAAACACGACTTCAAGAGTAAGAACCCCACCACCCGCTGGAGCGACATCATCCGTTTGAAATAATATTTTTAGCCTAGAAGTTTGGTGGAGTGGAATATTTCTTGTATCTTTGCAGAAAATATGTCAGCGAACTATGGATGATATTCATTCTTTGTCTGAAGAGGACATCAAACTGAGATATATCACGCCAGCCATTCTTGCAAAAGGATGGTCAGTGCAAGATATCACGATGGAGACTAAGGTGAAGCTTACGGATGGTAAGATCAACCTTAGAGGAAACCTCGTGGCTCGTAATAAAGCCAAGTTTGCTGATTATATGCTCTACTACAACAGGGCGACGCCTATTGCAATAGTTGAAGCCAAGGATGCCAACCATTCTGTCAGCTTCGGTATGCAGCAGGCCAAGGAGTATGCCGTTATGATGGATATCCCGTTTGCTTTTAGTTCAAATGGCTTCGGTTTCCAGGAATACGATTTCCTGACAGGTAAGGAACGTTCTTTCCCGATGGATGAATTCCCCACGAAGGAAGAACTCTATGCCCGATTCCTCCATGAAAGCAATGCGGGTGAGGGTATCACTGACAACGAATTGAAGGTCATCAACCAACCTTATTGCACAGGTCAGGATATTTTTCCGCCCCGCTATTATCAGCGTAATGCCGTCAATCGAACGGTGAATGCGGTGGCTCGTGGCGACAAGCGGATGCTGTTGGTGATGGCTACAGGCACGGGTAAGACCTACACCGCCTTCCAAATCGTCTATCGTCTGCTGAAGACGGAGCTAGTGAAGAAGGTGCTTTATCTGGCAGACCGTAATATCTTGGTTGATCAGTCTATCGAACAGGATTTCAAACCTCTCACCAATACCATCCACAAAGTGAACTATCAGCAGGACAAGGAGCATCCAGATACCGCTCACGAGGTATATTTCGCCCTCTACCAGCAGTTGATAGGTAAAGAGGGCGCTAAGAACTACGAAGAACTGTTCAAACCTGAATTCTTCGATATGGTGATTGTCGATGAGTGTCATCGTGGCAGTGCGAAGGATGATAGCAACTGGCGTGAGATACTGGAGTATTTCGAGGGTGCTATTCAGTTAGGTATGACAGCTACACTCAAGGAGACGCGTTATCAGTCGAACATCAGCTACTTCGGAGAACCGCTTTATACCTATAGTCTGAAAGAAGGTATCGACGATGGTTTCTTAGCACCCTTCAAGGTGATCAATATCACAACGAATATCGGTGACGAATGGCGACCCACCAAGGGACAGCGCGACATCAACGGCAACGTGATAGAAGACCGTATCTACAACAATACCGACTACGATTACAACATCATCATAGAAGACCGCATCCGTGAGGTGGCCCACGAGGTGAGCAGTTACCTGAAAGCCACTGACCCGATGGCGAAGACCATCGTCTTCTGTGCTGATGAAGATCATGCGGAGCGTATGCGTGTGGCATTGGTGAATGAGAACCCTGAGATGTGCAAAAAGAATCCTGACTATGTGGTGCGTATCACTGGCAGCGATCCCTATGGTCAGTCCAAGCTCGACTATTTCATCTCCGTTGCCTCCAAGACGCCCGTGATAGCTACCACCAGCAAACTGCTCTCCACGGGTGTGGATTGTAAAATGGTGAAGCTCATAGCCTTAGACCAGCGCATCAACTCGATGACGGAGTTTAAGCAGATTGTGGGTCGTGGTACGCGAATCCGTGAGAAAGAGGGTAAGACGCATTTCACCATTATGGATTTCCGCAATATCACTCGCCTCTTTGCCGATCCCGATTGGGATGGTCCGTTGGAAGTGGATAAAGGTTATATGCCAGACAAAGCCAAACCCTATACGCCTCCAAAGGATAAGCCGGATGACGGAGGCGGCGTGCATGAAGAAAAACCCATCGTCAACAGAGACGGTTGCGAGGTGAAGATCATCAATAAAGTGGTGTCGGTCTATGACTCTAACGGCAAGTTGTTGCGGACGGAGAGCATTACGGACTATACGAAAAAGAACATCAACGACACCTATGCCAATCTCAATGACTTCATCCTGCATTGGAATGCGGCAGAACGGAAGGGGGAGATTACAGAACTGATGCGTGAGAATGGCATTGACCTCCAAGCCCTGAAACACGACCAGGGAATGGATGATGTCGATGACTTTGATTTCATCTGCCATATCGCCTATGGCAAGAAACCCCTTACCCGAAAGGAACGTGCGGAGAATGTGAAGAAGCGCGATGTATTTCATAAGTATGGCCCCGAGGCTCAGAAGGTATTGGAGGCATTGCTTGATAAGTATATGAACGAAGGTATCAGTCAGTTGGAGAACCGCAAGGTGCTCACCCTTGATCCCTTCCGACAGATGGGCTCGCCCTCTGGTATCGCCAAATTGTTTGGTGGCAACCAGCAGTATATGGCAGCCGTCAAAGAACTCGAAGATAGTATTTACAACGATATAGCTTAACATTAAAAATGGCACTTACTAATTTTGTAAAGAACATCCGAAACATCATGCGCAATGATGCAGGTATCAATGGCGATGCCCAGCGCATAGAACAAATCGCATGGATGCTCTTTCTGAAAGTTTACGACGAGAAAGAAAACGATTGGGAATTCAACGAAGACAACTATACATCCTTTATCCCCGAAAACTGCCGTTGGCGCAACTGGGCGAAGGATGA
>JAEEGH010026651.1_pt1 | contig 11498 bp, 9 predicted proteins | sample 9134181 | NCBI WGS metagenome assembly JAEEGH01 (sample SAMN16246544, study PRJNA631951) | gut metagenome | biome: gut microbiome; feature: rumen; material: DP-attached | host: Bos | place: Iran: Karaj | collected 2018-10 | reverse complement strand
GGTCAACTGAACGAAAAAATCCAGATGCTGCTCGATATGCAGGAGCATCCCGAAAAATACTCGGAACAGACATTGGAGACAATGCTGAAAGACCCCGAAGTGCGCGAACTCATGGAGGCTACGGCGCAGTTGAAGCAGGCCATGACTTGGGAGAACACAGGCAAGAATACTACAAACGTAGATGCCGAGTGGCAGCGCTTTTCAAAGAGCCATTACACCGAAAGCAAACCCCGCCGTGGATGGCTGAAGGTCGCCGCAACATTCATTGGCGTACTCTTTATCACAGGCATGGCTTTTGCTACTATCCACATCGTTCGTAACGTTGTTGAAAAAGATACAAAAGCCCCTGTTCAAGAAACAGAGATTTCAGACTCTCATCAACCTGTCATTTCGGCTGATACTATCAAGAGCGACACCATTGTCATGGCAACGCCAGTTATTTTCGACAATGTTACGCTGGATAGCATTGCCAAGGACATTGCAGCCTATCATCACATCGGTATGGACTTGCGGAACGATCAGGCCCGTCAACTCCGTTTCTATTTCATTTGGAAACGGGACGACAGTCTGCAAGAGGTAGTCGAGAAGTTGAATATGTTCGAGCATGTCAATATGGCTGTAGAGGACGGTAAACTGATTATCCGATGATGAGGTACTTCATGATGACCTTTATTGCCCTGTTCTGTTTCATCAACGTTCAGGCGCAAAAGATTACGCGCAGTTACGACAACGTATCTATGTCGGAGGCTCTGCGTGACCTCAACGAGCAGTCTCGCGATTATAACATCAGCTTTCTCTATAATGAGTTAGAAGACTTCCGCGTAACAACCAGCATCAAGCACAAGTCTGTCACAGATGCTATCATGCAGATCATTGGCTTCTATCCTATCCGTGTTGTAAAGCGTGGTGAAAGCGAAATCTATGTGGAATGTACCCATAAGACAGAACACCATCTGAATGGCACCATCATCGACGAGCAAGGCCAGCCTGTTGCATACGCTAATATTTACCTGCTTCATCCATCAGACTCAACAGTAATCGGTGGAGGCGTGAGCAACGAGGCAGGCGTTTTTGTCATCCCCTATGAGCAACCTACCGTTCTTGCCCGTATCTCATACGTGGGTTACAAGACCGTCTATCGCCTATGTAATAACGAACAAGTTGGAACTATTCAAATGAAGCCTGAAACGATGACAATCAAGGGTGTTATTATAACAGGTGAGCGCCCCAAGGTGCAACTGCAGGGCAACTCTCTCGTTATGAATGTAGAGGGCACAGTTATGGAACGAATGGGTACCGCTGAGGATGTGCTTTCCCGTGTACCTACCATTTCAAAAAAAGGAGATGTATTTGAAATTCTTGGAAAAGGCGTGCCATTAATTTACCTGAATAACCGTAAGTTGACAGACTTACAGGAACTGAAGAATATCCAGTCCGACAACATCAAGAACGTAGAGGTGATTCAGAATCCCGGTGCCCGATATGATGCATCCGTCAATGCAGTCATCATAATTCACACCAAACGCGCTACGGGCGAAGGCTTGGGTGTAGAGTTGTCATCATGGAGTCGCAAGGGACATGGTTTTGCGAATAACGAGCGCATCAACCTAACCTTCCGCACTGGAAAACTGGAACTGTTTGCAAATCTCTTTGGAGCTTACAATAAGCGGTGGGAGAAGGGCGAGTTCGAGCAGACCGTCTTTGCTGACACACTATGGGTAATTACCAACAAGCAGAAGGACAAGGTTTACAATCCATTCCTTGAAGGCCGCTTTGGCTTCAACTACCAGCTTAACGATAACAACTCTTTTGGCGGTTTTTATCAGAATACTTACGACTACGTGAAGACATGGAGTGACTATGACGATGACCTGCAAGCCAACGGCACCATGTACGACCATTTGCAGAACAGCGGTATCAGCAGAGCAGAAGGTGCGCCCAAGCATCAAGTGAACCTCTATTATACCGGCAAGGTCGGACAGTTTGGCATCGACTTCAACGCCGACTACACCTTCCGTAACCAGCGCAACCGCAATCAGCAGCAGGAACTGAGCGAAGCGTATGAAGACCGCGACGTGAACACTTATGCCTTGACGCGCAGTAGGTTGATGGCAGAGAAACTGTTTGTCACTCATCCACTGTGGAAAGGGCAGATAGAGGTCGGCGAAGAATACACCAATACCCGTTGGAACAGCAGTTTTGAGAATGAGGAGGGGTATATCTCCAACAGCGACAATGAGCAACATGAGCGAGCCTTTGCGCCTTTCTTGGAACTGCGCCAACAACTGGGCCGCTTCCAACTGTCGGCAGGTCTGCGTTACGAGCACGTGGAATCTGAATATTTCGTAGGCGGCATCCGCCGTGATGAGCAATGCCGCATCTACAACGACCTATTTCCATCGGCAGCCTTATCAACATCCGTGAAGAAATGGCAATTATCCCTCAGTTATAGCAAGCGCACCACGAGGCCCTCCTATTGGCAGTTGAGCAGTGATGTCATCTATGAGAACCGTCTGAATTTGCAGACAGGTAATCCCTATCTGAAACCCGTCAAGTACCACAACGTAAATGCGATGGCGATGTGGAAATGGCTCTATCTTAATGTCAATTTCTCCCATTGCGTTGATCCCATCCTTTACACTGCAGGAAGTTTGGAGAATGATAGCAAAGTGAATCTCGTTACCCGTAAGAACTATGACCATGTAGATTGGCTTATTTTCACTATAGGTGTGCAGAAGAGCATCAAATTAGGCGATGCCACTTGGACACCGCAGTATAATCTCTCACTCATGAAGCCGTGGTTTAAGGCAGCGTTCTTGGATGGGCAGAAAAGTTTTAGCCAGCCCATGCTTTCGTTGCAATTGGGTAATATCGTCATGCTCCCTCAAGACTGGCTGCTCCAGGGCGACTTCAATGTGCATACGCATGGATGTACAGGGGCTAATGCCATGTCGGAATGTACCAATCCAATACTTACACTCAGTGTCAGCAAGGACTTCTGCAAGCGCCGGTTCAACGTCAAACTCTCAGCCGAGGATCTCTTCAATGGCGGTATCAGCCGGTTTACACTTTACAGCAACCGGTTCATGTTCCGCAAGATGGAGGACAACGATTCACGATGCGTCACCCTTTCGCTGCGCTACCGCTTTAATGTCACCCCATCGAAGTACAAGGGTACAGGAGCCGGCAATGCGGAAAGAAACCGCCTATGACTATCCCAATGGCGTTTCTGCGACAAACATCCTACCAGCTTCATCATTACACCATTACAAAGGAAAGGATATATATCGCAGAACGCCATTATCATGTATCAATTTCCCCGTCCCCCTGATACACGTCCCCCTGATACACTTATCGTTATAATGGGCGCAGTGTTCGCCCCGTGGGTAAATAATCGCCAAAGAATCACCTCTACTTGGAAAAATGGATGGTGAAGCGGGTCAGGTGGTCGGAAGGGTCTGTCATCAGGCTGAAAGTACAATGATGGGCGGTGAGGATGTCGCGGATAAGCAAAAGACCGAGACCCTGACCCTGTGGCTTGGTGGAGAAGAAAGGCGTGAACAAATGAGGTGCAACGGTAGGAGGGATTCCACGTCCGTTGTCGGTGATGGTGAGTTGTGAAGGAACGGAAGTGATGGTGATGAGTCCCCTACCCTCTCCAATGCTTTCAACAGCATTCTTGACGATGTTGATCAGCACTTGTTGAAACAGGATGGTGTCGATACGAACAGGAACCGCCTCATCCGTGAGATAAAATTCAAGTTGGACATGGGCTGACTGACAAAGGTTCTCAAGGAAAGGTCGGCAGGCCTCCACTTCCTCACTCAAGTCACAAAGCTGGAGTTGGGGTTGTGGAATCTTCACGACATCGGCAAAACGAGTGACAAATTCTGAAAGCGCCGTGAGCCGTTCGCTGGCCCCATCCACATCCTCCATCTTCAGTTTTCCATTCTCCATCAGACTCACAATGCCCGCCACACCGTTGTTCACCTCGTGGGCGATCATTCGGATGACTCGTTCGTAAGCCGCTTTCTCTGCCCGGCGCACCTCAGATGTCAATGACTCGATGAGGAAGAACGGATGTCGATAACCACGGTCAGGAAAAGACTGATGGCTGATGCGGTAGAGTTGTGGGGCACCTGGTATGCGTATGGTGGTGTTCTCACCCAGCGGCAATGAGCGCATAGCTTGCTCTATGGCCGGTGAGAGTATTTCATGCGCTGCAGGATTCATGGAGGTGATCTTGCCATTGATATCGCATTGCACGATGCCCATGGGTGATGCCTCGATGAGAAGACTTAGGAAGGAATACTGTTCCTCAAGTTTCAGATGCTCGTTGCGCAAACGGTTGAGCAGGTCATTAAACGTCCGGACAATAACATCAGTCTCGTGCTGTCCCGATGGAGCGAGCCGTGTGGTCAAGTCCAACTCCCGCACCAGTTCCATGCCACTGACGAGCGTATCATAGGGGCGGATGGTCTTTTTGTAGAAAAGCCATAGATAAGCCATCATCAGGACCACGAAACCCTCGGTCACGTAGAACAGCGATGACGGGGATTTCAAATCCCCACCAGCGCGAAACGTGGCAAAAAGAGCAATGCCTGCCATCAAGACGATGCCCAAACCAAGGATGAGAAAATAATGTTTCAGCTTCACCTTTATATCTTTAATTTTTCATCTTTCATCTCCCTATAGTCCATGCTTCTCTATTTTGCGATAAAGGGCACCACGGCTGATGCCAAGTTCCTTCGCCACGAGTGAGAGATTACCATTGTGCTTGACGATGCATGCGGCGATGGCGTTGCGCTCAAGAGATGAAAGGGAAACACCTTCCATTCCTGCATTGAAGTCTGATATCAGACTCCCCTTTTCTCCTCTATTCACAGATGAAGCGGCAAGTGTTTGGAAGTCTTCCACATCCAATATGTTCTTCTCGGGGTTCTTCATCAACAACGCCCTTTCCACCAGATTTTTCAGTTCACGGATATTTCCTGTAAAAGGGAGTGTCTGAAGATAGGCGATGGCTTCAGCCGACACTATCGTGGACATGATGCCGTTGACGGCACAAGCATCACTCAGGAAATGTTCGACAAGGAGAGGAATGTCTTCACGGCGCTCTCTCAGAGGAGGCAAGTGCAAATTGATCAGGTTGATGCGGTAGAAGAGGTCTTCGCGGAACGTGTGTTCCCCGACCATCGCCCTCAAGTCTGCATTGGTGGCACATATCACGCGGACATCAGCAGTGCGTGTGTGGCTGTCGCCCAACACCTCGTAAGTCTGGTCCTGCAACACACGCAGCAACTTCACCTGACTGGCCAATGACAGTTCGCCTATCTCGTCCAAGAAAATCGTCCCTCCCTCTGCCAATTCAAAACGACCGATGCGGTCGGCAGTGGCGTCGGTGAAGGAGACTTTTTTGTGCCCAAACATCTCGCTCTCGAACAAGGATGTGGAGATGCCGCCGAGGTTCACTTTCACAAACGGCCCCGAAGCTCTGCGGCTCTGTTTGTGGATGGCTTCCGCTATCAATTCCTTGCCTGTGCCCGACTCACCTGTAATCAGTACTGGTGCATTGGTCGGTGCCACGCGGGCGACAGTATCAAGGACATTCATCAAGTAGGGGCTGTCGCCGATGATACCATATCTACCTTTCTCTGATTTGGTATTTCTTGGGGTGGGAGTCTTGTCGCTGTTCCCATTTGCTTGAAGTTTTGGCATAGAACTTAACTTCAGTGCCGTTTCTATCCTGTCCAGCAGCACCCCATTGTCCCAAGGCTTTGTGATGAAGTCGAAAGCCCCAGCCCTCATCCCTTGGACAGCCAAATCGATCGTGCCCCACGCTGTCATGAGGATGCACGGCACTTCCGGACGGAAAACCTTGATTTGCCTGAGCAGTGTCAAGCCCTCCTCGCCATCGGTGGAAAGGGAATAATTCATGTCCATCAGCACAAGGTTCACTGCGGGAACGGTGCGGATCACCTGTATGGCCTCTTTGGGGGTTTCTGCCAGAGCCACCTCATACCCGTTGCGCTCGAGCACGAGTTTCAACGAGAGCCGTATGTTTTTATCGTCGTCAACAACAAGAATCATGATAGATATTTCATATGAACAATTGAGGTTATTTCGACTCCCTGGCGAAGCGTATTTTCCGCTCCTCAATGACACGTTTGTAGGTACGCTTCATCTTGTCATTCAAGAAGGATCGGTCAATGAGCGCGTATGCCTCTTGCGGTATTCGCATGAACATATCGAGTACTTGGGCTGCACGTTTCTTTGGTAAACCAATCCGGTCAGCAAAGCGTTCAAAATCCAACCTGCAGGGATGCCCTGTCCTGTCATAGACATCGCTTTTCTCCATTTCGGGCGAAAGGCCGTCAGTCAGTCCCAAATCACTGCCACTTTGTATGTGGATGCATGTATTGACAAGGTCGTAGGCAGGAGCCAAGAAATACTCACCATTCTTGTTGATGAGTGAGAAATTCTTCATATGGGCATCCTCGTTGGCAAAGAGATAGTTGAACACTACCAGTCTGAAAAACTGTTCCATCTGTGGCATCCAAGCAGGCACAAACCGTCTGATGGCATCTGCTATCTGCGCATAGTTGCCGTGATATTTGAAATTGCTGTCGCCACCTTCCTCCGTCATTTGCAGAACTGTGGCAAAATCCTCTTGAGAACAATCTTTCACACCATTCGTCACATCAAAACGCTTCGTGACATAGACAGGCTGTCCACTACTGCTGAAACATAATCCGTTGCTTGCGGTGCGTATGCCATACACCTGGGATGCCATCTGCATGGTGAGATGCTCGTTAGCAGGTATCTGCTTGCGGGTGGAGAGACTCAGATTGAAAGGAGTGGGCTTCAAGATATGAGTGGCCTGTTCGCCTTCACGCGCCAGACGAATCCTCCCGTTATCGACAACGGCAGAGAATTTCTCCTGAGCACCTGATATCGACATGTTCTGCATATTCTCCAAAGCAAGTCTCTGGTCAGACTCATTCTCAAAGTCAATGTCAATGAAAGGTGAAACCACCACTCCGTCAAAGAGTTCTTTCACGGCTTTGGGTGAATAAGTGACATAACCCGGTCGCAATGTTGATGGACAAACTTCTATCGTTTTCATGCTTCAGGTCTTTTTAAAACAAACTTTCCAATAGCATCCATACCACAAATCATCTCCAGCATGCCGAAGAAGTCGTTTTCGTCAACTTTCCTGAGTCTGCACAAAGTCTGGCGATTAGCTCCCTCTGGCAGCATATTGGTAAATACCGGAAAGATGCGTTTTGCACGATATACCTTTTGGTTTTTGGGCATGTTGACAGACACAGGTGGCGTGCTGGTGTCGGCAAGAAAGGTATCATCGTAAGTAAACTCATAGTCGCCCCTTGACCACTCAACGAGTTGTCCGGCAAATACGTCGCCATAATATATATCTACTTTTCTCATCACCTACATCATTTGACGGTCTGTCTGACCTGCAACACCATTTCCATCCCCACCACATCAAGTATCTTCTGAAGAGTATGTAGCGTTGGGTTGCCTACGCCACGCTCCAGATCCTTGACAGTAGATATGCCTATTCCAGAGTAATCCGAGAGATCCTGTTGTGAGATTCCCAGCAACGCCCTACGTTCTTTAATGACCAATCCTATATCCATCAATGTATGTTTTATCGTACTTTTGATGCAAAGATAGTAAGAAATTACGATGTCACAAGTCAAAAGTACGATTTTTCATACTTTCTTAATTCATTTTAACGATAGTACTTCTTACTTCAACTTCAACTTCTCCTTCCCTTTATACTTCGTCATATCACTGACCACCACCTTTTCGCCAATTTCCAAACCGCTGATGACCTCGATATAATCATAGTTGCATTCGCCGAGCCGCACCTCACGGGGCTGAAGCAGGTCACCGTTCAGGACAAACAAGGTGTAATCGCCCGGACCGCTGTAGAAAGAACCGTTGCTGATGCGGAGCACATCGTCCTTGATGCTGGTGATGACGAAAACCTCCGTCTTTAGTCCCGACCGCAAACGCGGATGGCTTGTGTCATCGGGCAGGACAGTGAAAGTGATAGCCCCACTCTGGCTGAGTGGCGTCACGGTGTTGATAGTGCCCGGCAAGCGCTCTTTGCCGATCTTGAGGATGACCGACCCGCCCACGCTGACACGGTCGCCATAACTGTCGGATATCTCACATTCCGCCTTGAAATGCGAGAGGTCGCTCACCACCGCTATCTTCTGCCCAGCGCCCACGGTGCTTCCCACTTCACTGTTGATGTAGGTCAGCGTGGCTTGTCGGGGTGAACGTATCTTGGCGTCATTCAGCGTGCGTCGCTTCTCACTCACGCCCTTTTCGAAAATGTTGTTTTGCAGTTGCTGCATCCGCATATCGGCCTGCTTCACCCGCTGTTCGTTCTGGTATTGCTGCCGCAACTGGTTCAACTGCAACTGTGCCGTGCGCAAGGCTGTCTCAGCCTGTCGCACCCGGTCACGGGTGCCCGACCCGAGGCTGTCGAGATAGAGTTCGTTGCGCAACTGCGCTTCCAATTGAGATACTTTCATCTCCTCCACTTTGATCTGCATCCGTCGGTCGGAGAGTTGCGTCTCCGTGTTCGCCTGCAGTTGGACTGTCTGCTGCCGACGGATCTCTCGTTCGTCCAATGCCTTGGCATAGTCCGTCTCTGTCGATTGCAGGTCAAGGCGCAGCAGTGGAGTGCCCACTTCCACATGGTCGCCGCTATGGGCATAGACCTCCAGGATTTGCGAACTAATGGGCGAGATGATGACCTCTTCGAAAGCCGGCACGACACGCCCAGTGGCCGACACGCTCACGTCTATCGTGCCGCGGTCCACTTCCGAAAAAACCAATGATTTGCGATTCACAGAAGGCATCATTTGCATCCCCAACCAAGCAGCAATGCCTGACACCACCGCAACTATGGCAACCGCCATCAATATCTTCCGCATTTTGCGTGTTCGCTGCTCTTTGACAGGTATCTGCCGATCCATCGTCTGATTGTCTGCTTTCATTGTCTTACAAGTTTTTCTATGTCTGCTGTGAGTTCACAGCCGCGCTCGAAGTCCCAGAGGGCGATGCTGCGGATCTGATAGTAATAATACCAGTAGTTGAAGAGTTGCTGGATGCGGTTCTGCCGGGCCTGGTCTTTGGCCTTTTGCGCATCAGAGAGTTCGAGGGTGGAAATGCTGCCAATCTTAAAGGTCTCGACATTGGTGTGGTAGCGGCGACGCGCGATGGTGTCGGCCTCGCAGGCGATGCGCAGTTGCTCGGCCTGGTTGTTGAACTGTTCGGTCAAGATAAAAATATTCTGGCGGAACTCCTGGGCCTGTTGACGCAACTGACCTTGTACGATTTCCCGGTTGCTTTCCGCCACACGTCGCTGTCCCTTGCGCTTGCCCCAGTCGAGGAGGGGAATGGTGACACCCACCTGCACCACCTCGTTGCTCAGCAGATGGCGGTAGGCACTGCTCATGTTGTTGCCTGTGCCGGTATAGCCCAACTGGGCATAGAGGTTGATGCTCTGGCGGTTGGCGCGGGCAGATGCCACGGCATAGTCGGCCTCGAGTTGTCGGCGGCGCATGGTGGTGGCAAGGGCGTTATTGCGCAGGGCGTGCCCCAACACATCATCATAGACGAGGCGCAACTGCGGAATGTCTTCAGGCACGGCGGGCATGATGTCGGCCTCCACATCGAGAAACGAGCGTAGGGCAAACTGGTTGGCTTGCCACATACTCTCGCTGTTGGTCAGAGCGCTGCGGGCGGTGAGCACATCGAGGCGCATCTGCAGCACATCGTTCTCGCTGACGGTACCCATGCGGCGCTTGGCCTGTGCCACCTCATAGAGTTTCTCGGCAGTCTGCAGGTTCTGGCGGGCGATGTTCACCTGTTCACCGGCCAACAGCAAGCCGAAATAGAGGCTGATGGCCTGCATCGCCACCTGCTCCGTCTCGGTGAGAAAGCGAGCCTGCGCCTCGCGGTAGCGCAGGGGTTCGATGCGGCGGTCCCATTTTTGGTGATTTGTTCCAAAGAGGGGCTGCGAGAGGGTGATGGCCACGGGCAGCGACATCAACTGATTAGCCCCCTCCCGACCTCCCCCAGTAGGGGAGGTGACAGACTGGTGCAGATAGTCGAGCGACGACTCCACACTGAGCGTGCCGCCTGTGGGCCACAGTTTCTGAGTGATGTTCAGCGAGCCATCCAATCCCAGGTAATCGTTGCGGACAAATGACAAACCGCCGTCGGCCTGCTGATAACTGCTGTAGCGTTTGTTATAGCTCGGCAGGGTGCCCTGTAGCGACACCTCCGGCAACAGGTCGGCTTTGTAACTGCGCCACTGCCAGTAGGCAGAGCGCAGTTCGCCCAAAGCCACGGCGGCGTCCACACTCTGGCGGCGCGCCATCGTGATGCACTCGTCGAGGGTGAGGTGGAGGGTGTCCGTTTGGGCAAAGGCGGATAGCGCATTGCAAATGCTTATACTCAGTGCAGCCGAATTGCAAATTTGTCTGAGCCAATGTGAATTGCAAATTCGTCTGAGCCAATGTCTATTCATGTCGCAAGGCTTCTACGGGACGTTTATACATGGCACGGAACGTGGGCACGACCATGCCGAGGGTGACGATTATCAAAAGCAGGACGTACTGGATGACGCAGACGACGAGGAAGTGCAGCCAGAAAGTGTTCACCCAGTCGGTCTCCTGACCCGTACCCGTCATGGTAAAGCCCTGGGCGAGACCGATGTTCATGGCAAACTGGAGCCAGATAACCCATCCGATAACACAGGCGACAAACGTTAGCAGGGCAGCCTCGCGCCATAGCATCCATAACACATTGCTGCGCTTGGCTCCAAAACTGCGCATGATGCCGATGTCCTCGGTGCGCTTTCGGATTTGCAGCCAAAAGGTTCCGAGTGTGCCAAGGACGACGTTCAGAAGTAGCAGGGCGATGAATGTACCCATGATGCTGAAGAGCATGTTGTCGGAGACATTATTCGATATTTGCTCTTGATATTCGGTGTAAGTGCGGGCGTTGGCGAGGCCGTATTCACCCGTCATCAAGTCCAACTGCCTTTCTGCCGAATTCTGCCGGATGACAAACTCATCCGCATCCTCGCTGGAGCGTAGTCGGATGAGCATCTTCGGCGTGTTGTTCGAGAGGGCCGTCACTCGTGTTAGGACAGCGTAGGCATAGCGTTCGCGGGGCTTCATGCGGAAATCTTCAACCACGCCGAAGACCGTATAGCGGGCAACAATCTTGTTTGCTGGGCCATGCTGCACGGCATCCCCGTCGTAGTCGGTCTCCACGATGCGGCGGCCCACGGCTTGATCGGTGCCGAAGAGCGCCAAAGCCATTGAGCGGGTGATGATGGCACCGTCGGCAGGACACTCGTTGGAGAGTTTTTCCGCCGATGGACTACCCTCGACGGGTGTCAGACCCTGTGTCTCGAAGAATTGCTCGCCAAGCAAGAAGCACTT
>JAEEGH010026650.1_pt1 | contig 11499 bp, 8 predicted proteins | sample 9134181 | NCBI WGS metagenome assembly JAEEGH01 (sample SAMN16246544, study PRJNA631951) | gut metagenome | biome: gut microbiome; feature: rumen; material: DP-attached | host: Bos | place: Iran: Karaj | collected 2018-10 | reverse complement strand
ATAGGTAAATTTTCTAAAATCGAGACTGTAGATTTAAATGGGGTAAAAAACGATTATATTGAGATAATTTATGCAAATGACGACAAGCTTTATGTACCTCTTTATCAATTCAATTTAATTAGAAAATATGCAGGAAAAGAGGGAGCTAATCCCAGGCTCAATAATCTCAATTCTAAACAACGGGAAAAAACAAAAAAGAAAATCAAAGAAAGAATCAACGATTTAGCTGATAGATTATTAACTCTTTATCAAGATAGAGCAAAAATTCAAGGTTTTGCGTTTGGAAAAGATGACGACCTTCAAAAAGAATTTGAAATTAGTTTTGAACATACATTAACTAAAGATCAAGAAAAATCACTTCAAGAAATAAAAGAAGATATGGAATCTAGCCATCCAATGGATAGACTTTTATGTGGTGATGTTGGATTTGGTAAGACAGAAGTTGCACTTGAAGCAGCGATGAAAGCTGTATTAAGCGGCAAGCAAGTTTGCTTTCTTTGCCCAACAACAATCCTAGCAAGTCAACACTATAAAGTCGCTTTAGAGCGTTTCAAAGATTTTCCTGTAAACATCAAAATTTTAACAAGAATGAATAGCGCGCAAGATGAAAATCAAATAAAAAATGGCGTTTCTGCAGGGAAAATTGATATTTTGATAGGAACTCATAAGCTTTTATCTAAGAGTTTGGAGTTCAAAAATTTAGGTCTTTTGATTATTGATGAAGAGCAAAGATTTGGAGTTGAACAAAAAGAAAAAATCAAAGAGTTATATAAAAACATTGATGTTTTAACATTAAGTGCCACCCCAATTCCAAGAACATTACAATCATCTTTAATTGGTTTAAAGAACATTTCTACAATTGAAACCGCTCCAGAAGGAAGGATGCCAGTTCAAACATATGTTATTAATTATGATGAGAACGCTATTAAAGAAATTATAAGTAGAGAATTAGGCCGCCAAGGGCAAGTTTTCTATGTATATAACGAAATCGCTACAATTTATAACAAAGCTTTGAAGCTACAAAGGCTTTTACCAACAGCAAAAATAGCGATTATTCACGCAAAAATGGATAAAGAAGACATTGATAATGTAATGAATGATTTTTATGAAGGAAATATTGATGTTTTACTTGCAACAACCATTATTGAAAACGGAATAGATGTAAGAAACGCCAATTTATTAATTGTAGAAAACGCAGATAGATTTGGTTTAGCTCAGCTATATCAAATTAAAGGTAGAGTCGGACGTGGAGATCGTATCGCTTTTGCTTATTTAACGATTAAAGAAAACAAAAAATTAACTGAAGAAGCAAAAAAGAGACTTAAAGCAATACAAGATTTTACAGAATTGGGAAGCGGTTATAAAATCGCGCAAAGAGACCTCTTAATTAGAGGTGCTGGAGACATTTTAGGTCCTGAACAAGCTGGATTTATTGATTCTGTTGGCATTGATATGTACATAAGATTGCTTAATGAAACTATTAAAGAAAAGCAAGAAGGCAAAGTAAAAGAAGAAAGCAAAAAGACAAATCAAGTTTCTCAAATTTCAGCATTTATTCCAAAAAACTTTGCAAATTCCGAAGAAAAAATCGAAATTTATCAAAAAATTGTTTCTACAACAACGCTTGATCAACTTGCTGTTTTAGAACGTGATTTAAAAGATCAATTTGGGAATTTACCAGAAAGCACAAAAGGAATATTTGTAAAAAGAGCTATCGATATATATTTAACTTTTGAAGAATTTAAAGAGTTCTTAGATTATGGAAAATTTGTTGAAATCAAACTTTCCGAATGTTTCTCTGATATAAACGGAATAGGTACAACACTATTTACATCTTTAATTCAATATACAAATAAGATTAAAATGACTTATAGAAATCACTTAATTCATATATCTATAGATAAGATAGATGAATGGGTTGAAACACTAACAAGTATTTTAAGAATCGTTCATAAAGTTTATATGTCTAAAAGAAGGGCGGCATTTGTAGATGAGAATTGATAAATATTTAAAATTAACAAGATTAATTAAAAGAAGAACCGTAGCTAAAGAGCTTCTTGATAGAGGTATTTTTACAATTAATGGAAAAACAGCAAAACCATCGAGCGAAATTAATGAAAATGACATAATTGTTTTGCCTTTAGGACGCCACGAATTAACTGTAAAAGTTTTAAAGATTGCTAATGTTGTAAAAAAGGAAGATAGTCACGATTTATATGAAATTTTAGAGGATAAAATCATTAACAAAAATGAAGACGAACTTGAATAAAAATGAAAAATATCTATTAGCGTGTAGTTATGGACCAGATTCCATGGCGCTTTTTCACATGTTATTAGAAGAAAACATTTATTTTGAGGTCGTACATGTAAATTATCACATTCTAGATCAGGCAGATGATGATGAAAAAGGCATTAGAGACTATGCAAAAAAGCACAACGTTGTTGTTCATGTATTAGAAACCCAAATGCCAAAAGGTGTTAATGAAGAAGATTGGGCTAGAAAAGTAAGATACGATTATTTTGCTGATGTTGCCAAGTTAACAGGGATTAAAAATGTTTTAGTTGCTCAACACATTGATGATTTTATTGAAACTTATTATCTCCAAAGCGAAAGAGGAGTGGTAAGTTATTATGGAATTAAAGAAATTAGTGAATACAAGGGAGCAAATATAATTAGACCATTTGCACTCAAATATACTAAAGACGAGCTTATGGATTATGTAAAAAAGAACAACATTCCATATTCGATTGACCCATCAAATTTAATTCCTGTTTTTAAAAGAAATAAAATCAGAATTGAAATTATCAACAAATTAAATCGAGAAGAAAAAAATCAAATTTTAAATGAAATTTTGAAAAAGAATGAGGATTTGCAAGGTTTTTATAACGAAATTAGTAAATTTGTTAATAAAAATTCTGTGAAAATTTCTGATTTCAATTCGAAATTTAATGATGAAAAAAGTTTTTATGCTCTTCTAATTTTGCTTTTTAAACATGCTGGAGTTTTTAAAGAAATCTCGTTTGGAGAAGCTCAAGAAATTAAAAAAGTTACATTATCTAAAACTAAAAATTGGGAGAAAGTTTTAGATGATGCATACTCTTTATATTTTGAATACGGGACACTGTCTCTTAAAAAGAGATATAAAGACTATAAAATTTTGATTAAAGAAAAGGGCGGAAACGACTTAATTCAAATAAACGAAAAAGACAAAAACTTTTATTTGATAAAAGACAAATTGCCACTAACTATAAAACCAGTCCATAAAGAAGAGAAATATGTCAAAGACGCAAACACATATTCTGTAAACAGGCAATTCATTTCGTGGAAGGTCCCTCTGTCCTTAAGAAAAGTGTGGCCAGGAATTTATGATCAAAAAGGAAATCTGATTTATGTTCCTAAATATGAATCACACCCAAAAAAATCGACAGGTTTGATTCGGTTTGATATCGAAAAATTATGTAATTAATGGCGATTTTATTCAAAAATTAAATAATTTAATTCTTGAATACGATTTTTGAGCAAATTTAATTGTTTATTTTATCTAATTAGATAAAATTATATTGATTCTAAATTCGAATTACTAATTCGAATAGAAAGGAGTAAACATGGACAACAACAAAAACAAAAGAAAAGGTTCACGTATTTATAGTTATTTTGTCTATGTGATAATTATTGTACTTTTAGGATTTTTAGTATTCTTTGTTTTCAGACAAGCAAATCAAAAATATAGTCAAGTAAACACTTCGGATGCAATCACGCTTATTCAAAGTGATGTTGATGATGGTGATGCAAATAAAGATATTCTTGCTGCAAGCGCAAGCTTAAGAGGCGGCGAAGTTACTCTTTATTATAGAGTTGCTGATAATTCTTCAGGGGAAGTCAAAACAACAGATTATTACACAACATTTATTGAAAGCGATTATAATTCAATTCAAATTAAAAAAGGAACTGAAAACTATTCAATTTCTGAGGCATTAATTGAACAAATTGAAAGAAACAAATCAAAATCTGATTATGTTAAATACAAAGCAGACATGGGTTTCTCTTCAAGTGAATACAAAGAAAACGCATTCTTATCATGGTTACCAACAATTATTACTGTGGGTGTCACTGTAGTTATTGCAATCTTCTTATTTAGAATGTTAATGAACACTGCAGGCAGCAACCAAGCAGCTCTTGATTTTACAAAATCAAAAGCAAGAAGAATTGACGATTCAAAAGTTAAATTCTCAGATGTTGCTGGTTGTGATGAAGAAAAAGCCGAAATGATGGAACTTTGCGATTACTTAAAGAATCCAAAGAAATATACAAAAGCAGGCGCAAAATTACCAAAAGGTTTCTTACTTGTAGGCCCTCCAGGAACAGGTAAAACTTTATTAGCTAAAGCTGTAGCTGGTGAAGTCGGAGTACCTTTCTTCTCAATTTCAGGATCTGATTTCGTTGAAATGTTTGTTGGTGCTGGTGCCGGTAGAGTTAGAGATTTATTCAAAAACGCTAAACAAAACGCCCCTTGTGTTGTATTTATCGATGAAATCGATGCTGTTGGTAGACAAAGAGGTGCTGGTTTAGGCGGCGGAAACGATGAAAGAGAACAAACTCTTAACCAATTACTTGTTGAACTTGATGGTTTCGAAGAAAATTCTGGTGTCATCATTATCGCAGCTACAAATAGAAGTGATGTTCTTGATCCAGCATTATTAAGAGCAGGACGTTTCGATAGACAAATTACTGTCAACCTTCCTGATAAAGCCGGAAGAGAAGCAATTTTCAAAATTCATGCAAGAAATAAGCAATTTGAAAGCGATATCGATTTTGGTCAATTAGCAAAAAGAACAGTTGGATTTAGCGGCGCAGACATTTCAAATATCTTAAACGAAGCAGCAATCTTAGCAGTTAGAGGTGGTAGAGAATTGATTTCAATCGCTGATATTGATGAAGCTATTGATAGAAGAATTGCTGGTCCAGCAAAATCTAATAAGAGCTTAATTGAAAAAGAAAGAAAACAAATTGCATATCATGAATCAGGGCATGCAATTATTGGGTTAACATTAGAACACGCTGAAAAAGTTAGAAAAATCACTATTATTCCAAGAGGTCAAACTGGCGGACATGTCTTAATGGGACCTGAAAATGATAGATTCTTAATTACAAAGAGTGAATTAGAAGCCGAAATTTGTGGTTTACTTGGCGGAAGAGCAAGTGAAGAAGTATTCTTCCAAGATGTTTCAACCGGAGCAAGTAACGATATCGAAAGAGCAACCGAAATCGCAAGAAGAATGGTTGTTGAATGGGGTATGAGTTCACTTGGTCCTATCCAATATGAAAAGAATTCAGGTAGTGTCTTCCTTGGAAGAGACTATACTTCCCAAAAGAATTTCTCTGTTGGAGTTCAAAATGAGATTGATATCGAAATTAAGAAAATTATCGAATCTGCTCATGAATTAGCATTAAAGATCATCAACGAAAGAAAAGACGATGTTATTTTAATTGCTGAAACATTACTTGAGCATGACACAATTACAGAAGAAGAAATTGGTTATCTTCTTGAACATAGAAAATTACCAGAAGAAAAAGTTTCACAAAAACAATCAGCTGGTGGTTCACAAGCTATTTTAAATGGCGGAGCAAATAAAGAAGAAAAACCAGTTGAAGAAGAAAAACCTGCTGAGGAACCATCAAAAGATGAGCCTAAAGCAGAAGAACCTTCTGTTAGTGAGGAAGAAAAGAAAGAAGAATGAGTTTCTTTATTGGAAACATCGAAATAAAAGGAAGAGTTATCCTAGCGCCTATGGCCGGGGTAACTTCTTTTTCTTATAGAAAATTTATGAAACCATTTGGATGCGCGCTTACTTATACAGAAATGATAAGCGATTGTGGTCTCAACTATGGTAATAAGAGAACTTTACAAATGTGTTATTCAAATGGCGAAGATGCTCCGCTTGGATTACAACTGTTTGGAGGAACAAAAGAGACACTTTTAAAAGCGATGGATGTTTTAGAAGAACATAACATTCAATATGATATTTTAGATTTAAATTTAGCTTGCCCAGTTCCTAAAGTTACAAAAAATAATGGGGGTTCTAAGCGGTTATTGGACCAAAACGAGCTATTTGATATGGTTTCAGCTGTAGTTAAAAAATCAAAAAAACCAGTCTCTGCAAAAATTAGATTAGGTTATGATTCAATAAATGTTTATGAAACTTGTAAAACCCTAGAAAGGGCAGGAATAAGTTTTATTATGGTACATGCAAGAACCAAAAAAGAACTATATTATGGGACGCCACACTTTGAAGAAATTAAAGATTTAAAAAACGTTATTAAAATTCCTTTTGCAGTAAACGGAAATATTTATACGGTTCATGATGCTTTGAAAGCTTTAGAAATTACAAAAGCAGATGCAGTGCTTGTTGCTAGAGGTGGAGAAGGAAACCCATTACTCATAAAAAACATTAATGCTGCTTTAAATGGAGAAGAGTACGAAGAAACTTCTTTTGAAAAACAAAAGAAATTCTTATTTGAATTCATAGATCTTCTTGTTGAAGAAAAAGAAGAAAAACATGCGCTCCCAATTTTAAAAGGCGAAGCACCAAAATTCTTCAACATGTTTAGTGGCCAAGAAATTAGACAATTGAAACAGAAAATTACTGAAAATTGTTCATCAATTAACGATATAAAAAACTTAATAAACGAATTTAAGTATACAAATTTAGAGTAATTAGTGAATTACTCTATAAATTTAGATATAATTTAACAACGAAAGAGGCAAAAGTTATGGAAGAAAAATTAAACGATCAAGAGATTGCTAGAAGAGAGAAATTACAAAAATTAAAAGAATTAGGTGTTGATCCATATGGAGAAGCTTACGAAAGAAGCGACACATCTAAAACTTGTAAAGAAAAAGCTGAAGGTCAAACAAACGAATCTTTAGAAGCTAATCCTATTTATGTAAATGTTGCTGGTAGAGTAATGTTTATGAGAAAGATGGGTAAAGCCTCATTCTTTAATATGCAAGATAAATTCGGAAAAGTCCAAGTTTACATTTCCGTTGATTCAGTTGGCGAAGAAAGCTATAACATTTTAAAACTTACTGATATCGGTGACATTGTCGGTGTATATGGAAAATTAATGTTCACAAGAACAGGCGAATTAACAATTAAAGCTGAAAAATATACTTTCTTAACTAAATCTTTAAGACCTTTACCAGAAAAATTCCATGGCCTTGTTGATATTGAAGAAAGATCAAGACACAGATATGTTGATTTAATAATGAATGAAGATTCAAAGAGAACCGCACTTTTAAGACCACAAATTATTAGAGCAATTCAACGTTATTGTGATTCTCAAGGATTTGTTGAAGTTGAAACAAGTGTTCTTTCACCAATTTTAGGTGGAGCATCAGCAAAACCATTCATTACACATCACAATACACTTAATAAAGATTTCTATTTAAGAATTGCTACAGAACTTAATTTAAAGAGATTAATTGTTGGCGGATTAGAAAAAGTATATGAAATTGGTAGACTCTTTAGAAACGAAGGAATGGATGCAAAACATAATCCTGAATTTACTACAATCGAACTTTATGAAGCTTTTGGCGACCTTCAATCAATGAGAAGATTAAACGAAGGATTAGTTAGATATTGTGCAGAACAAGTTTTAGGAACTACAAAAATCAACTATCAAGGACTAGAAATTGATCTTGGACAAGAATTTAAGTGGGTTTCAATGGCTGAACTTGTCAGAGAAAAAACAGGTTTAGACTTTGAATCCGATTTATCATTTGAAGAAGCAGTTGCTTTTGCAAAATCAAAAGGAATCAAGATTGAACCACACTGGACAAGTAATGGTTATATTTTAAATGCATTATTTGAAGAATTCTGTGAAGCAGATTTAATTCAACCAACTTTTGTTCACGGACATCCAATCGAAATTTCACCATTAACAAAGAAATCCAAAGACCCAAGATTTGTTGAAAGATTTGAACTTTATATTAATGGAACAGAATTCTCGAATGCATATTCAGAACTTACTGACCCAATTGATCAAAAAGAAAGATTTATCGCTCAATTGAAAGCAAAAGAATTAGGCGATGATGAAGCTAACGAATTAGATGAAGACTTCTTAGAAGCTCTTGAATACGGAATGGCTCCAACTGGTGGTATCGGTATGGGTATTGATAGATTTATTATGCTATTAACAAATCAAGCAAACATCAGAGAGGTCATTTTATTCCCTTGTATGAAGGATCAAAAATAAATCAAACAATAAAAGAAGCAAAAAATGTTGCTTCTTTTTTATTAGTACTCGATTTTATATTTGATTTCTTATAAAATATTCTAAGTGCTCCCGTGGCGGAATTGGTAGACGCGCTAGACTCAAAATCTAGTGTTAGCGATAACGTACCGGTTCGATTCCGGTCGGGAGCACCATTTTTTATAAAAAAAGCGCAGTTTTGCGCAGTTTTTATTTATCGTATTCATCTAGAAAGGAGTGATATACTCCTCCTTTTTTATATCCAAGAATCATATCTAGAGTTACATTATTTGCTCCACTAAATAAATTCTTTTCAATATCAGGAATCTCTTTTTTAAGGTCTTTAATTAATTTCTTTATGAAAAGTCGTCTACTTTCTCCAATACCATCTTCTGAGTGACCATTATTTTCAGTAAATTTACAAGCACATTGAATGAAATCTAATCCAGCTTCTTTTTTGAATCTAATAATGTCTTTTTCTCTTATAAAGAACATTGGACGAATAAGCTCCATCCCTTCATAATTTGTGGAATGAAGTTTAGGAAGCATTGTTTGAAATGATCCACTTGATAATAAATTCATTAAAGTGGTCTCAATAACATCATCATAGTGGTGACCTAAAGCAATCTTATTACATCCTAATTGTTTTGCTAAATTATAAAGAGCCCCACGTCTCATTTTCGCGCATAAAAAACAAGGGCTTCTATCTTGTGAATTTGCGATTTCAAAGATATTGGTATCGTGAATTTCGGCTGGTATATTAAGTTTTGCTATATTATCTTTAATCAATTCAAGCGTTTTTTCGCTATATCCAGGATTCATTAATAAATATTTAACTTCAAATTCATATTTCATGAATTTTTTAAGACACATAAAAAGTTTAGCCATAACCATTGAATCTTTTCCGCCTGAGATACAAACACAAATCTTATCTCCTGGAGAAATTAACTTAAATTCATGAATGGCTTTTAAAAATCTCGACCAAAGAGGTTGGCGAAATTTTGTTGTTATTTTACTTTCATAAATGTCTACGTTGTTTTCCATCTTTATTCTCTGTTCTTTATTATATATAAGATAAATATATAAAATAATTAAGAACTAAATAATTATAAACATAAATTTAAAAATTAGAAATTTTGAGATTAATTATTCAATATTTTGTCCTAATTTTTTATAATAATTAAGATTAAAAAGGAGTTAATAAATATGAAAATTAAATTATTAAGTATGGCACTAATTTCTAGTTCCCTTTTGTTAATTAGTTCTTGTGATGCTTTTACTCTAGGTGGAAAAGTTGAATTTCATGACGATATAGAAGGAAACGATGAGTTTGATGCTTTGTATGGTGTTTATAAAACTTTTGCCAAAGAAACATATAATAGCAAAAACTTTACAATGACAAAGACAGAGAAATCAAAAACCGTTTACACATATGATGTAGATGGCGCCTATGAACATAAATTATTCAACGATGAATTAAAAGAAGAACACTGGTATTTTAAAGATGACAAAGAAGGCTATGTCGACGCCTACATTATTAATAACAGCAAAAGATATAAAGCCGACAAAGAATGGTATGATAGCCATGTCCAAGGTTATAGATATGACTTAATGGTCGAAAATTTTAGTGATCTTTATGATAGCGACCCAAAAAATCTTGATGGATTCAAATTTGCTTCTAGATATAAACATGATGGTGAAATTGAAGATGGAGTTATGAAATCTTCTGGAACATTTGAATTATCTATTATTAAAGACAACAATAATAAATTGGAAATTAAAGCAGACACAGTTAATGGTTTGATCAACAAAGCAACAATAAATTACTTAAATAGTGGAGAATTAGAAACATCTGTTTTAACCTTTGCTTATGGAAAAACAGTAATTAATTTACCTAAGTTAAGTGAATTTACAAAAGTAAATTAATATAAATTTTAATAAACTGTAATAGAGAGACGCCATGAACAACAAAGAAAAAATGTTATCTGGGAAAATCTATGACCCCAATACAGAGGAACTCGCTACATTAAGAATAAAAGCACACAAATTATGTAAAGAATATAATGCCACTCTTGATGACGAAACCGAGAAAAGAGAATCGATTTTAAAAGAAATGGGGATGAAGGTTGGCAAAAACGTATTTTTGTTAGGGCCAATTTATATTGATTATGGATGTTTTGTTTCAATTGGTGAAAACAGCTTTGCAAATTTTAATTTAACAATTCTAGATACATGTCCAGTAACAATTGGAAAGAACGTATTTATGGGAACAGGAGTAAGTATTGTAACTCCATTGCACCCTTTAAGATATCAAGATAGAAACCCATATTATGAAGGAAGTATTTTGACTGATAAAGAGTACGGAAAGCCAATAACGATTGAAGATAATTGTTGGATAGCTTCAAATGTTACGATATGCGGAGGAGTTACAATAGGAAGTGGTTCAGTAATTGGAGCCGGATCTGTAGTAACTAAATCTATACCAAAGAACTCTTTAGCTTTCGGTAACCCTTGCAAAGTAATAAGAGTAATCACAGAAGAAGACAGAATCAAAGAAAATTTATTATAAAATAGTAAAATTAAAAACGTGATTCAAATCACGTTTTAATTTGCAAAAACCTTGCAAAACTTAAATATTTTTAATAATTGTAATAATATTTTGTTTGTGTTTATATTCGTATTTCACTTCGTCCATGGTCTTTTTAACCATCATAATTCCAAGACCGCCAATCTTTCTTTCTTTGACAGATTCTGTGATATCTGGATCTTCGTGTTCAAGAGGATTATATGGTTTTCCATCATCAATGAGTGAAATCTTGATTTGAGCAGAAGTGACTGAAATAGCAACTTTAACTTTTCCAAGACCATCTTCATAAGCATAATTACAAACATTAGAGAAGAGTTCATCAAGTGCGATATCAATTTTGTTAATAGTTTTCTTTTCAATGTAATGTTCGTCAAGAGTATCGTTAATGAAATTTAAGACCTTTTCAAAATTGGATAAGTTAGCACCAACTTCGATAGTTCTTGTTTTGCCTTCAATCTTGTGGATGAATTCAAAACAAAGCATTGTGATATCATCAAATTGAGGAGCTCCTTTAACGAAATGATCGACTCTATCTTTAACTTCTTCAATAATTTCAGAAGGAGAAAGAGTCCTGTTTTCTCTAAGAGCTCTTTGGAGTCTTTCTAAAGAGAATTGATTCTTTGAATCATCGGTTGCTTCGGTAACACCGTCGGTATAT
>JAEEGH010026649.1_pt1 | contig 11499 bp, 7 predicted proteins | sample 9134181 | NCBI WGS metagenome assembly JAEEGH01 (sample SAMN16246544, study PRJNA631951) | gut metagenome | biome: gut microbiome; feature: rumen; material: DP-attached | host: Bos | place: Iran: Karaj | collected 2018-10 | reverse complement strand
CCAACCAACAATTCAAAATCAGAATGTATGTTTTCCATTGTTCATTAAAGTATTATGTGATTGAATTGGTTTTCATCGGCCAACACCCCAGCCCCGCCCCACGAGCTTTAGAATTCGCTCGTGAAGTGGAACTTGATGTGCGGGAAGTCCTGCTGCGCCATCTGAAGGACGTAGCCCGATTCGGCGAGGAAGACGTCGCGACCCTCCTTGTCGAGTGCCATGAACTGCATCTTGCGGCGCTTGAAGTCCTTGAGTTCGGCCTCGTCGTCGCTCTCCATCCAACACGCCTTGTAGAGCTTGATGGGCTCCCAGCGGCACTTGGCGTTGTATTCGTGCTCCAGACGGAACTGGATGACCTCGAACTGCAGCTGGCCGACCGTACCGATGACCTTGCGGCCGTTGAACTGGTTGGTGAAGACCTGGGCCACACCCTCGTCCATCAGCTGGTCGATGCCTTTGGCCAATTGCTTGGCCTTCATAGGGTCGGCATTCTCGACATACTTGAACAGCTCGGGCGAGAACGACGGGATGCCACGGAAGTGCAGCATCTCACCGCTCGTCAGCGTGTCGCCGATCTTGAACGTGCCGCCGCTGTCGGGCAGACCGACGATGTCGCCCGGCCAACATTCATCGACGATTTCCTTCTTCGATGCCATGAAGCAGGTCGGTGCCGAGAATCGCATCTTCTGGTCGAGGCGCACGTGCTTGTAATAGACGCCGCGCTCGAACTTGCCCGAACAAACCTTGACGAAGGCGATGCACGAACGGTGGTTCGGGTCCATGTTGGCGTGAATCTTGAAGACGAAGCCGCTGAAAGCCTCCTCTTCGGGACGGACAACACGCTCGACGGTGGTCGTCGGACGTGGCGAAGGCGCAATCTGGCAGAAGCAGTCGAGCAGTTCGCGCACGCCGAAGTTGTTCAGCGCCGAACCGAAGAAGACGGGTGCCAAATGTCCGTCCAAGTAGGCCTGCTGGTCAAAGTCAGGATAGACGCCCGACAGCAGCTCCACATCCTCGCGCAGCTGGTCGGCATCCTGTTGGCCGACGCGCTTATCCAGTTCCGGGTCATCGAGGCTGGCGATGGCGACGCTCTCGCTGATGGTCTGCTTCGACGGCGTGTAGAGGTTCAAGCTGTGTTCGTAGAGGTTATAGACGCCCTTGAAACGCTCGCCGATGTTGATTGGCCAAGTCATCGGACGACAAGAAATCTTCAGCTCCTTCTCCAACTCATCGACGAGGTCGAACGGATTCTTGCCCTCGCGGTCCATCTTGTTGACGAAGACGATGACCGGCGTGTTGCGCATACGGCACACCTCCATCAGCTTATACGTCTGACTCTCAACACCTTTTGCGCAGTCGATGACGATGATGACCGAATCGACGGCCGTCAGGGTGCGGAACGTATCCTCCTGAAAGTCCTGGTGGCCAGGCGTGTCGAGGATGTTGATTTTGTACTCCTTATCGGCCAATGTATAGTCGAACGACATGACCGACGTGGCGACTGAAATGCCGCGCTGACGTTCAATTTCCATGAAGTCCGACGCGGCAGTTTTCTTGATCTTGTTGCTCTTTACGGCACCCGCTACGTGAATTGCACCGCCGAAAAGCAGCAGTTTCTCGGTCAACGAGGTCTTACCCGCATCCGGGTGGGCGATGACGGCGAACGTGCGCCGCTTGTTGATTTCGTCTGTAAGCATAATAGACCCTCTCCCCGACCCTCCCCCTTGATTGGGAGGGAGATTCATATACTTGGAGAGGCTAAGTATTTTTAATTGTTAATGATAATATTTGTAACCAATTCTCCCCATTAAGGGGGAGATGCCCTTTATGGGCAGAGAGGGTCTTCTTCCTCCTCCTCAAACTTCAGTTCGCCCGACTTCCACTGCTTGTACTTCTCGCTCAGCAGGCCAAGGAACTTGCTGATTTGGGCGATGGCGACTTCGGTTTCTTTGCCGATGGGCTTCTTCTGCAGACGGAGCAGGAGCACGCCGTAGAGTGCCGTGAAGCAGGTTTCGATTTCGCCGACAGGCTCTGTGCCCTCCTTGCTGCGCAGTTCGACGATGTAGGGCAGCGTGCTGTAGAAGGCCGACGTGTAGATGGCATCCTTCTCGCTCTTGAGCAACATCAGATGCAGGTCGGTCAAGTCGAGCAACGTGTTGATGTTGATTTGCAGATGACCCTTTTCGCGCTTTCCCTCGGCCAACATCATTGCAGCGAGGTCGCAGTACCACTGGCGGATGGCGGCGATCTTCTCGTCGTCCATACCCTCGATGCCACGGAAGCGGTCGGCCAACGGCGCAATCTTGTCGGCATCGCAGTCGTGCGCGCGCAACAGATCCTCCAACTGCCACATGTAGAGCAGGTATTCGGCTATATTGTCATGTTTCTTTTGTAGTGCGATAAGCATAATAAAAAGCTATTAAAGGGAGTAAAAGGGGAGTAAAAAAGGAGTGAAAGGGACGATACCTTCGACTGCTCCGATTCATCGGCCATAAAAACCGATAAACTCTTTGGCCAATGTTTCAAACCACTGCTCCCTCCACATTAAGGGGGAGGGCTGGGGTTAGGGTCTTCAGTCAAAGAATCCGCCCTCAGCCTCCGGCTCGGCGCTCTGCGTCTTTTCGGCGCCGGCGCATGGGTCATAATCCTCGGGATATTCAAATTCCTCCTCCTCGTTGTAGGGCAGACGCGGGTCTTCATAGACGCGCTTGATGAATCGGCCGAAAATCGGGAGAGCCATCGATGCACCCTGACCATATTTCATGCGGTCGAAGTGGACGCTGCGCTCGTCGCCGCCGGCCCAAGTGCCTGCAATCAGACTGGGCGTGAAGGCCATGAACCAGCCGTCGCTGTTGTCGTTGGTCGTACCCGTCTTGCCGCCCATCGGCGCTGTGATGCCGTAGCGGAAACGGATGCGCATACCGGTGCCCTCGTCGATGACGGAACGCAGGATGGGCAGCATCTTCAGGTAGGCGTCGTAGGAGAAGACCTCCTTGCGGCGTGGCGTGAATCGGGCTACCTCGATGCCGTTGTTGTCGGCAATGGAAGTCACGTAGAGCGGCGAAACTCGTTGGCCATGACCCGGAAATGCGCTATAGGCCGTCACCATCTCCTCGACCGACAAGTCGCACACGCCCAGACAGAGCGAGAGCACTGGGTCAAGATGGTTGCGGATGCCCATCGAATGTAACATGCGTACAAAGGCTTCGGGCGACAGTTTCGACATCACGCGGGCGGAAATCCAGTTGTTGGAGTTCATCAGACCCCACTTGAGCGTCACCATTTCGCCGATACACTCGTGGCCGGCATCGCGCGGTGTCCAAGGTCGGCCATTGGCATCGTACAGCACCGGCTGGGCGTTCAGCTCCTCGTCGCACGGGGTGCGCCCCTCCTCCATGGCCAATGTGTAGAGCAGCGGCTTGATGGTTGAACCTACCTGACGGCGGCCGGACGTCACCATGTCGTACTGGAAATAGTTGAAGTCGGGACCGCCGACGTACGCCTTGACGTAGCCATCGACATCCATGCACATGAATCCGGCGCGCAGGAAGTACTTGTGCCAGCGGATTGAGTCCAATGGCGTGAGCACGGTGTCCTTCTCGCCCTCCCAAGTAAAGATTTTCATGTCGGTGGGCGTGCGGAAGGCCGATTCGATGGAGTCACGCGAGCATCCGTTGCGCAACATTCCGTTGTAGCGTTCGCTCTGGCGCATGGCGCGGTAAAGGGCGCGTTCAACCTCTTCGGTCGTCATGTCCTTGCTGAACGGTGCATTGGGCTGACCCTTCTTCTCGTCGAAGAATTTCGGCTGCAGGCTGTCGCGCAGCTGTTCGATGACGGCCTCTTCGGCATAGCGCTGCATACGGCTGTCGATCGAGGTGTAGATGCGCAGGCCGTCGGTCGTGAGACTGTAGTTCGAACCGTCGTACTTGTGGTTCTTGTTGCACCAGCCGTAGAGCGGATCGGTCTCCCACGCGATGCTGTCATCGACGAACTGCTGCTGCATCCACGAGGCGGTGTAGCGGCTGCGGTCGGGCTTCTTGGCGCGCATCACCTTGCGCAGATATTCGCGCAGGTAGGGTGCGAGGCCCTTCTTGTGGTCGGCCGTGTGGGCAAGGCGGTAGTGCTTTCCGTCCAATGTCACATTGGGCAACAAGGGGAGCACCTTCAGCGAATCATACTCGTGGTCGGAGATGAAGCCGGCCTTCACCATCTGCTGCAAGACCACGGAGCGACGGTTCAACGTACGATCCGAACGGCGCACTGGATTGTACATCGCTGGATTCTGCAACATGCCGATCAGCATGGCGGCCTCTTCGATCTTGAGGTCCTTCGGCAGCTTGTCGAAGTAGATGTAGGCCGCCGAACGGATACCCACGGCGTTGTAGCAGAAGTCGAACTTGTTGAGGTACATGTTGATGAGTTCCTCTTTGGTGTAGAGTGTCTCCAACTTGACGGCAATCACCCATTCGACCGGTTTCTGCATGGCGCGCGACCAGAATCCGCCCGAGGCATCGTCGGTGTAGAGCAGCTTGGCCAACTGCTGCGTGATGGTCGAGCCACCGCCCTTGTTCTGCCGCAGCACGATGCTCTTGATGAGCGCGCGGTAGATGGCCTGGATGTCGATACCAGAATGCTCTTCAAAGCGCTCATCCTCGGTGGCGACCAGAGCCTGCACCAGATAGGGCGACAGTGAATTGTAGGCCGAATAGACGCGGTTTTCGTTGACCTGCGTGAAACGTCCCAACTCGACCGAGTCGCACGAATAGACGATGGTGGCGAACTTGCTTTTCGGGTTTTCAAGTTCTTCGATGGCCGGCAAATAGCCGATTTTTCCCGATGCGATGCTGTCGAACAAGAGATAGACAGCTCCGCAGCACAGGAAAAACAGAATCCAGAGGATGATAATGATTTTGCGCATAAGAGGTTTTGATATTAAGGGTTTTGAATGGCTTGAAAGAGGAGAGAAAGAGGAGTGAAAGGGACGAATGCTCAAATTAAAACCTGAAATTAAAATTGAATCATCGGAAAACGTCTGACGATGGCGACAAACGTCCCTTTCTCTACCCTTTCTCTCCTCTTTGACTCCTCTTCGCTACCAGGATTTCCGCAGGCCGTGACCCGCGAAAACCTTTACTGAAGCGCTGCGATGCACTCCTTAACGCGACGCATGGCCTCGACAATCTTGTCTTCGCTGGTCGCGTAGCTGAAGCGGATGCAGTCGGGAGCACCGAACGAGTCGCCCGAGACGCCGGCCACAAGTCCCTTCTCGAGGATGTACATGGCCAAGTCGTCACCATTGGCGATAACCTTGCCGTCGGCCGTCTTCTTGCCATAGAGCGAATTGACTTCGGGGAAGACGTAGAATGCGCCCTGCGGCTTCTTGGTGAGCTTGAAGCCCGGAATCTGCTGCACGAGGTCGAAGATGAGGTCACGACGACGCTCGAATGCCTGACGCATGGTCTCGACGCACTCCTGCGAACCGGTGTAGGCAGCCTCGGCGGCCTTCTGTGCGATGCTCGAACAGCCGCTGGTGTATTGGCCCTGAAGCTTGGTCACGGCCTTGGCAATCCAGAGCGGAGCTGCACAGAAGCCGATACGCCAACCGGTCATTGCGTATGCCTTCGACACGCCGTTGATGATGACTACGCGGTCTTTCATCTCGGGGAACGACGCGATGGTCGTAAGCTTGCCGCAGTACGAAATGTGCTCGTAGATCTCATCGGCGATGACGATGATGCGTGGGTACTTGGCCAATACCGCTGCGATGGCGGCCAGTTCCTCCTTGCTGTAGATGGCACCCGTCGGGTTCGATGGCGAGCAGAGCAGCACGGCCTTCGTGCGTGGCGTGATGAGGCTCTCCAGCTGGGCGGCGGTGATCTTGAAGTCCTGATCCTGACCGCACAGGAATGGCACGTTGACGCCCTCGGCCAACTTCACCATCTCGAAGTACGAAACCCAGGCCGGAGTCGGGATGATGACCTCGTCGCCCTTATCGACAATCGACAGGATGACGTTGCAGATTTCCTGCTTTGCACCGTTGCCCACAACAATCTGTGCCGGAGCGAACTCGACGCCGTTCTCGCGCTTCAGCTTCTCGCTGATGGCCTGGCGCAGCGACATGTAGCCTGGCACCGGCGTGTAGAACGAGAAATTGCCATCGACGGCCAGCTTTGCAGCCTCCTTGATGTGGTCTGGCGTGTTGAAGTCGGGTTCGCCGACGCTCAAGTTGATGACATCGAGGCCTTGGGCTTTCAGTTCCTGGCTCTTCTGAGACATGGCCAATGTGGCCGACGGAGAGAGTGCCAAAAGGCGGGCTGATAATTGTTCCATTTTCCTTTACAACCTTAAAATTTTAACAATGATTATTTGAGATTAAATTTGTTTCAATAGATTACGACTTTATGGCCGATGATGCACGGCTGTCCCTTTCGGGGTTGGCCAATGCGACGGCCGCACAAGTCGCGTAGTGCTGCGCCATCGGCCATATCGCTGTTCACCTCGCCGATGCCGGACGTTGCCTCGACCACGACGAACTTGACCGAAGCCGTGCACTTGTTGTAGGTGCCGGTGAAGACGACCGCGCCGCTGAATGTACCCTTCTTGGTCGGAGCACCGCTCACGGTGACGGTCTGGTTCTCAAGGTCGATCGTCGTCGTCATGCCCAATCCGTTCAGGATGGTGCCCGACTTCGTGATGCTTGCCGCATTCCTGGCCTTGATGACCAATGGCTCGATTTCTTGCCCCACTTCAAGCGTGTCTGTCAGCTGGGTTCCATCGGCCGAAACCACGTAGCGCGCCAAGAAGGCGTCGGGCAGATAGTAGCCCAAGTGTGGCGGCTGGTTGTAGCCGACGTTCTGCCAGGCGATGCCCATGCGATAGACGTGGTCGGTCATCAGACAAGGCACGGGATATTGTGTCGTCTCGACCGTCGTATAGATGTCGAGCAGCGACGGGTCGCTGTCCTCCCAGCAGATGATTTCCTCGCGCCAGTCGCCCCAGATGTCGGCAATCAGACACGGTGTTGCCTTGGTCGTGTTGCACGTGCGTGGAGTGCCGCCGTAGGTCGAGAGGTTGGTGGTCGTGAGCGAACTGCCGTTCCACGACTGGATGCGTGGCGTGTTGCTGCCGATGTGGTCGTTCACCTCCTGACCCGTGATGCCGGTGTTGTTGCTGTATCGGCCGTCGAAACTATCGTCGTAGAGGTCTCCGTTCCAGTAGAGACGGAAATTCTTGTCGGTCGATTTTGTGGCCGATGCTCCAGACACGAAGTTGTAGGGCGCGCTCTCCGAGTTGCTGAACAGCTCCCAACCGAGCATTTCGTCCAATCCCGTCGTGCCGTTGACCTTATAGAAGAAGTCGCCCGCGATACCACGTCCGTTGTCCTTGTCCGATGTCGCGCGATAGAGCACCTCGCCCGTCGTGGCGTCGTGCAGATCAGCGCCATAGCTGCAGGCCGACTCCTCGTGCGGCATGAAGATCTGCATTCCAGCGCGGTCGGGGTCGAAATGGCCCACATGGATGGCATCTCCGTGACCGAATCCGGTGGAACAGAGCAGCTTGCCGTCATGGTCGATGGTGGCCGAACCCATCACGATTTCGTCCATTCCGTCGCCGTCCACATCGCCCACGCTGATGCCGTGTACGCCTTGGCCGAAGCTCGACTTGCCGGTGCCCGATGCGACCTGTTTGCCTGTGCCATCGACCACGCTCCATGCGGTCTTCGACGTGCCACGGTGCAGCCATCGCGTAGTGAGGTTCGTGCCGTCCCAATCGACTGCCCAGAAGTAGGCGAACGTGTAGTATCCGCGCTGGAAAATCATGCTCGGCAGCTGGTCAACGCCGTCCAGATGGGCTACACACGCGCCGTAGCGTTCGCCTCGGTTGTAGTTGGTCGATTTTCCGGCCACCGACTCCCATTGGCCATAACTTGCCGCACTTCCGCAGCCCTGGCCTCGGTTCGGATTGTACCAGACGGTCTGCATGGCCGCGCCTGTCTCGCCGTTGAAGATGGTGAGGAACTCCTCGCCGCTGGTGACGTGGCCGTTGCCGTTGCGCAGGTCAGAGGCGTTGGTCGTGATGTTCCGAATGTCGTCCGATGCGCCGACGGTCGAGACGTATGCGCCATTGGCATCGGTCGTTCCGGGAGCCGTCTTCAGCACGAATTCGGCCTTGCCGTCGCCGTCGAAATCATAGACGAGGAACGGGCTGTAGTGCGCGCCGGAGCGGATATTCTTACCCATCCTGATGCGCCAGAGCTGCTTGCCAAAGTCGTCGCCCGCAATCTCGTAGCAGTCGTAAATCGTCTCGTCGGTCTTGCCCGAATACGAGTTGTCGAGCGAGGTTGACGGATTCCATTTCAGAATCAGTTCGTATTGGCCGTCGCCATCCACATCGGCCACCGAGGCGTCGTTGGGGTAATAGCCTGCGGTCGATGTCGCTTCCGGACGGTTCATCGGCAGCTGCAACATCTGCGCGTGTGGCGACACGATTCCGCTCGTGAGGCTGTCGATGACGTTGCCGTCGGCGTCATGGGTCAGGACCTGATAGCGTGCGCTGCGCTTCTTGTCGAGATAGAACGAGGCATTGGCCGTCGTAAAACTCTGGGTTGTAAATTCTGTGTCCGATGTCGCATTGGCAAACAACCTCAACGTATAGGTGTAGCCGCGCTGGACATCTGTGGGCAGGATGCGCCACTGAACTGCATTGCCTCCGCTGGTCGTGATGACCGCAAGTCCGCGGTCCAGGCTCTCCGACGTCTGGACATTGGCCCACAGCTGCGCCATCATCGTCGGAATGCCACCCAGGAGGAGGCCGAGAGAAAGGATTTTTTTCGTCATAATTCGTTGTTGCTTTATGGTGTCTTGTGCTGTGGTCTGTTTTATGGCCTATGCCGTTGCCTCGTCCTTCTCACGGTGCGAGATGAACTTCTTGGCCGATAGCAGCGACTCGCGGCTGATGAACCCACGATTCTTCAAGAACGTGCTGACCCGGCGGAAGATTCGTACGAATCCGATCTTGTAGGCATCCCAGTCGAAAAGTGTCGAGTCGTTGATGGCTCGCCAGGTCAGGAAGGCGCCTATCGGGGCCAACACCATCGTCGAAACCCAGATGCCCAGCCATGCCGCCCACTCGAACGACTTGGCACGCTCGTGGCCGAAATTGTCGATGATGTAGTAGATAATGAAGAAAATCACGCTCACAATCACCGGAACGCCCAGGCCACCCTTGCGGATGATGGCTCCCAGCGGTGCCCCAATCAGGAAGAACAGCAGGCAGGCAATCGACAGTGTGAACTTCTCGTGAATCTTGATTTCGTGCAGGGCCCGCACCTTATATTCCTGCGCCTGCATCTCCTTGCGCGCATCAAAACTGCGCACGACAGCCTGACTGTGCGACTGCGCCTCCTTGGTCACGCGGATCATCTGCTGCGGCTGGAGCGAGGCGTAGATCGAGTCGAGATTGATGGGAGCCCTATTGGCCAATGCCACCTGCTCGAAAAACAGTGTATCATTGCGCTTGTCCTCGCGCACGTTGCTGAAATAGGTGCGGTGCAGCTGTCGGCCATAGACCACATTGATGCTGTCAATACGGCTGTCCAGACTATCGACCGAGGCCACCAGTGCGTCCAGCTTCTTGCCCACGTGCGTCGCGCCTATCTGCGACTCGTCCATACGCTCCAGCTCGCTGTCGAACGGGATGAAGATTTCCTTCAACTTGAAGCTCTCGCGACGGTACTGCGGGTGCTTCGGGTCAGGACGGCGCTGCTTGCTGTTCGACTTGAAGGTGCCGACCTGTTCGCCGCTCCACAGGGTGAGCTGCAAGTGCTTGTTGTCGGCCATACCCTTCAGACGTGCACTATCGGCCACCGTCACCGTCGCATCCTCGATGTTCGAACCCGTGAAATAATAGATGGTCACGTCATACAGCACGCCCGTCTCGTAGTTCTTGTCGCGCACGTAGATGTTGTACGTGTCGCCCGAGCCGACCACCATCTTGTAGAAGATGCCCTTCGGAATCTCCATCTCGGGCGACTTGTGCTTGATGCCGATGAGCAGGCTGTAGAACTTTTTCTCCGACCACGGCAGCACATCGTTCTGAAAGAAAAATGCGCCCACCGCAATAATCGAGATGAATACGATGAGCGGGCGCATGATACGCAAGAGCGAGATGCCCGAGGCCTTCATGGCCAATAGCTCCAGACTGTCGCCCAGATTTCCGAAAGTCATCAGCGAGGCCAGCAGGATGGCCAATGGCAACGCCAACGGGAACATCGAGAGCGAGGCATAGCCGAACAACTCGACCATCACACCCATGTCCAGACCCTTGCCCACGAAATCATCCACATAACGCCACAAGAACTGCATCATGAAGATGAACAGGCAGATTGCGAACGTCATGAAGAACAGCGGCAGAAAAGTCTGCAACATGAAGGTGGAGATACGCTTGATTCGGAACATCGAAAAGTTTAATGAGGTTTTGAGGTGGTAAGGTTTTGTGGTTATGAGGGTAAGTTACAATACATGAGCAAACTATCTTGTATTCCAAGTAAGAGCCTTACAACCTAAAGACCTTACAACCTAAAAACCTTATAACCTAAAAATCTATTCGACCAACAGCAGGTCGGCACCTTCGAGCACGTTGTCGCCCTTCTGCACATAGACGGCCTTGACGACGCCATCCTTGCCGCAGTTGATGTTGTTCTCCATCTTCATGGCTTCGAGCACGATGGCGACATCGGCCGCCTTCACACTCTGGCCCACGGTGACGTTGACGGCCAACACAGTGCCAGGCAGCGGCGACTTGGTCGAACCGGCGGCACCAGCAGCGGGAGCGGCCGACGGGCGTGCAGCAGGCGCAGCCGATGGAGCTGCAGCAGCTGGACGGGCGATGACCGGCTTAGGCTTCTCGGCCTTCGGAGCCTCTTCCAGCTCGACGGTATATGCCTTGCCGTTCACATCGACCTCGACATTCTGTCCATTCACATCCTTGACGGCAACCTCGTAGGCGTTGCCGTTGATCTTCATCTTATATGTTTTCATTATCTTGCATTTGTTGGTGCAACGCCACGTTTAGAAACGTCGCACGGGGGAATGTTTCTGATTCTGACCTGCGCCACGCCATGCTGATGTGGTGTCGGCCAATGTCAATACATCGCTCTCGGCATCGTGCATACCGTCTTCGTGCAGGAAGAGCGCCACTCCGATGGCGGCGGCCAACTCCTCATCGGCCACGACCTCGCCACTTGCGGCATCGGCCACCTTCACCACACGCTTGCTGCGCTTCTCGGTGATGATTTCCAGCTGCTGCTGGCGGTGGAACAACTTCTTGATGCGCAGGGCGATGGCGGCAATGCCCGTATAGCCGTACTTGAAGCAGAGGAACAGGATGAGCAGGGCAACGAAGACCACACCCATCGAGATGACTGCCATCATCCAGCCGAACGGATCGTGTGCACTGAAATTTTCAGCATTGCTGGCCAATGCCGGGGTGACGGCACTG
>JAEEGH010026646.1_pt1 | contig 11500 bp, 10 predicted proteins | sample 9134181 | NCBI WGS metagenome assembly JAEEGH01 (sample SAMN16246544, study PRJNA631951) | gut metagenome | biome: gut microbiome; feature: rumen; material: DP-attached | host: Bos | place: Iran: Karaj | collected 2018-10 | reverse complement strand
GAACAAGGCCATCCACATCGTCGACTTCGGAGCCGCGGTTCGCGACGTCGTCAACATCGTGGCCGTTGCCACTATCGACGCCTACGTTGACAAGGTGAAGTCGCGCATCAATGCGATGAAGTAATGGTAAACGTCATTCTATCATTAGCAGCTAACCGCTACCAGAAAAGTAACCTCGCCAAGGCCCGACAGCGTCTTGGCGAGGTTCTTACAAACATCCATTACACCACCGAGCAATGGACCGAGCCGCTGTCGACAAAACGACGCGACCCTTACCTGAACCAGCTGGCCCAAGGGCAGACGGAACTCGGTCTGGAGGAGCTGAACCGACGGCTGAAACAGATAGAAACCGACTTCGGACGAACGCCCGAGAAGCGCCAGCGCGGCATCGTGCCCATAGACCTCGACATTCTGCAGTACGGCGACCAGCGACACCACGAACGCGACTGGCAACGGCCTTATGTAGCCGACTTGTTAGGGCAGTTACAATAAAATAGCGCCCTACTGCGTTATTATTATTGATGAACATCAGCAACCTGCGTCAACGACTACTCGCGCTTACCCTCCTGCTGGCGGTAGGCCTGACCGTCGTGGCCGACAACTTCACGCTCAAGGGCAAGGTTGTCGACGAAGACGGCAACCCCGTCGAGATGGTCACCGTCACCTGTCCCGCACAAGGAAAGGTGACCATCGGCTCACTGAAGGGGGAGTTTAACATGACGCTACAATCGGCTGACAGCGTGGTTGTTCGATTCTCAATGATAGGCTACAAAACTCGCACGCGAACCTTCCTCCGACCCAAGGGCACGCAGACCGTCCTGATGACCCTCTACCCGCAAGACGACCTGCAGGAAGTCGTCGTCACCGAGCGCCGCCGGCAGACCACCGCTACCGAGCAGCTCGACATCAAGGACATCAAGCAGAGCCCCTCCGTCACGGGCAATGCCGTCGAAGAGCTCATACAGCAGCAGGCTGGCGTCTCCTCGCACAACGAGCTCAGCAGCCAGTACAACGTGCGCGGCGGTTCGTTCGACGAGAACCTGATCTACGTGAACGGTATCGAGGTCTATCGTCCGCAGCTCATCGCCAGCGGGCAGCAGGAAGGCTTGTCGTTCATCAATCCTGCCATGGTGGGCGCCGTGGATTTCTCGACGGGCGGCTTTTCGAGCGAATATGGCGACAAGATGAGTTCGGTGCTCGACATCACCTATCGTCGTCCGGAGGAATTCGACGCCGAGGCTATGCTCAGCCTGACGGGCGGCAATGCCTCGCTGGGCCAGTGCATCGGCAGCTTCACGCAGCTCCATGGCCTTCGCTACAAGCGCAATGCGACCATCCTCAATTCGCTGGACACGCAGGGCGAGTACGACCCTATCTTCTTCGACTACCAGACGTTCCTGACCTGGACGTTCGGTCCGAATGGGAAGTGGGACCTTAACTTCCTGGGCAACATTGCGGTGAATGACTATCGCTTCACCCCCGAGAGCCGCGAGACGACCTTCGGCACCAACGAGGTCGCCCACAGCTTCAAGGTCTATTTCGACGGACACGAGAAAGACCAGTTCGACACCTACTTCGGTGCCCTGACCTTGGGATACAACGGCTTGCGGAACACCCGGCTGCAGTTGATGGCTTCGGCCTTCCTGACCGACGAGGAGGTGACCTACGACATCTCGGGCGAATACTGGATGGACCAGGCGGCTTCGGTGAGCCAGGCGGGCCTTGGTGTGGGCCGCTACATGGAACATGCCCGCAACTACCTGCAGGCACGGGTGATGGCGCTGTCGCTCAAGGGCAACACGCAGATTGCCCGCAACCGGCTTTCGTACGGACTGACCGTGCAGAGCGAGAAGATCGACGACAAGATTGCCGAATGGGAACGCCGCGACTCGGTGAGCTACAGCCTGCCGCGCGATCCGGGCAAGCTTCGGGTGGTGGAGAACCTGCATTCGGCCTACAAGGGTACCACGACACGCCTCTCGCTGTTTGTGCAGGACACCTACGGATGGGATGCCTACGGCGGCCGTTTCCTGCTGCAGGGCGGTGTGCGCCTGAGCTACTGGTCGTTCAACGAGGAGCTCCTCGTGTCGCCCCGCGCTTCGCTGCGCTACACCTTCGGCAAGGACCGCAACAAGCAGGCACGCATCGCGGCAGGGCTCTACTACCAGTCGCCCTTCTACAAGGAATACCGCCTGAGCTACACCGATGCCGACGGCAACCAGATGGTCGAGATGAACCAGGATATCCGGTCGCAGCGCTCGTGGCAGGTCATCTTAGGGTGGGACCACACGTTCAAGGCCTACGAGCGGCCGTTCAAGTTCACGGTCGAGGGCTACTACAAGGGCATCACGAACTACATCCCCTACATCGTCGATAACGTGCAGATTCGCTATGCGGGCGAGAACAAGGGTTCGGCGTACGTCACGGGCATCGATGCGAAAATCTTCGGACAGTTTGTCGAAGGCACGGACTCGTGGCTCAGCCTTTCGCTGATGAACGGCAAGGAGACCTACGACGGCCTGAAGACGGCGCGTCCGACCGAGCAACGGTACGGCATCGGCCTCTTCTTCAGCGACTATTACCCGGGGCATGACGACTGGCGCGTGTTCCTGCGCGGCGTCTTCAACGACGGTCTGCCCTTCTCGAGCCCACAAGGCGGACGCAAGGCGGGCATCTTCCGCACTCCGGCCTACAAGCGTGTCGATCTGGGTGCTACGCACGTCTGGGACGCCAAGCACAACCGGTTCATGAACCGCGGCCTCTGGCGTCGCATCCAGGAGATGACACTCGGTGTGGATGTCTTCAACCTGATGGACATCGACAACACCAACTCCTACTACTGGGTGACTGTCATCGGCAACGACGGCTCGACGCGCGGCAACCCGACCTACGCGGTGCCCAACTACCTGACCGGGCGCATGATCAACGTGAGCCTTGGGGTAAGGTTCTGAGGGTTATCGGAGTTATCGGAGGACTCGGAGTGGTCGGAATACTCAGAGTACTCGAAGTACTCCGAGATAATCAAGAAAACAACAAAAAATTAAATAAACGTGATTACAGTCAACAATCTACAAGTTCAGTTTGGAAAGAGAATCCTCTTTCAGGATGTAAACCTAAAGTTCACGCCCGGCAACTGCTATGGTATCATCGGTGCCAACGGTGCCGGCAAATCGACCTTCCTGCGTGTGTTGAGCGGCGAGCTTGATCCGACGCGCGGCACCTTCGAGATGGGCCCGGGCGAGCGCCTTAGCGTGCTCGAGCAGGATCACAACAAGTACGACCAATATACGGTGCTCGATACGGTGCTGCGCGGCAACACCGTGCTCTACGAGATCATGGAGGAGAAGAATGCCATCTACGAAAAGCCCGAGATGAGCGAGGAGGACGGCATGCGTGCCGCCGAGCTCGAGGAAAAGTTCGCGGAGCTGGATGGCTGGAACGCCGAAGCAGACGCTGCAGCCCTGCTTTCTGGCCTTGGCATCAAGGAGGACCTTCACTACATGATGATGAGCGACATCTCGGCGAAGCAGAAGGTGCGTGTGATGCTGGCGAAGGCCCTGTTCGGCAATCCCGACAACCTGCTGCTCGACGAGCCCACCAACGACCTTGACCTCGACACCGTGATGTGGCTCGAGAACTACCTGCAGGGCTTCGAGCACACCGTGCTTGTGGTGAGCCACGACCGCCATTTCCTCGACTCGGTGTGCACCCACACCGTGGACATCGACTTCAAGAAGTGTACGCTCTTCGCCGGCAACTACAGCTTCTGGTACGAGTCGTCGCAGCTTGCCTTGAAGCAGCAGCAGATGGCCAACAAGAAGGCCGAGGAGAAGAAGAAGGAGCTGCTGGAGTTCATCCGCCGCTTTTCGGCCAACGTGGCCAAGTCGAAGCAGACCACCAGCCGCAAGAAGATGCTCGAGAAACTCAACATCGAGGAGATCCAGCCTTCGACACGCCGCTATCCGGGCATCATCTTCACCCCCGAACGCGAGGTGGGCAACAAGGTGCTCGAAGTGCATGGCCTGGGCAAGACGGTGGAAGGCACCCGCCTCTTCAATGACGTGAACTTCCAGATCGAGCCGGGCGACAAGGTGGCCTTCCTTTCGCACGACCCGCGTGCCATGACCGCCCTGTTCGAGATCATCAACGGCCTCGACGAAGACCACGACGGCACCTACAACTGGGGACAGACCATCACCACGGCCTATCTGCCCCTCGACAACAGCTCGTTCTTCAACACGGACCTCAACATGGTGGACTGGCTCTGCCAGTTCTCGAGCGACACGTCGGAAATCTACATCAAGGGCTTCCTGGGCCGCATGCTCTTCCGCGAGGAGGAGGTGCTGAAGAAGGCCAGCGTCCTGTCGGGCGGCGAGAAGATACGCTGCATGATTGCGCGCATGATGATGAAGAATGCCAACACGCTGATCCTCGACTCACCGACCAACCACCTGGACCTCGAGTCGATCCAGGCCTTCAACAACAACCTGCAGACCTTCCGCGGCGTGATCCTCATGTCGAGCCACGACCACGAATTCATCCAGACCATCTGCAACCGCGTCATCGAGCTTGGTCCCAAGGGAATCATCGACAAGCGCACCGAATACGACGACTACATCACCGACGAGCGTGTGCAGGAATTGCGCCAGCGTATCTACTGATTTTGGCCCCTTGATGACCTATTGGTTCCGAAACTGATTGCAATTTGCTAAGCACGTTGTGCAAATTCGGGATGTACAAGAAGTATTTACAAGCAATTTGTCTAAATGTTTGGATTATTTGGTAAAGATTCCTTATCTTTGCACCCGATTTTTGCATGAGAATACAATATATTACTTACCAATATTACTAATTATGAAAAAAATTGTTGTTTTCATTCTCGCTCTTGTAGCTTGTGTCAATGCCTATGCATTCAAGTTCGATGGCATCGATCTCAATGGCAATGTGGGTGACATCACCCGTGCTATCTCGAAGAAGAACTACGTGGCTACGGTCGAGAATCCCAACGTGCTCACTGGTCTCTGCCAGGGTACCAAGATCAACCTGTCGTTCAACCTCGTTGATGTGACCGAGAAGAATCATATCGGCCAGCTCATCGTTGACGTGCCTAATGCCAGCACCAACGCTTTCGTGGAGAACGCCCAGCTGCTCAACATCATCTATCATCAGGTTTCGAACACCGAGTCCGGCTACCTCTACGAAGTGGACGACGACGGCACGACGCTGCTCCTCTCGCGCACCGAGAATGGTATCCGCCTGACCTACAATACCCCCTACTACCAGGTCAACAAGTAAGGTCGAGGACAAAGATGCAGAACAATCGGCCAGAGTGCAAGACAAATTGCTGCTCTGGTCGGTTTCTTTTGTCCCATTGCCGTCATTGCATGAAAGACTCCCTTCTTATTTCCGTAAGGCTTGCCAAGGCTTTCCTGGTCATCATGGCGCTGATGCTGCTCGTCTTCATCGTGTGCTATGCCACCAAAGAGCCGACGGGCGCGGGATATGACGAATTCACTTCGTCTCAGGCTCCGCTCTCCACGCGGGATATGATCCTCGTGATTGCCCTGCTGGGCTTTGTGCTGGCCATCCCCTTCAGCTGTGCGCTCAATGCCATTGCCCTGTATGTGAACCGCGATGTGGTGAAGTTCGGGCGACTGCTGCAGGCGTCGCTGGTTCTCGCCCTGATCGGCTTTGTGGCTGCACCGGTGGTGCTCTTCATCTACGAGAATATCCGAATCACTTATTTTGCCCTTATTGCTGCCGTCCCTGTGGGGATGTGGCTTGTCAGCTGCGTCTATCTGCTTCGCCTCGACTTTGAGGAGCGGAAGATCATCCCCGACGATACGCAGGGATAGCCGGATGACGCTTGAATCGAAACGAAACGACCAGCATGCTGAAGATGCATGCTGGTCGTTCATTTTTTGCGTATTTGTGACAGAGGGACCGACGGGGGCTAAGCCGCGAACCGGCGGGAGTAGTCGGGTTCCTTCCGTGCATTCCGCACGCGCAGGAGGATGCAGGCGAGTGTCATGAGCAGGAGTGCTGCATACCAGAGCCAATAACCCGTAGAGAGCGTGAATGGTCTGTCCTGTCCCGTTTCAAGGTCGGGAATCGTCTTGCTGCAGAATATCAACAGTCCGAGCACGGGTAGAGGAAATGAAAGCCAGAAGAGGCTCTTGGCCTTGCGGATGACGACACACGAACTGATGACGTAGAAGATGTTGGCAAGCCAGCTGAGGAAGAGGCCGTTCAGACCGAACGACATCCAGCCGAAAAGCAGGGCGAAGAAGCCGTGGATCTCCGTGCTGCTGGTGCAGGATTTGATGCTGACGAAGCACAACGACAAGGTATAGCACAGCAGACTGAGGAAGAATGCGGTGTTGTAGCTGTGATTCAGGAAGAACAGTTTCTGGCGGATGTGCATGGGAGGGGGATTTGAGGGTGCCAAGGACGGCTGCCGCGGGGACAGGGGGAGAGGCGAAGGCGGGACGAAGGCGAGGCGGCCATGGACGGCTGCCGCGGAGGCCGGGGGTTAGAATGGGCGGATGCCCATGATTTCGCGCATCTGGCTGGTGATCTCGTGGACGATGGGGCGGACTTTTTCGGCACCCATCTGGCGAACCTTGTTGAGGTAGTCGGTGTCGGCGTAGATGGCTTCGTAGCGTTCGCGGATGGGACGGGTGACCTTGAGGACGTCCTCGGCGATCTGCATCTTGAGGTCGCCGTAGCGGATCGAGCAGTCGTTCCAGGCGGCGAGGTACTGGTCGTAGATCTCCTGGGTGCTGGTGAGCTTGAGGAAGTAGAAGAGGTTCTTGATGGGCTCGTTCATCTCGGAGTTGGGCTCGGTGGGAGTCATGTCGGTGACGGCCTTCTTGAACTTCTTGATGACGGTCTTGTCGTCGTCGTTGATGTAGATGCAGTTGCCTTCGCTCTTGCCCATCTTGCCGCTGCCGTCGAGGCCGGGGATCTTGATGGGTTCGCCCTTGGCTTCGTAGGGATGCGGTTCGACTAGGAAATCGACCTTGTAGTAATGGTTGAAGCGTACGGCGAAGTTGCGTGCCATTTCGAGATGCTGCAGCTGGTCCTTGCCGACGGGCACATAGTGGGCCTTGTGCTGGAGGATGTCGGCAGCCATGAGGACGGGGTAGGTGAGGAGGCCGGCATTGACATTGTTGGGGTTCTTGCGGGCCTTGTCCTTGAAGGCTACGGTCTTCTCGAGTTCGCCCAGGTAGGCATGCATATTGAGGAGGGTATAGAATTCGCAGGTCTCGGGCACGTCGCTCTGCACATAGACCATGCACTTCTCGGGATCCATTCCGGCAGCGAGGTATTCGGCCAGGATGCTGCGGATGTTGGCGTTGAGTGCCGTCGGGTCGGGAGCGGTGGTCAGCGAGTGGTAGTCGGCAATGAAGTAACGACAGTCGTATTCGTTCTGCATTTCGACAAAGTTGCGCAGGGCACCATAGTAGTTTCCAAGATGCAGGTGACCGGTGGCACGGATACCACTCAGCACGATAGGTTTCTTTTCCATATAGTAAATATATAATGTATTATTGTTTTACTTCACGATCTGCAGGATCTCGTCGACGAGGGCCTCGTTGCCTGCGGCAATCGACACGTTGCGGTCGTCGCGGATGCTCCGGACCACACCTCCCGCCTCCTCGACGATGAGCGCGCCGGCGCAGCAGTCCCATGGCTTGATGTTGAGCTCCCAATAGCCGTCGAGCATTCCCGTAGCCACGCAGCAGAGGTCGTAGGCAGCAGCGCCCATGCGACGCAGGCCACGCAGTTTGGGTAGCATGCGGCAAAGGTTGTCGAGGTTGTTCTTGTCGCTGCCCACGGTGCCCTTGTCGTAGGGGAATCCGGTGGCGAGGACACACTGGTCGAGCTCGGTCTTGCGGCTCACGTGGATGCGGCGTCCGTTCCACTGTGCCCCTTCGCCCTTGACAGCTGTGAAGAGTTCGTCCATCTTGGGTGCATAGACCACGCCTACAATGGCTTCTCCCTTGTATTTCACGCCGATGCTGACGCAGAAGATGGGCAGACCCTGTGAGTAGTTGTTGGTGCCGTCGAGGGGGTCAACCACCCATTCCCAGTCGGAGTTCGGCTTCTGATGCATGCCCGTTTCTTCGCCCAGGATGCTGTGAGTGGGGTAGGTGGTAGCGATTCGGTCGATGAGCAGTGCCTCGCATTGCTTGTCCACTTCGGTCACAACGTCGTGCATCGAACTTTTGGTCTCGATGCCGAGATGACGGCTTCGAAACTTCTCCATCTGTATCTTGCCTGCCTGCATGGCCCAATCGATGGCGTATTCGAGTATCGTCGTGGTTTCCTCAGCGTTGCCTCGTCGGGCAAATGGGTTGGGTAGAATCATATTATGCAGCTAATTAGAGATTGTTCAGTTTTGCTACTATATTTATCCAATAGTAATAAAATTAGGGCACAAAGATACTGACTTTTTACTGTTTTTCCAAATTTTCGTGACAAAAACAGGTCCGAAAGGGTGTTTTTTGAACGAATTGTCAGCCATGTTTCACTACAAAAACTATATTCCGCAAATGAATAAGTGGTTTTTCTGAAAAATTGGCCTTCAAAATTTGGAATGTTCGACGAAAGTCTTTATCTTTGTGCCCATATTTTTGATACGTCATAGATGAAGGTATGATTGACTTACATTATCCTGATAAGAAAGAAAAGATTGAGCTGTTCCCGCTCATTGACGAAGAGGGCAACGTCCTGGGACGTGCCAGCCGTGCCTATTTCCATGGAGGCTCGATGTCGTTGCATCCCGTTGTCCATCTGCATATCACCGATCTGCAGGGACGCATCTATCTGCAGAAGCGTTCGATGAGCAAGGACATTGCGCCGGGTCGCTGGGATACGGCCGTGGGAGGCCACGTGGCCTATGGCGAAGGACTTGAGGAGGCCGTCCGCCGAGAAGCGCATGAGGAACTGGGACTGCGTTTCCGTACCGAACCGCGCTTCCTCTTCCAGTACATCTGGGAGTCGGAGCGTGAGCGCGAGCTGGTTACGTCGTTCCACATTGTCTATAACGGACGCATTGTGCCCAACAGCGAGGAGGTTGACGAGGGCCGTTTCTGGACCTACGAGGAGCTTCGCCACGAACTGGGACGCGACGTCTTCACGCAGCAGTTCGAGCAACAGGAATATCGTCACCTGATTCGTTCGCTTTGCCTGTGAAGAAGGTCGCCTATTATACCCTCGGGTGCCGCCTGAACTTTGCCGAGACCTCGACGCTGGCGTATCGTCTGCAGCAGGTTGGCTTCGAGAAGGCCAATCCCAGGGACGGGGCCGCGGCCGACCTCATTGTGGTCAATACGTGTGCCGTGACCGAGCAGGCCACAGCCAAGAGCCGCCAGCAGATCCACAAGCTGGTGGCCGAACATCCGAAAGCGTTTGTCGTCGTGACGGGCTGTTATGCACAGATTGCTCCCGATCAGCTGGCCGAGCGGGTGAAGGGCATCGACCTCATCGTCGGCACGGAGTACAAGGGCGAAGGCATCCTGACGCTGCTGGGCGACCTGCAGAAGCGTGACGAGCCGCTGGTCTATCGCACCCCCTATCGGGATATCCATACCTTCCACGGAGGCTGTTCGGCCGACGACCGCACGCGCCATTTCCTCAAGGTGCAGGACGGATGCGACTATTTCTGCACCTATTGCACCATTCCTTTGGCACGAGGCCGCAGTCGGAATGGCAGCATTGCCGAACTCGTTGCGTTGGCTCACGACGTGGTGGAGAAGGGCGGAAAGGAGATTGTCCTTACCGGTGTGAACATCGGGGATTTCGGACGTTCGACCGGCGAAAGCTTTTTCGACCTCTGCCGGGCCCTCGACAGGGTGGAAGGTGTCGAGCGATATCGCATCGGCAGCATCGAGCCCAACCTCATCACCGATGAGATGATCCACTGGATTGCCGAGGAGAGCCGGCGTTTTGCCCCCCATTTCCACATCCCCCTGCAGGCGGGAACCGACGAGGTGCTGCGCCTGATGCGTCGTCGCTACGACACCGCACTCTTCGCCCACAAGATTCACCTCATCCGGGAGGTCATTCCCGATGCGTTCATCGGTGTCGATGTCATGGCAGGCATGCGCGGCGAGACCGCCGAGCTTTTCGAACAAGGTTATTCCTTTATCCAATCGCTTCCTGTCAGCCAGCTCCATCCCTTCACCTACAGCGAGCGCACCGATACCAAGGCGCTTGAGATTCGCCCCATCGTCCCGATGCCCGAACGGCATGAACGCACCGCCCGGCTGGTGGCCTTGAGCGACGAGAAGCTGCGCGCCTTCTATCGGCAGCAGATGGGCCGTGTGAGCAGCGTGCTCTGGGAACAGCCGCCCTTGCGCAAAGATGGAACCTACGCACCGATGCATGGCTTCTCGGATAACTATATCCGTTGCCAGCGCTCGTTCGATGCGGCATTGGTCAATGTCTGCCAGGAGGTTACGCTGAGCCACGAACTGGTCGAGACCAACCAGGGGCCGGCGATTCTGGTGGGGGAGGGAGGATAGTGGATATAGTCATTTATAGTTCCTATAGTGAAAATAGTGGCTATAGTTTTGATAGTGACTATAGTGAAAATAGTGAAAATAGTTCCTATATAGTTTTTTGCGGCGTTTTATTTTTTTAATCCTATTTTCGAAAATGAAAAATCTAACCAGGCTTATATCCATGCTCTTTTTGCTCGCTTTCGCAAGTGATATGCGAGCACAATTGTACGATGTGGTAGTTGCGAAGGACGGTACGGGAGATTACCTGACCATCCAGGATGCCATCCTTTCCATCCGCGACTACAAGCCCGAAGGACGTCAGCGCATCCTCGTTCGGAAGGGAACCTACGAAGAGAAGGTCATCGTGCCCACCTACAAGACCAACATCTCGCTCATCGGCGAGGACCGCGACTCGTGCATCCTCGTCTGGCATGACCATGCCAACCTGCAGCACACAGGTCGCTTCGAAGGCGTGGTGCTCGGTTCGGTGGCCGATGCCATGGGACATGACAACCAGCTCATCAACGGCAGCGACCGGGGGCATCGTGCCGGAACCTTCGAAAGCTATACCCTGCTCGTGCTGGGCGAAGGCTTCGAATGTGAGAACATGACCATCGTCAACGATGCCATGACGCATTACAACCCCGACTGGTGGCAGACACATTCCAACGCTGCACGTGTCGGACAGGCTGTCACTGTGCATTGCGAGGCCGATCGTTCGGTGTTCCGCAACTGTCACATCCATGGCTTCCAGGACACGGTCTTTACGGGCAATGCTCGTTCGCGCCAGATCTTCTATGGCTGCTATATCGATGGCACGGTCGATTTCATTTTCGGCCCTGCTACGGTGTGGTTCGAGGATTGCGAGATTCGTTCCATTGGCAATGGCTATCTGACAGCTGCCTCCACACCTGCCGAGAATCCTTATGGCTACGTCTTCAAGCATTGCAAGGTGACGGCCGAGCCCGATGCCAAGGCCTATCTGGGCC
>JAEEGH010026644.1_pt1 | contig 11501 bp, 7 predicted proteins | sample 9134181 | NCBI WGS metagenome assembly JAEEGH01 (sample SAMN16246544, study PRJNA631951) | gut metagenome | biome: gut microbiome; feature: rumen; material: DP-attached | host: Bos | place: Iran: Karaj | collected 2018-10 | reverse complement strand
TAAGTATCGAAAAACCCGAAGCCGAAATAGTCGTAAACACTGGTCACGACACCGGTAATATCGTAATAAGCGATGTATTTAAGGGTGGCCCCGATGCCATTAAGAACACCATGTTCTTCACCTTTAACGTCAATCTGAATCGGGTCTTCGTTAATGGAAGATTTGTATTTGCTACTATAATCCGGTACGCCGGAGGCGGTAAAAGTCGTGTCGAAACGGTATTTATGAAACAACATAACAATCGCCGGAATTGCGGCGACGGCAAGAACGCCACAAATAATGATAGCTACCGTGCGTTTATTCTTAAGCTTACTGGCAGTGCGGTATTTTTTAGCAGCGACGCTCCGCTCTTCTTTGGTCATTTTTGACGGAGTAAAATAGATTTTCGACGGGTCTAATTTCGCCATAGTTTTATTTTAACATAAATCACTTATGGTTGACGGCGTGTGATATGATATTATTATATGTCTAAAAATTTAGTGATCGTAGAGAGCCCGGCCAAAGCCCACACTATCGAGAAGTATCTCGGTGGTGATTTTAAGGTGCTAGCTAGTGTGGGGCACATTCGTAAGGATACCAAGGTTGATAAATCGACTTTTGAAGTAACTTACGAGATTGATCCGGAACACAAAAATATTATTTCGGAACTAAAAAAAGAAGTAAAAGCCGCCGATAAAATCTGGCTCGCAACCGATGAAGACCGTGAAGGAGAATCGATTTCTTGGCATTTGTGCGAAGTTTTAGGGCTTCCAAAAAACACGGCGCGGATTACTTTTCATGAGATTACTAAACCAGCTTTGGACGCGGCAATTGCTCATCCACGCGTAGTAGATATGGACATGGTATCCTCGCAGCAGGCACGTCAAACCATAGATATGTTAGTTGGCTACGATTTATCAGACATGGTACGCAAAAAAGTGCCGGGCGCCATCTCGGCTGGGCGCGTTCAATCACCGGCATTGCGTCTAATTGTCGAACGCGAAAAAGAGATTGAGAAGTTTGACAGTAAGTTTAGTTTTAAAGTATCAGGAAAGTTTTCTAAAGATGCAGAGTTTACCGCCATTTTAGAAGGTAAGCAACCAGAGACCGAAGAAGAAGCAAGGAAACTCTTAGAAAAGCTAATCCCGGCAGAGTTTAAAGTTGAGAACATCGAGGAAACCGAGGGATTGAAACCTAATCCTGTGCCGTTTACCACGGCAGCTCTGCAAATTGAAGCTAACGCTAAGCTCGGCTTCTCGTCTCGTACTACCATGACGGCAGCCCAAGGCCTTTACCAGGCTGGTATGATTACTTATCACCGAACCGATTCTTTAAATTTGTCTACACAAGCCGTAGTAGCGATGGCCGCTTATATTAAAGAACAATTTGGCGATAAATACCTAAAAACCCGTCATTTTAAAACTAAAGATGCCTCGGCGCAAGAAGCACATGAAGCAATTCGTCCGACCAGTATTTCAAGAACTACCGCCGGTAAAAACGAATATGAAAAGAAACTATATCAATTAATTTGGGCCCGCACCTTAGCCACCCAAATGGCCAATGCTCGCGTAGCGAAGACCACCATTAATTTAAGTCATGACTTCGTGGCTAAAGGCGAGGTGGTGGTGTTTGATGGTTTCTTGAAAGTCTATGGCAAAAGTAAGGATTTAGAGCTTCCGAAAGTCTCTAAAGGCGACATAGTGGATTGTTTAGAACTCACCGCCAAGCAAACTTTTGCTAAGCCACCGGTAAGATACACCGAAGGTTCGTTAGTTAAAAAACTCGAAGAGCTCGGCATCGGCCGCCCATCTACTTACGCTACGATTATGACCGCCATCCAAGCCCGTGGCTACGTAATAAAAGGCGACTCCGAAGGTGAAGAACGCGAGATAGTTGAGTTAGTAGCTAAAAACGGCTCATTCGAGAGGAATATTATTAAAGAGAAGTTCGGCGCCAACAAAGGAAAACTCGTACCAACCCCGATTGGCGAACTCGTCGCCGGCTTTTTGACCGATAACTTCAAAAATATCGTGGACTACAAATTCACCGCCAACATCGAAAAAGATCTCGATTTAGTAGCCGAAGCGAAACTAGAGCGCGTCAAGATGCTCCGCGACTTTTACGGACCATTCCGCGACACCGTGCTCATTGCTCAAGGAGTAGAACGCTATAATAACGCTCGCCTGCTCGGCCACGATCCAGAGACCGGCAAGCCAATTTATGCCAAAGTCGGCAAGAGCGGTGGTTTCATCCAACTCGGCGACAACGAGAAAAATGCCGGCGAAAAACCGCGTTTTGCGCCTTTGCCGAAGCGAAAATCCGTCAAAACTGTGACTCTAGAACAAGCATTAAAGCAGCTGGCCCTGCCAACCTTGCCAAGATTACTTGGTAAAGCTCCAGACGGCGCAGAATTAATCGCTGCCAATGGACCATTTGGGCCATATTTAAAAGGCGGCAAGTACAATATTCCGATGAAAGATTTCGACCCTTATACCGTAACACTAAAAGACGTTTTACCTCTGTATCAGAAAAAAGTCGACTCTATGATTGCCGACTGGGGTGAAATTCAGATTATTAATGGCGCCTACGGACCATATATTAAGGGGCCAGGACGTCGCAATAACGCCAAAGTGCCAAAAGATAGTGATCCAAAGACTATTACCCTAGAGCAAGCCAAAAAAATGCTCGAAAACAAACCAAAAACTACACGAAAAACCAGACGCGGCACTCGTGGTAAGAAGAAATCCATTAAAAAGAAATAATCTATCCTTTTATTATAGCATAACCGTCTTAAAAAGTCAAGTATAACAGGGGTATTTTGTGAATTAAAGATAAGCGTTTACAATTTTTATAATTTTTTTTCAGAATTGTAAAAAATGTGCTACAATAGTATAGGAAAATAAAGAAAATCATAGTTGACAATTTAGCAAAACTATGGTATTATAAGCATAATTAACAATACTAACAGGGTTGGAAAAGGAAAAATACTGATGGACCAAAATGCGGAAATCCTCAAAAATGCAATCTCCGGCAGCCTCAAAATAATCGAACAAGACCGTGAAAAGGAAATCATTTCGCGACGTTTTGGGCTCTCCGGCAGCAAAGAAACACTTGAACAGATTGGAGAAATGTTGTCGATTACGCGCGAACGTGTAAGACAGCTCGAAAAAGCCATTCTCATTCGTCTTCAAATTTCCGCAGAAGAAAATGAAATCCCTGAACTCGCCGCCGCTGAAAAGATTCTGGTCCGCAATCTTACTGAAATGGGGCGAGTAGCTAAATTATCTGATCTCGCTGATAAAATCTATGGGCATACTTCTACCGCTTCTGAACGAACCGGTATTTATTTTATTGCTACTTTTGCGAAGAATTTGACCGTTGTAGAAGAGAACGACAAGTATAATGCCGCCGTCGGTATTGCCGAATATGGCGATGAAAAGACTATCCGTGGCCGTGTAGATGAAATAGTAAAACTCATTCGTGAGAATAAAGCACCGATGACCATCGATGAACTTGACAATCAATTAAATTATGAGCATCCTGACCATATTAAAGCTATTGCGTCAATTTCTAAGCTGTTATCCACCTTAAATGGTGTCTGGGGCCTCACTAAATGGCCGATGGTCAACCCGAAAAACATCCGTGACAAGATTTTTGTGATTCTCGAAGCTAAGAAAGAGCCGATGCACTTCTCGGATATCGCTAAAGAGATTAAAGACTCGAATTTCAAGCGCAAAAACGTGACTGTACAAGCTATCCACAATGAATTAATCAAAGATTCACGCTTCGTTTTGATTGGCCGTGGTATTTACGCGCTTTCGTCATGGGGCTACAAGAAGGGAACTATTTCTGAGATCATTACCTCTATTCTCGAAAAGGCCGAAAAGCCAATGACTCGCGAAGAAATTGTCAAACAAGTCTTAAAAACTCGCAAAGTTAAAGAGACAACTATTCTTTTGAATTTACAAAATAAGAAATTATTCAAAAAAGTCGACAAGAACTCTTATACACTAGCGTAATTTGTGATATAATTACTTCATGGACGCAGTCATACATTTTATTCTAATGCCGATTTTCTGGATACCAGTGGTGGGTGTACTAGCCTATTTTACTTATCGTAATTATAAAAAAATCAACAAACTGAAAATATTAAATGTTGACTCCGTACTTTTGATGCTAGAAATTCCTCGCACCAACGACAAAAAGGAACTAGCCGCTGAACAACTATTTGCCTCCCTTCATGGTATTTTACGCGATAAAAATGAGCTTCGAAATTCCGGTGGCGTGCAAGAGCATTTATCCTTCGAAATTGTTTCTACTTCAGGACAAATCAGATTTTATGTCTGGGTACCAAAAGTCTTGCAAAGTTTTGTAGAAGGGCAGATTTATTCACAATATCCGACTGTGCAAATCTACAAAATGAACGAAGACTACGTGGATGACCGCGCAAAATATACCGTCAGCTACACAGCAGAACTTGGTTTAATCGATAATGAAGCTTTACCAATTAAAACCTTTGATACTTTTGAAGTAGATCCTCTCGCTGGTATCACCGGGACTTTGGCCAAACTCAGTCCTGAACAAACCGAAGAAATGTGGATTCAAATTCTCACACGACCAATTCCAGATGATTGGCATAAAAACACCACTGACCGCTGGATTCGTCGCATCAAATCGGGTGGCAAATTCTGGTTTGGCACCAATTTTGATTGGACTTATGTCGCAGAAATCTTTCTAGCCTTATTTAGACCACCAGCAGGAGGAACTACATCGGAAACCAAAGTAGAATTATCCGAGCGCGCCAAAACGCAAATTAGTAAAGCCGAAGAAAAAGCTACCAAACTTGGCTATGAAGTTAAGATTCGCTTGGCTTATCTCGGCCATAGCGATGTGGATGCCAAACTAAATATGCAAGCCTTGGTCGGTTCATTCAAACAATTCAACTCAACCAACCTAAATGGCTTTAAGCAAATCGGCGGCACTTTCAACCGCGACTCACTTTCCGCCTACAAAATGCGTGAATTTGCTGACCGTGGTTTTATTCTTAACATTTCTGAATTAGCTTCAGTCTATCACTTACCACACACGTCAGTCGAAACACCAAATATCGTGTGGGCATCGTCGAAGACTGCCGAACCACCAGTCAAACTTCCAGTCCTAACCGGTGAAATCGCAAACGACGAAAATATCTCGGCCTTTGGTTTAACGAATTTCCGTGGCATCAATCATCAATTTGGGTTGCTCCGTCGCGATCGTTCACGTCATATTTATATTATTGGGCAAACCGGCGCAGGGAAGAGTGGTATGCTCGAACTTCTGGCGCTTTCAGATATTTTCTATAATCAAGGTTATTGTATTATTGATCCACACGGAGATTTTGCCATTGACAACCTCAAATTTATTCCAGAATCCCGTATTAAAGACGTCGTCTACTTCAATCCAGCGGATACGGCCTATCCAATTGCCTTTAACCCGCTCGAAGTTTCCGACCCAGCCAAAAAACCTAATGTCTGTTCAGAAGTAATCGGCGTACTTAAAAGAATGTTCGGCGATTCGTGGGGTCCACGACTTGAGCATATCTTGCGTTATACCCTTCTAGCATTACTTGATCGTCCAGAAACCACACTTCTTGATATTTCACGCATGCTCACTGATAAAGAGTTTAGAAAAGAGACTTTGGAATACTGTCACGATGTAACCGTGCTTCAATTCTGGAAACATGAATTTGGTCAATGGAACGATAAACAAGTCAATGAATCCATCGCTCCAGTTTTGAACAAGGTTGGTGCCTTCACAGCCAACCCGATTATTCGCAATATCATCGGCCAAGCCAAGTCTTCCTTTGATATTCGCAAAATCATGGATGAGGGCAAAATCCTCGTTGTAAATCTCTCGAAAGGCCTTATCGGCGAAGACAACGCCGGAATTCTTGGTGCCTTCTTAGTCACCAAAGTCCAACTCGCCGCTATGTCACGTTCAGACATTCCAGACGTCAAAGATCGTCGTCCGTTCTATCTGTATGTTGATGAGTTCCAAAACTTTGCCACAGATTCGTTTGCCGTGATTCTATCAGAAGCTCGTAAATACGGCCTGAATTTAACCGTGGCCAACCAATACGTTGCTCAAATGACCGAATCGGTGCGTGATGCCGTGTTTGGCAACGTCGGTACGACTATTTCATTCCGCGTTTCAGCTGATGATGCGCCTGTTCTAGTCAAACAATTCGAACCAACCTTTGAAGAATCCGACTTACTACAGCTCAACAACCGCCACTTTGTCATTTCAATGATTATCGGCGGCGAAAAAGTGCCAGCCTTCTCAGCCACTACTTTGTCAATTCCAGACTCACCAGCTGACAATTTCGAAGCTATTATTGAAAACTCCAGGAACAACTATGCTCGTCCAAGAAGCGAAGTGGAAAATGAGATTCGTGAAACCATCGAACAGTCAGAACGCTACAAAAAGGAATTATCAGATTCTGGCCGCCAAGAAGAGGTGGTCTTTGCGCCAATCGCTCGTACTACCGTTAAAGAATCCCCTACCATGCCAACTAATACCACTATGTTTAAGACCGAACAAAAACCGAACTTAAAACGTCCAAGCACGCCACAAGCCGAATTTCGCAAACAAAACTTAAGCCCAAATGCCGCTGAAGGCAAAGAAAAACCTGGGCTCAAAGATTTAGCTAAACTCGCAGCAGAGAAGAAAAACCAGCCGCGTTTCGAGAAAAAAGGGAAAAAGAAAGCAGGGAAAAACACGGTTCCCGCTCCAGCTCCCGCCCCTGTTTCCTCCCCTGTTAAACCAGAGGTAGAATACCAAGAGAAATCAGCGGTCGAAATCACCCCGTCGCACGTGTCAGTTTCCCTGTCCACCCCTGTTAATCGCCCAGATCACTATGCAGAAAAAGATAACTCGGTTGACGGATTCTTAGCCATCCGACACGAAAAGAAATAGAAGAGAATTAAACAAAATTTAACAAGCCTGAGGACCTAAAGGATTTTGATGGAAAACTAGACGTAAAGTCAATCGGCTTTTCGACATAGGTCTAATGTCGCACAATGCATATTTTAAGACATTAAGGATAGATCGAAAAGCCGATTCAATATACGTCTAACCATAAGCCCTTATTCCCATGGTCCCTACAATTCTGTCTAAAAGTAGGGGAATCGTGGGCCATGAAATACTATTTTATGAATCTTGAACAAGCCCAAGAGTTTAAAAAATATTTCACAGATTTGAATCCTATACTGGTAATATAGGTGAAAATCTGCCTGAAATAGTTTTTAAAATCCTGGCGCGCCGTGAAACAATTCATAAAATAGTATTTACGGCCCACCTTCGCCCACTTTTACCTAATTTGCCCGGATTTTTGTGGATTTGACATTTCCCCATTTTATTTCCCTATTTTACTTTTTTCCCTGTTTTGACCAAAATTTCCTGTTTATTTTTGATCAAAAAGTTTTCAAAATCCGAACAAAAACCGAACGGAAGAGAAGAGAATAACAATCAGAACAAAAACCGAACAATTCCCTGTTCTACCGCCAATAAGCCCGTCTTTCGATACGTACATCTATATATTGAAAATCAGATACACCAATACTTGTAAGATATCGAATCATCCGGTCAGTATCCTCAGCTGACACTCCAGCTCCCCGATCTGTTATCATCTTAATATAGCCAGTATAACCGTCTAGATAAAAATCCACTTCCCGAATACCACTACTCGGAATTACCGCTTTAACCGGCGCATAACCAAGCTCACGAAGATCTACTTCCACTTGCCCGATATATTCCTTCATCCGGCTAGTTAGGCGACCTCCCGTAGCAGAAGCCGCTTCGTCAATTATTTCAATCGTTGGCGTATATGGAACCACAATCGTGTCCGAATCACCACCGCCCTGTTCATTATTAAGAAGCGACAAAACCACCATTACGATAATTACTATCATTACTACAAAACCAACTGTAGTTAGCACGATTCGCGTGATTTTCTGACGTTTATTTTTTTTGTGCGTAGCCGCTCGCTCTGAAGCAGTTTCGAGCTTTTCCCTCTTCTCGCCAATTGTCCGACCAGACTTTAAGCCCACCATAATGGATTAGCTAACCTCTCCAATAATAATCTCGGCTAGGCGACGCGCCGCATCAGCCCGAGCTTCTTTATGTAAAGCATCAGCCATATCAGCTCTAAGGCGCGGAGATCTAAGTAGATGTTGAATTAGCTCCAACAAATCTGCCGGATTCTGCATCATTTTAGAATCATAAATCACTTCTACGGCGTTAGCAGCCTTCAACCGTTCGGCATTACGCACTTGATGACTGCCCGGCAAACGCTCAAATGGCACCAGAATTACGGCTTTTTTAAGCGCGGCTAGCTCTGCAATAGTCGTCGCTCCCGCTCGCGAAATCACCACGTCAGCAGCCCCCATTAGCTCATGCATCGCAGTATTAAATTCCCACATTCTAAAGTTGGATTCTAGGCTTGCATGGTCCCAATTTTCGTATTGTTTTAAATCCACCATATCTTCATAGTGTTTACGTCCAGCCACCAAACCAACTGAAGCGACTTTTAAAAGTTCCGGCAAAATTACCCGAGTAGCTTCGTTAAGGTTTTCAGACCCCTGCGAACCGCCCGTAATCACTACCAGTGGCTTCTCGGTATTAAAAGAAAAGGCTTTTTTCAGAGACTCTTCCCTTGTTAAAGACACCGCCTTATATTCCGGACCAACCGGAATACCAGTCCAGACATAATTCGGATGCTTTTCCAAAACTTCGTCCGATGGCGGAATTCCAAAGGCCACCTTTCTTGCCTTTTTCATTAAGATGCGATTAGCTAAACCAGCCACCGCATCCGACTCGTGGATAATATATGGTATTCTAAATAGCTTTGCAATTGTCCCAACCGGCAGACCAACAAAACCACCCTTCAAAAAAATTACATCTGGACGAGTTTTACGCGGCAATAGCCTAAAAAAGCTGACAAAAATGCCAGCCACAAAACCTAAGAAACCAAGTATGTTACCAAGAATAATATCCCTTAAAGTAACATCAAAATGCCTAAAATAATCACTTAATTTCCAACCGGAATAACGATGGAACTTCCCTGCCGGAATCCGATGTACATGAATGTGCGTCGACACTCCGAGTTCAGTAGTAAGCTTAGTCACATTTTTGTAATACTTAAAATCCGTCCAAAATTCAACCGTGGTGCGCGGTCTTAAGTCCAAAATCTCACGAATTACGGCGACGGCTGGTGTGATGTGCCCCCCGGATCCCCCGCCGACTACTAGCACTTTCATTTTTGATTACCTCTCTACTAGTATAGCATGAAAGTTGTAAAACGAGCCCAATTGCAAACGAGATAAAGATCATGCTTGTCCCGCCATAAGAGAGTAACGGCAACGTAATCCCAGTCACCGGCACCAGTCCAGTCATCGCCATAATATTCACCGCCACTTGTGCAAGAGTCCAAGAAAACACGCCGATAATCAATAGTCTCTCGTCGCTAGCTTCAGTATGCTCACAGACTTTGAGCATCCGAAATAGCATGGCCCCAAACACTGCCACAATCAAGAATAGTCCCACGAAGCCGAATGTTTCACCCATAATCGCAAAAACTGAGTCGTTAATCGATTCTGGAAGATAACCTGTCGCCTGTACAGAATTGCCAATTCCCACGCCAAAGAAGCCACCCGTACCAATGGCCAGCATCGCATTTTCAATATGGTAAGTCGAATCCGTCACCTCAGCCCCAGAAATAGTATCAAGCCACGCATTAATCCGCTGCATCCGGTGGCTAGATGTCGCAATGGCTCCCACGGCCACCACTATAACCGCCAAAAGAAGAACTATATATTGTTTTAATGAAAGCCCCGACACTAAAAGCGTACCAAAAATAATCGCCACCAGCGCTACGCCCGTGCCAAGGTCACCCTGCGCCACCACTACTAAACCTAACGACAGCCCACAGACAATTAGAAGTGGCAACCAAAACTCTTTCCATTTACCGACTTCCTTGGCTTCCCTTTTGCGAGCCAAAAAATCAGCTAAATAAATCACTAACGCCAGTTTTAAAAACTCTGCCGGCTGAAAACTCACTGGTCCAAAATTATACCACCGACATTCACCAAGCTCACATCTAGCTAGCGAAGAACCCGACATCGCCAGAATCCACAGTAACCCAGACAACAAAAGCGCCACAATCATAATCGGCTTAGCAAATTTTCGAATATATTTATATGGAATAACTTTAAATGCTAGAAAAAAAGCCACCAAAGATAGAATCACTGAACGTAATTGCCCTAAGAAAAAATCATTCGCTCCATAATTTGTGCCATAGGCAGAATTAAGCACATTAGCACGCATCGGACCGATAGCATAAATTACAATCAAGCCTAGTGACATCAAACCAAGCGTAGTAAATAGAATTACTAGATCGGCTTTATGTTTTCTCAAATGGCACCCCCAACGGCAGCAATAAAGATTCCTACAATCGCAAACACGCCAGCAATAATCCAAAAGCGCATCACAATTTTAGCTTCACCCCACCCTAATGCTTCTAGATGATGATGCAGCGGCGCGGAAATAAAAATTTTACGGTGGAAGAACTTCTTACTCATTAACTGAATCAGACTGGAGCCAGTTTCAATTACAAACATCAAACCAATAATCGGTAGCAGCAAGAAAGAATTGGTCATCATCGCCACCACGCCAAGACCAGCACCCAACGCAAATGAACCAGTATCACCCATCATAAAACGAGCCGGTGGCACGTTAAACCAAATATACGAAAGTAACCAACCTACCACCGTCATACAAAAACCAAATAACAACATGTTGCCCTGAAATAGAGCGATAATACCAAAGGCACCATAAGCCAGCATCGCAAGACCACCAGAAAGTCCATCAAGACCGTCGGTAATATTCACCGCATTTGACGTAGCCACCACGGCAAAAGCAAACACTAAAATCATGCCCACTATACCGATTTCAATATTCCCGACAAATGGTACTAGGATACTCGTCCAACCAAGTTTGACCGCAAAGAACCAACCAAGCACCAACCCAACCACAGAAATTAGGAAAAACTTAACTGGTCCTCGCAAACCTGCCGCGCCACGCCCACTACCGAATATATTGATTACATCATCCACTACGCCCACAAACGAACCGCCTAGGAATCCAACTAGAGGCAACCATGTTTGCCCACGATCGAGATTAAAAATCCATGTTACAAGTGTCACCGCTATTACCCCAATTAACCCAGCCATCGTCGGGAAAACGCGTTTGAATTTATGCGCGTGCAACTTCGTCATAATCGGTAATGCTTGCCCATCTACAGTCGTCTTTTTTTGCTTTTTCCAGAACTTATATTTATATGCAAAATGCGTATAAATTGGCGTCAGCATCATAGACAAAAGAAAGCCAGCCAGAGCTAGAAGTAGGCCATAAAACATTTCGTCATTGATATTCGTATTCATATACATATTATACTACGCTTTTGGTTTAATTTTATAGTAATCAAT
>JAEEGH010026640.1_pt1 | contig 11502 bp, 14 predicted proteins | sample 9134181 | NCBI WGS metagenome assembly JAEEGH01 (sample SAMN16246544, study PRJNA631951) | gut metagenome | biome: gut microbiome; feature: rumen; material: DP-attached | host: Bos | place: Iran: Karaj | collected 2018-10 | reverse complement strand
TGCGGCGCACTGGCTGTTTATGCTGATCAGCGTTATCTTCAGATTCTAAATCCCAAAACAACAACAGCGGTCCGGATTTCCGGACCGCTGTTTGCTGTTGCCGTATCAGACGACGGAAGGTTCGGTGAACAGATTGCCCTCGGCAAAGCGGGAAAGCCGGAGCCGGGAGGCGTCGATGGTGGGCGTAAGTCCCAGGATCATCTCGGACATGACGGTTCCCGTAACGGGACCGAACATGAAGCCGTGTCCGCTGAAGCCGACCGCCATGTAGAAGCCCTCCACGTTGTCCGCCTTGTCGTAAATGGGCTGACGGTCCGGAGACATGTTGTAAAGACCTGCCCATTGACGAATGACGCGAAGCTTGCCGATGGCAGGCAGCACGTTGTCGATCGTCTTCGCCATTTCCTCGAGGAAGTGCCACGAGGAGGTGCGTCTGAGGTCTCTGGGTTCTCCGGAGTCGCTGCGGCCCATGATGAACGAGCCGTGCGGCGTCTGCTGCACGTACAGGTTCAGGTTGAACGCCATGACCATGGGATCCTGCATGTGTTCGACGGGCTCGGTGACGAGAATCTGATGCCGTTCCGAATAGAGGGGCAGTTCCAGACCGACCATCTTCGCGATGCCCTGCGACCATGCGTTTGCGGCATTGACGACGATCGGCGTCTCAATATAGCCCTTGTTGGTCTCAACGCCGACGACTTTGCCCTTTTCGACCTTGATGCCCGTCACCTCGGTGAACGTGTTGAACTCGACGCCGAGCCGTTTGGCGGCTTTATAGAATGCGTCGGTGGTCTTGTGCGGGTTCAAAAAACCGTCCTTCGGACAGTATGCGGCGCCCGAGAGGATGTCGGTATTGAGATGGGGAACCAGCTCCTTCGCTTCCTCCAGACTCATCATGCGCGAGGGGATGCCGCAGGCGTGCTGGACTTCGACGTTCTTTCGGAACTGCGTGAGCTCCTTTTCGGTGTCGGCGATCATCAGATAGCCGCTTTGACGAAGCTCGATATCGCCGTCGTATTCGAGGATCTCGTTTGCATGCTCATAGAATTCCGTGGAGAACTTGGACATGCGGCAGTTCATCTCGGTGCCCCACTGCATGCGGAAGCCCGCGCCGCACGCGCCGGTGGAACCGGAGCAGATAAAGCCCTTTTCGAGAACAACGATGTTTTTTGCGCCGCGAACGGCGAGATTGTAGGCGATGGAGCAGCCGGACATGCCGGCGCCGATGATGACGATATCCGCTTTATTCTTCATGCTTTTTCGCCTCCTCTGCGATAAGATGCAGTTTCACACCGACCACCGGGGGACGAATGTTGTGGAACTTGAGATCCGCCATGTTCTGACCCGTTGCATTGGCGATCTCTCTGAGCACGAGCTGTCCGCACGTTTTTCCCTGGCACGGGCCCATGCCGATGCGGGTGATGCGCTTGATCTCATCGTAGGTAACATATCCCTGCGCGATGAGGTCCCTGATATCCTTCAGCGTAACGTCGGAACAACGGCAAATGATGGTATTCTCATCCATACGCTCAGATCTCCCTCCTGAAATTTCTGAAGTCATAGAGATACGCGCGGTCCACTTCCAGCGTGACGACCGGCGTGCGGTCGAAGGAAGGCGGGTTCATGACTCTGACGACCTTTGCCTTGCAGACGGGCTGTCCGGCACGGTCGAGCCCCGTGACCGTTTCGCCCGCTTCGGGCAGCGGCAGGAACTCGTAGGGGATGCGAAACTCCACCGTGTCCGCCGACTTGGAACCGTCGACGATCATAATGGACAGTCCGGGACATTTTGCAACGCACATGCCGCAGCCCGTGCACCGGTTTTCATCCCGCTCGGGGATGTTGTTGATGTCGTCGCCGATCTGGATCGCGCCGGCGGGGCAGGCAGTCTGACAGGGGTTGCAGGGGATCTTCTGATAGCACTCCACCACCGCGACGGGACCTTTGTTGATCCTTTCGACGGAAGGGAACTTTGTCATGACCATCTCACGGGAGGCCACACCTGTTTTTTCAAACATATTCCATCCTCCTTACAGCCGACTGATTTTCATTCCGGCACGGATCCGATCTCCGACAGGACCGGACCGCAGATCTTCGAGCTGCTTGAGGTACGCCTGTCTGCGCTGCTCGAAGTCCGCCGGTTCGTAACCGAGCTTGGCGGCGGCGCACAAGCCCGCAAGATATCCTTCCGCCATGGCGGAGCTCGCTTCTTCGATGCCGGACGCGTCTCCCGCGACAAAGATGCCCGGGATGGCGGTCTCGCAGTTTTCGGTCCGCATGGGAACGTATCCACTTAGCTGCGCAACGTATTTCATCTCCACGCCGCGCATGGCAAGAAGCTCGTTTAACGGGCTCAGACCGACGGAAATGCACATCACGTCTACGTCATAGCGCTTCTCGGTGCCGGGGATCGGACGGAATTTGTCGTCCACTTCGCATACGACGGCGGCTTCGAGACAGTCGGTGCCGATCGCCTCCTTGACCGTATGCGAGGTGAGGATGGGCACGCCCATTCTGGCGAGCTTGGAAGCGTGGACGAGGTATGCGCCGATGCGCGGCGCAGCGTCGAGAACCGCAACGACCTCAATACCCGCCTGCATGAGCTGATAGCTCACGATCACGCCGATATTGCCTGCGCCGACCATCAGAACGCGGTTGCCGGGACGGATCCCGTAAACGTTCATCAGCGTTTGTACGGCGCCCGCTCCGTAGATGCCGGGCAGGTCGTTGTTGGGGAAGGCGAGGGATTTTTCATACGCGCCGGTGGCGCAGATGACGGACTGTGCCTTAATCTTGAAATACTCCTTCTCGTCCTTCAGAACGGTCACCACGTTGTCCTCGTAGAAACCGACGGCGGTTGCATTGAGCATGATCTCGATCCGGTCGCCGAATTCTTCGATCTTCTTCAAAAGGATCTCGGCAATGTCCACGCCTCTGTGGGAAGCGTACTGGCTCTCCGAACCGAAGAACATGTGCGTCTGCTTGATGAGCTGTCCGCCGGGCCGGAAGCTGCGCTCCAGAACGAGCACCTTTGCGCCGGACGACGCCGCGGAAACGGCGGCGCACAGACCCGCAGGACCGGATCCGATGATCAACAATTCGACTTCTCTCATTTGATCTTCCCCTTTCCTTCCTGCGTCTCGACCTTCATTCCTTCTTTGAGAAGCGTGATGCAGGTGCGGACGTTGGGTTCTCCGTCTACGACCATCTGACAGGAAGCGCAGTTTCCGATCGCGCAGTAGAATCCACGGGGACGATGCTTCTCCGGGCTTTTGGCGAGCACCTTCACGCCTGCGGCATGGAGCGCCGCCGCGATCGTTTCGCCCTCAAATCCCTTCATCGGCTGACCGTTGAAGGTGAAATTGATTTCCTTACCGCGGTCAAAGGTAAGGATCGGATGCTGGGTAATCCTCATTTCGCAGTTCCTTTCTCAAAAATGTCTTATCGCAGGAAGAAAGCCAGGTGATTCATGGCTTTCTTCCGGTGTTCAATGCTGTTCTGTTGTCACTTCTCCGACATATAAGGGTAGGCGATCGCATCGGAGGGATTGAAGGTTTCCTTCACGCAATGCGGGCTCATCCAGCGGATCATGTTGAGCGCGGTGCCCGCCTTGTCGTTCGTGCCGGAAGCGCGCGCGCCGCCGAACGGCTGCTGACCGACCACGGCGCCGGTGCACTTGTCGTTGATATAGAAGTTGCCCGCCGAATGCAGAAGCGCCTTTTCCATCATGACGATCGCTTCGCGGTTCTGGGCGAAGATGGCGCCGGTCAGGGCGTACGGGGACGCTTCGTCGCAGACCTTGAGCGTCTCGTCCAGTTCATCGTCCGGGTAGACGTACACGGAAACGATCGGTCCGAAGATCTCGTTGACCATGGATTCGTAATCCGGCTTTTTGCAGACGATGACGGTGGGTTCGACGAACCAGCCCTTCGAATCGTCGCAGCCGCCGCCGATGACGATCTCGCAGTCCGGGCTCTGCTTTGCGCGGTCCAGATAGCCCTTGCAGCGGTCGAAGGACGCCTTGTCGATGACGGCGGCGAGGAACGTGTCGAAATCCTGCACGTCGCCCATGGTGGCTTCCTTCATCATTTCCTTCATGGTCGAAAGGACCTCCGGCCAGATGCTTGCGGGAACGAACGCGCGGGAGCATGCCGAGCATTTCTGTCCCTGGAACTCAAAGGAACCGCGGATCAGCGCCGCCGCGAGCGGGCGGACCTTGGCGCTCTTGTGCGCGAAGATGAAGTCCTTTCCGCCGGTCTCGCCGACGATGCGCGGATAGTTGCGGTAGGAGGCAATGTTCTCGCCGATCTGTTTCCAGACGCTCTGGAAGACTTCGGTGGAGCCGGTGAAGTGGAAGCCCGCCAGCTCCGGACGGGAAATGACGTACTTCGCTACGTCGCTGCCGTTCGACGGCACGAAATTGATGACGCCCGCCGGAAGTCCGCAGTCCATCAAAAGCTTCATGTAGTAATAATTCGAAAGCACCGCGGTGCGGGAGGGTTTCCAGACCGCAACGTTGCCGACGATCGCCGGCGCGGTGGGAAGGTTTCCGCCGATGGAGGTGAAATTGAACGGGGTGATGGCGCAGATGAACCCGTCAAGCGCACGGTAGTCCTGACGGTCCCAGATGCCGGGAATGGAGGCGGGCTGATCCTTGAAGATCTCCTGCGCGGACCATACGCCGAACCGCAGAAAGTCCGCAAGCTCCGCAATGTCGATCTCCGCCTGGAACACGGTCTTGGACTGACCGAGCATGGTCGAGGCGTTCAGCACCTTGCGATACGGTCCGGTGATCATATCGGCTGCTTTCAGGAAGATCGCGGAACGGTGTTCCCACGGCATTTCTTCCCATGCCTTTTTCGCTGCCAGCGCGGCGTCGACCGCCATGGTCAGTTCCTTTTCGCCGGCGATCGAGCATTCGGCGATCACGTGACCGTGATCATGCGGCATCGTGACCTTGAACGTCTTTTCCGTAAAGATCTCTTTTCCGCCGATGATCAGCGGGATCTTCACGACTTCGGCAGACTGGCGGGCAAGCTCTTCCTTCAGTTCCGCGCGCTCTTTAGACCCCGGCAGATAGCCGCGGAACGCGTCGTTTTCCGGTCGTTTGATGGTGAAATAAGCGTTTGACATAGATCCTCCTTATACGTTCATGCGCAAAATCATTATCCCTGTTTTTCACGCTTATCGCGGAAAAAACAGCGACAATACACCACGTTTAATATATCATATCCGCTCATCACTGTCAACGAAAAGACGCTCAATCAGGCCCGGTATTCCGCGCTTTTCCGCAAGCGTCCGCGCCGCATCGATTCGCGCAAAAAAATACAGCGATCCGGTTTAACGGACCGCTGCCGTGATAACATGCAGACGATCAGAAATCGATCACGCCGGTAAAGGAGAGGATCGTTTTGACGAAGAGCAGACCGAGCACGAAGAACATGACAAGCCGGATCTTCCTGCTGCCGCCCTTGATCGCGTAGCGCGCGCCGAGGTAGTTGCCGAGCATCGAGCAGCAAATGGCGGGGATGCCGACGGAGAACAGCACGCTGCCGTTCACGAGGAAAACGATCAGCGACGCGACGTTGGACGACAGGTTCGCAACGCGCGCGCAGCCGGAGGATTTCAGAAGCCCGAAGCCGAGAACGATCGAAAACGCGATCGTCAGAAACGTGCCGGTACCGGGGCCGATCAGCCCGTCGTAGACGCCGAGCGTCAGCCCGATCAAACCGGAATAAAGGATCGTCTTCGCACGCGGCAGGGATTTTACATCCTCGTCCGTTCTGTGCTTTGCGAGCATCAGAATGACCGCCGCAAGCGGCAGCGCGGCAAGGATGATGATCTGCAGGATCCGGTCGGGGAGATTGACTGCAAGCGACGAGCCGCCGGTCGCGCCCAGAAGACACCCGATCCCCGCGGGGATCGCGCAGTCCCATGCGATCTTGCCGCTCTTTGCGTACTTGAAGACGGACGTCGCCGTGCCGCAGCCGTTCGCAAGCTTGTTCGTGCCCATGGCGAGCTTCGGCGGGAGCCCCGCGATCAGGTATGCCGGCAGCGAGATCACCCCGCCGCCTCCCGCGACCGAGTCCACGAAACCCGCCAGAAAGACGAGCGGGCAGATGATGAGAAATGTCCAGACGGTGGGCGTCACGGGGCGGCCTGCCTTTCCTGAAGATACCGGTATTATAGCATAAAACGCTCCGAAAACAAACACAGATTTCAAAAAGAACCGAAAAATACCTCTCGATTCCGGTCGGCTGGTATGGTATAATCATTAAAAAGAGAAAGGACGGAGGACGGCGATGCAGAAGCAGTATATTGCGATCGATCTGAAATCGTTTTACGCCTCCGTCGAATGTGCGGAGCGCGGGCTGGATCCCTTGGACGCAAACCTTGTCGTGGCGGACGAAAGCCGTACGGACAAGACGATCTGTCTTGCCGTTTCGCCTGCGCTGAAATCGCTCGGGATCCCAGGACGCGCGCGGCTGTTTGAGGCAAAACAGCGCATCGGCGAGGTCAACCGCGAGCGGCTTGTGCGCGCGCCGGAACACCGGTTTACGGGCAAGTCCATTCTGGCGTCCGAGCTTAAAAAGGACCCTTCGCTGGAATTGGATCTCGTTATTGCGACGCCGCGCATGTATCACTATATGCGCTATTCGCGCAGCATCGTCGAGATCTATCTGAAATACGTCTCGCCGGAGGACCTTCTGGTCTATTCGGTGGACGAAGTCTTTATCGACGCGACGCCGTATCTCAGGCAGAGAAGCATGACGGCGCACGATTTCGCCATGCTGCTGATCCGCGACGTTCTGGAGCAGACGGGCATCACCGCCACGGCGGGCATCGGCACGAACATGTATCTCGCGAAGATCGCCATGGATATCGTGGCAAAGCGCATGCCCGCGGATAAGGACGGCGTGCGCATCGCGGAGCTCGATGAAAAAAAGTACCGCGAAGAGCTGTGGGACCACCGTCCGCTGACCGATTTCTGGCGCGTGGGCAGGGGCATCGCGCGAAAGCTCGAGACCTACGGCATGTATACGATGGGCGACGTGGCGCGCTGCTCGGTCGGCAAGCCGACGGCGTACAAGAACGAGGAACTGCTGTATCGGCTGTTCGGCGTCAACGCGGAGCTTCTGATCGATCACGCATGGGGCTGGGAGCCGACCGAGATCGGGGATTGCCGGAACTACGTGCCCGAAACGAAGAGCTTGAGTCAGGGACAGGTGCTGTCCCGTCCGTATACGGCGGCGGAGGCGCGCGTCGTGGTGCAGGAGATGGCGGATCAGCTGTCGATGGATCTGGTGCGAAAGGGGCTCTATACCGATCAGGTGACGCTGGACATCGGATACGACGTCGAAAACCTGACGGACGCCGAACGCGCAAGCGCATATCGGGGCGAGATCGTTACGGACCGGTACGGCAGAAAGGTGCCGAAGCCCGCGCACGGCTCGCAGAACCTCGGGCGGCACGTCGCTTCGACCGAGCGCATCGTGGACGCGGTGCGTGCGATCTTCGATCGCGCTGCGGACGGGACGCTTCTGATGCGGCGGTTCACCGTGGCGGTATGCAATCTCAAAACCGCGGACGAGGTGAAGGACGCGGAAGCCGTGCCGGAACAGCTCGATCTGTTTACGGATTATGCGGCGTCGGAGGCGGCGCGAAAAGCGGAGGACGCTGCGCTTGCAAAGGAAACGCGGCGGCAGAAAGCACTTTTGAACATTCGCGACAAATACGGCAAAAACGCCGTGGTGCGCGGGCTGAACCTGCAGGAGGGCGCGACGGCGATCGAGCGCAACGCGCAGATCGGCGGGCACAAGGCATAGGAGGACGGCATGACCGAAACGCTTGAACTCTATATCCCGAAGCCGGAGGACGGGCGGTTTTACGTGCAGATGATGTCCGATCCGGAAACGATGGCGTATAACGCGCCGTGGTTTCCGCCGGACGGCTGTATTCCGGAGGCGGAACAGGAATGGAAACGGCTCTCTTCGGACTGGATCGGGCACGAACCGGAACGGTTTTACGCATATCTCAGACGGACTGCGGACGGCGCGTTCGTCGGCGACGTGAATTTTCACTACACGCCGGCGCGCGATTGGTGGGACATGGGGATTGTGATCTATGCGCCGGAGCGCGGCAAGGGCTACGGCAAAGAAGGACTCCGTCTGCTTGCGGCGTACGCGTTTTCGCACGGGGTCAGGCGGCTTCACAACGACTTTGAAACGGACCGGGATGCGGCGTACCGCATACACCGCGCGGTCGGATTTCGCGAGATCGGACGGGAGAACGGGATCATCGAGCTGATGCTGACCGAAGCGGATTTAAGGGAAAGGGAATAGATGCATATGGAACCGAGGGAATATCTGGACATTCTGCACGTTGCGGAACGGCTGAAGGACACGACACGGCATTGCACGACGTCGAAGGGACGGCGCGAAAGCGTCGCCGAGCACAGCTGGCGGATCGCGCTGATGGCGATGCTGCTGAAAAGCGAGTTTCCGGAGCTCGATATCGACAAAGTCACGCGGATGTGTCTCATCCACGATCTCGGCGAGTGCTTCACGGGCGACATTCCGACGTTTCTGAAGACCGATGCGGATACGGAAACCGAGGACCGGCTTCTGGACCGCTGGGTGCGTTCGCTTCCCGCGCCGCTCGACGCGGAGTTTTCGACGCTGTATGCCGAGATGAACGCGCTTGAAACGCCGGAGGCAAAGCTCTATAAATCGCTCGACAAGCTGGAAGCGGTGATCCAGCACAACGAGTCGCCGATTGAAACCTGGGAGCCGAACGAGTACGAGCTGAACAAGACCTACGCGTTCGATATCGTTGCGTTTTCGGACTGGCTTATGCGTTTGCGCAAAGAAATCTACAACGATACGATCGCAAAAATCGAATCAGGCAAATAAATAACAAAGGAGAATGAACATGAAGATCATTGCAACGAACAACGCGCCCGCGGCGATCGGCCCCTATTCGCAGGGCATGATCGTCGGGAATCTTGTGTATACCTCCGGTCAGATCCCGGTCGATCCGAAAACCGGGTTGGTCGCGGGCGACACGATCGAAACGCAGGCGGAGCAGTCGCTGAAAAACGTCAAGGCGGTTCTGGAGGCGGGCGGCGCAAACATGGACAGCATCGTCAAAACGACCTGCTTTATCGCGGACATGGCGGACTTTGCGGCGTTCAACGCGGTCTACGCAACGTATATCAAAGGTGCGCCGGCGCGCTCGTGTGTGGCGGTGAAGACGCTGCCGAAAAACGTGCTGGTGGAGATCGAGGCGATCGCGGAGATCGTCGGCTGAGAGCATATGAGCGGCGCAAGAGAACGATACGGCGATATCATCGACCGCGAGCACCCGCGTTCACCGAAGCATCCCGGGATGCCCCGGAAGAATCGCGCTGCGCAGTTTGCGCCGTTTGCCGCGCTGACGGGCTACGACGACCTGATCCACGAGGCGGCACGGTATACCGAGCAGCGGATCGTTCTGGACGAGAACAAAAAGGAGGAGCTGAACCGCAAGCTCCACATCCTGCTCAATGCGGAGGATGCGCCGGAGGCGGTTTTCACCTGCTTCGTTCCCGATCCCGTGAAGAGCGGCGGGACCTATGAGGACGCGGTCGGAAGGATCGCAAAAGCCGATTTTCTGTACGGATATCTGACGCTCGATTCCGGTCGCGTGCTCGATATCGGCGACGTGATCGAGATCGAAAGCGAGGCGTTTTTGCGCGTTCGCACAGAGTAAACCGGCGCTTGTGCGCATGTGTGAAGAGGGTTTTAACTTTCCGTTAACAGAGCCCCGAACCCGTTGACCGCCCCTCATTTTAGGAGTAAAATACAGATGAAAACAGGAGCGGGGGCGATGATAATGGACGAAAAAGAGACACGGCCGATCCTTACGGACGATACAGTTGTAGAGGATAAGGAAGTACCGTTTGAAGATCTCATCTCCGAACTGCGCTATTGATTTTTATTTCCGAAAGATGCCGTTCGGCATCTTTTTTCGTACCGAAAAACAGGGCAAAACGCCCAAAAGGAGAGCAAAATGCCGTTTGAAGTCATCCGGGACGACATCACGCGCGTAAAGGCGGACGCGATCGTCAACACCGCAAATCCGAACCCGGTCGTCGGCGCCGGAACGGACGCCGCGATCCACCGCGCAGCCGGTCCAGAGCTGCTTTCCGCACGGGAGGCGATCGGTCCCATTCCGGTCGGAAGCTCGGTCGAAACGCCGGCGTTCGATCTTCCCGCAAAATACGTTCTGCACACCGTTTCGCCGGCGTGGAAAGGCGGCTTATACGGCGAAGAAGCGCTGCTGAAAAGCGCATACGACGCCGCGCTGAACCTTGCAGACCGTCTGCACTGCCGCTCTATTGCATTTCCGCTGCTGTCCGCGGGCAGCTACGGATTTCCCGAAGAGATCGCGCTTTCCGTTGCGGTCCGCGCATTCACCGATTTTCTGCTGACGCACGACATGCAGATCTATCTGGTCGTCTTCGGACCGGACGCCTTTTCGCTTGCGCGCGGTCTGTTCGGCGATCTGAAAGCATACATCGACGACAACTACGTCGGAGAAGCGGAGGCGGAGGAATACGCCGATGAGCTTTTGGATTACGGAAGAAGACGGCGCATGCAGGCGGCGCCGATGCAGAGTATCCTCAGGAAAAATGCACGGGCTGCGGAGGCAAAGCCGGAGATCCCGTTTTATGCCGGGCTTGATTCGTTCTGCGCGGATCAGGCGGCGCCGAACGATCTCGAATCCTTTTTGAAGCAGAAAGAAAGCACGTTTACCGAGCATCTCCTTGATCTTTTGAAAGAACACGACGAAAAGGATTCGAACGTCTATCGCCGCGCGGAGATCAGCCGTCAGCTTTTTCACAAGATCGTCAACAGAAAGGATTATCAGCCGACCAAGAGCACCGCGATTCAGCTTGCACTGGGACTGCGGCTGAACCTTGCCGAAACGCAGAAGCTGCTCGGAAAAGCCGGGTATTCGCTGACACGCAGCAGCAAAGCGGATCTTGTCGTGCAGTATTTCATCGAGCGCGGCGAGTACAGCATCGTCGTGATCAATACGGCGCTGTTCGACTGCGGACTGCCGCTTTTGAAAACCGGCGGCGCGGTCTGAAACTGTCAACCGGGAATTGACAAAACCCTCCTTCGTTCCTGCTATGATCAAGGCAGAAAAACGAAGGAGGTTTTTGATGATGAACGACAAACTTACGGAACTGGTCTTTATTCTGGATCGCAGCGGCTCGATGGCGGGCCTCGAAGGGGACACGATCGGCGGGTTCAACGCTATGCTCGAGAAGCAGAAAAAGGAGGAGGGCGAGGCGCTGCTCTCCGCGGTGCTGTTCAGCGATCGCAGCACGGTGCTCTACGACCGCGCGGACATAAAAAAGGTCGAACCGATGACCGAACGGCAGTATTTCGTCGGCGGCTGCACGGCGCTTCTGGACGCGATCGGCGACGCGGTGCACCACATCGGCAACGTGCA
>JAEEGH010026639.1_pt1 | contig 11502 bp, 10 predicted proteins | sample 9134181 | NCBI WGS metagenome assembly JAEEGH01 (sample SAMN16246544, study PRJNA631951) | gut metagenome | biome: gut microbiome; feature: rumen; material: DP-attached | host: Bos | place: Iran: Karaj | collected 2018-10 | reverse complement strand
AGACAAGTGGTACCGGCGATGGCCTTCTTCATAGCGTCGAGCTTCACCCACCCCATCGCACAGGCTCGGCGAGGCCCTAAACGCGTCTCGATATTGTCAGTGCCGTTGGCAAAATCGAAGAAGTCGTTGATGAAGTTGGCGTCGATCTGCATCACAAAGGCGAAGAGCAGACACAACACGGCTGCCCCCCAGCTGAACACATCGTCGCCATACGTCTTGGCATCGACAAAGGCCAATGCCACACCAATCATCACAGGAACGGCAGCACCCGACAACGTCTTCGGACGGGCAGCCAGGAGCCAAGCCTTCATGGAGTTAGTCTCGATTCTCTTCTCTTCCATCATAATCGCCATAATTTTTTGCAAAGATATCAAAAAAATACGAATTACGAATGATGTATTCCAAATTTTTTCGTAATTTTGCAACAAAATAAAGACTTATCTATGATGACTAATAACCCAAGCCTCGATCTGGTGGAGTTTGTAGAGACCCAGATTCTACCCCGTTATGCTGACTTTGACCGTGCCCACAATCTGGAGCATGTAACCCGTGTGATACGCCGTTCGATGGAGATGGTGAAGACGACAGGTGCCGACATCAACATGGCCTACGTCATCGCAGCCTATCACGATCTGGGTATGTCGGGACCGCGGGCCATCCACCATCTGACGGGTGGGAAGATACTCGCTAACGATGCCAGACTGAAGAAATGGTTCTCGCCCGAACAGATCAAGATTATGAAAGAAGCGGTGGAGGATCATCGCGCCTCAGCCAGTCATGCACCCAGGAGTCTCTATGGGAAGATTGTGGCAGAGGCAGATCGGGATATCAGCGTAGATATCGTGGTGCGTCGCACCATCCAGTACGGCTTAGGCAACTATCCGCAGTTAGACAAAGAAGGACATTGGAAACGCTTCAAGCAACATTTGGACGAGAAATACTCGATCAACGGCTATATCCGTCTGTGGCTGCCCCACTCGCCCAACGAGCGAAGCCTCAACGAGCTGCGCCAACTCATTGCCAACCCTCCAAAGCTGAGAGCGCTTTTCGATCAGATATTCGCAGAAGAAACTACCTGAGATACATCCAATAGATATATCCCAACACCGCTGCCAATACGATCAGCACAATTGAACGGATCAGGCAACTGGCCACCTTCTTGATAATCAGGAAGGCCACGATGACCGCTACTAAAATAAAGATATAAAAACCGATATTACTACTCATAATCAGAACATTTTCTTAAACGCTGTTGGTATGGGAGTCTCAAACTCCATCGGCTCGCCCGTTACCGGATGATGAAAGCAGAGCAGCCAGGCATGAAGACAGAGACGATGCAACGGGTCATCGCCATTGCCGTATTTCGGATCACCACAGACAGGATGCCCCATATCGGCAGAATGCACGCGGATCTGATTCTTACGACCCGTCTCTAACTTGAACTCCACCAAAGAGTGCTCTGCTGTACGGGCCAGCACGTGGTAATGAGTAATGGCATACTTGCCCCCATTGTCGACAGGCGAGGAATAGGTGACGTAGGCCTTGTTGTCCTTCAGCCAGTTTTCGATCGTACCATCATCGTCAGCGACCTCTCCCGAGCAGACGGCCACATAGCGACGGTCGTAGACGATATCGTGCCAGTTATGCTCGAGAATCTGCTCCGTCTCCATATCCTTGGCGTAGACCATCAGCCCACTCGTATCGCGATCCAAGCGGTGAACCACATGAGCCGTACATTTCTGGCGCGATTTCTTGAAATAATCGTCGAGCACGGACTTCACATTCAATGTGGAGTGACCCGCAGCCATCGAGAGAATACCCTCGGCCTTCTCGACAACAATGAGCCAACGGTCTTCATAGACGATCTTCACCCAACGGCTCTTGAAGCCCTGCTGGTTGCGTTTGGTCTTACTCACGGCAATCTTCATGCCCTTCTCCAAGGGGAAGTCGAACTGCGACACCGTCTTTCCGTTGACCTTGATGCCCCGTCCCTGAAGTGTGGCCTTGATCTTCGACTTCGACTGCGGTACATTCGCTAACAGCCACTCTAACAGCGGCATAGGCTCTGCGACCACAAAATGGTCGTACTCACCCTCACGGTTATATCCTGCGTTGTATCTCATATCTGCCAATTTTGGGCACAAAGTTACTTATTTTTATTGAACATTGAACATTAAAAATTGAAAATTATGCAGGCTGCAGCAAATTTTTCACTATTCACCATCCACTATTCACTATTTTTTCGTACCTTTGTACCCTCATTGAGTAGTATATATATAAATAAGGTATAAGGAAGAGATGATTACAGTCACAAATCTGGCTATCCAATTCGGAAAAAAGGTTCTCTATAAGGACGTGAACCTGAAGTTTACAAGTGGAAACATTTATGGCATAATCGGTGCCAACGGTGCAGGCAAGTCAACATTGCTGCGCGCCATCAGCGGTGAGCTGGAACCTAACAAAGGATCGGTGGAGATGCTGCCCGGCGAACGTATGAGTGTGCTGGAGCAGGACCACTTCAAATACGACGCCTTCACGGTAATGGACACCGTGCTGATGGGTCATAAGCCCATGTGGGACAATATGAAGGAGCGCGAGGCCCTCTACAACAAGGCCGAGATGACTGAGGAAGACGGCAACCGTGCTGCTGAGTTGGAGATGGCCTTTGCCGAGATGAACGGCTATGAGGCGGAGAGCGAGGCTGCCCAGCTGTTGCAGAACCTAGGTGTGGCAGAAAGTCAGCATTATAAGCAAATGGCAGATATCTCGAACAACGAGAAGGTGCGCGTGATGCTGGCTAAAGCGTTGTTCGGACATCCCGACAACCTGTTGCTCGACGAGCCCACCAACGACCTCGACCTCGATACCGTACAGTGGTTAGAGGAATATCTCTCAAACCTGGAGCAGTGTGTGCTCGTGGTGTCTCACGACCGTCACTTCTTAGATGCTGTCTCAACACAGACCGTCGACATCGACTTCAATAAGGTAACGCTCTTCTCTGGTAACTACTCGTTCTGGTATGAGAGTTCGCAGTTAGCCCTGCGTCAGGCTCAGAACCAGAAGATGAAGGCCGAGGAAAAGAAGAAGCAGTTGGAAGAGTTTATCCGCAGATTCAGCGCCAACGTGGCAAAATCAAAGCAGACAACCTCGCGTAAGAAGATGCTGGAGAAGCTGAACGTAGAAGAGATCACTCCCTCAACCCGTAAGTATCCAGGCATCATCTTCTCGATGGAGCGCGAGCCTGGCACACAGATTCTCGAGGTAGAGGGTCTGAAGGCTGTAGATCAGGACGGCACCGTATTGTTCGACAATGTGAACTTCACCATCGAGAAGGGTCAGAAGACCGTGTTCCTTTCACACAATCCCAAGGCAATGACCGCTTTGTTTGAGATTATCAACGGCAACCGCGAGGCCGACGCCGGTACCTATAAATGGGGCGTGACCATTACCACCGCCTATCTCCCACTCGACAACACGTCGTTCTTCCAGAGCGAGATGAACTTGGTAGACTGGCTCTCGCAGTGGGGTCCGGGCAATGAGGTGACGATGAAGTCGTACTTAGGTCGTATGCTCTTCAAGGATGAGGATATCCAGAAGAAGGTATGCGTGCTCTCAGGAGGAGAGAAAATGCGCTGCATGATTGCCAGAATGCAGTTGAAGAATGCCAACTGCCTGATTCTCGACACTCCCACGAACCACTTGGATCTGGAAAGTATTCAGGCCTTCAACAACAACCTGATACAGTTTAAGGGCAATATCATCTTTGCCTCACACGACCATGAGTTCATCAACACCGTTGCCGACCGTATCATCGAGTTGACACCTAAGGGCACCATCGACAAGCTGATGACCTATGATGACTACATCTACGACGAGGCCATCAAGGAGCAAAAAGCGAAGATGTACGCCTAATGGCACACTTTTTGCTTGTAGATCTATAAAGATTTAAACAACGCTATTATGACAGAAAAAGATATTAATATCGAAGACGAGGAGACACTGAACGAGGCTCCCGTAGAAGAGACTGACAATCAGGCAGAAGATTCAGAAAATTCCGAGAACTCAGAAAACTCTGAGGAATCAGAGGAACAAGATCCTTTAGAGAAGGCTTTGGCAGAAAATGCTGAGCTGAAAGACAAATGGCTCCGCTCGGTAGCAGAGTTTGAGAACTACCGCAAGCGCACCCTCAAAGAGCGTGCAGAGCTGATCCTGAATGGCGGTGAGAAATGCATCACAGCCATCCTGCCCGTGCTTGACGATATGGAGCGCGCCATCGAGAATGGTGCCAAGACCGAAGATCCCGCTGTGCTGCGTGAAGGCATGGAGCTGATCTATCAGAAGTTCATGAAGATCCTCGAGGCTCAGGGCGTAAGCAAGATTGAGACAGAGAATGCCGACTTTGACACCGATGTTCACGAGGCTGTGGCGATGGTTCCCGGTATGGGCGACGATAAGAAGGGCAAGGTTATCGACTGTCTGCAGCAGGGCTATAAACTAAACGACAAAGTAATCCGCCACGCGAAGGTGGCCGTAGGACAGTGAATAGTGAAAAGTGAATAGTGAATAATGGCACAGAAACGAGATTATTATGAGGTGCTTGGGGTCGAGAAGACCGCCTCGGAAGACGAGATAAAAAAAGCCTATCGAAAGATAGCCATCAAGTACCATCCCGACCGTAACCCCGGTGACAAGGAAGCCGAGGAGAAATTCAAGGAGGCTGCAGAGGCCTATAACGTCCTGCACGACCCGAAGACACGTCAGCAGTACGACCAGTTCGGCTTTAACGGTCCGGGCATGGGCGGCGGCTTCGACTTCAGCGGTTTCGGTGGCGCCTCGATGAACATGGACGACATATTCTCGATGTTCGGCGATATTTTCGGAGGACACGGGTTTGGCGGTTTCGGTGGCCAGCGTCGTCCGCAACAGCATCGCGGCAGCGATCTGCGTCTGAAGGTACGTCTGACATTAGAGGAGATCAACAAAGGCGTCACCAAGAAATTCAAGGTGCGGAAGGATATCAGCTGCCCGCAATGTAACGGCTCGGGCGCAGAGGCCGGCAGCGGCAAGGAGGAATGTCCCACCTGTCACGGTAGCGGCGTCATCACCCACACCACACAGAGCATTTTCGGAATGATGCAGCAGCAGAGCGTCTGCCCTACCTGTCATGGTGAGGGTCAGGTAATCAAGAACAAGTGTAAGCACTGCGGCGGTACCGGTGTCGAGAAAGGCGAGGAAGTCGTAGAGATCAACATCCCCGCAGGTGTGGCAGAAGGTATGGTGGTGAATGTGCCCGGCAAGGGAAATGCCGGTAAGCACAACGGCATTGCTGGCGACATACAGGTGTTTATCGAAGAAGCTGAACACGACACCTTCGTGCGCGACGGCAATGACCTGATCTACAACCTGCTGCTCGACTTCCCCACAGCTGCTTTAGGTGGCGAGGTGGAAATACCGACCATCGACGGCACGAAGCTGAAAGTGAAACTGGAGAACGGCACGCAGCCCGGCAAGACCCTCCGTCTGAGAGGAAAAGGACTGCCCGCAGTGCAGGGCTATGGCTCAGGTAAAGGCGACCTGGTGGTGAATATCAGTGTGTATGTCCCCAAGACACTCAGCCGTGATGAGAAAGAGCAGATAGAGAAGTTCAAGAATTCCGATAACTTCAAGGGCGACAAGCAGACGAAGGACTCTATTTTCCAGCGCTTCAAGAATTATTTTAATTGATAATCGGCAACTAAACATGACTTATCAAGAGACCTGTAACTATCTGTTCACGCAGGTTCCGATGTTTGAGAAACAAGGCATTGGCGGCTACAAGGAAGGCTTGGAGAACACGCTTGCCCTCGACAAGCACTTCGGCCATCCGCACAGGAATTTCCGCAGTATCCACATCGCGGGTACCAATGGCAAGGGTTCTTGTGCACACACCATTGCAGCCATCCTGCAGGAGTGCGGATATAAGGTAGGTCTCTATACCTCTCCCCATCTGGTGGACTTCCGCGAGCGCATCCGCATCAACGGACAGCCCATCCCCGAAGCCTACGTCGTAGACTTTGTGGATAAAGAGCGGGACTTCTTCGAGCCCTTGAATCCTACGTTCTTTGAGTTGACGACGGCGATGGCCTTCAAATACTTCAGTGAGAACAGGATCGACATTGCCGTGATAGAGGTAGGACTCGGTGGCAGACTCGACTGCACGAATATCATCACCCCTACCCTGTCAATCATCACCAACATCAGTCTGGATCATACACAGCTGCTGGGCAATTCGCTCGAACAGATCGCTATGGAGAAGGCGGGTATTATCAAACCCGGTGTTCCCGTACTGATCGGTGAGGCGCTGCCTGAGACGCGTCCTGTCTTCGAAGCAATAGCGGAAGAGAACAAGGCGCCCATCATCTTTGCAGAAGACCATCCCGAAGTATTGAATACAGAGCAGCTCTTTTCGAACATGGTCTACGACACCCGCAGTTATGGCAAAATCAACGGTGAACTCTGCGGATTGTATCAGGAGAAGAATGCCAACACAATCCTCTGGGCCATCAGGATGTTGGAGAACTATGGTTATATGTACCGCTTTGTCGACAGTTCGAAGGATCCCACTAAGGGTGTAGAGATTAAGGCGGGCTTCAAGAATGTCTGCGAGATTACAGGACTGAAAGGTCGCTGGCAGGTGGTCAGCAAATTCCCCACCACCGTATGTGACACCGGCCACAACCCAGCCGGATGGCAATATCTGAGCAAACAACTCAACGAGGTGAAGTGCAAGAACATGTACATCGTGTTCGGTGCGGTCGAGGATAAGGATGTCGACGGTATGATGGCCTTGCTGCCCAAGAACGCCACCTATTTCTTCACAAAAGCCAACAACAAACGTGCCCTTTCAGAGCATGTGCTCCACATCATGGGGCAGCAATTAGGACTGACGGGCGACACTTTTCCAAGTGTCATTGAGGCCTACACTGCTGCAAAAGCGAAAGCACAAAGGGACGATTTTGTGTTTATTGGAGGTAGCAGTTATGTGGTTGCAGAGTTCCTAAAAAACTGCGTTTAGGTTTTTTTAATACATCCACAACATTTTTTTCGTCGTTTCCTTTGTCCAATTGAAATTTTTTCTGTTACTTTGCAAAAAATAGTTTGTAACTAAAAACATTTCAATTATGGCAACAACAGAAAATGCGAATTTGTGTGGTCTGAAGAGAGAGAACTTCCAGACCACTGTCAATGGTAAGAAAACCGATCTCTACATTCTTCGGAATCGTAAAGGTTATGAAGTGGCAATCTCCAACTATGGCGGTGCCATTTGTGCTATTATGGTGCCAGATAAGGATGGCAAAGTAGCTAACGTAATCCAGGGTCATGACAGCATCCAGCAGCTCATGAGTGGCAACGAGCCCTACCTCTCGACACTGATCGGACGTTGGGGTAACCGTATCTGCAAGGGACAGTTCACGCTGAACGGCAAGGACTATCAGCTGGCCCTCAACGACGGTCCTAACCACCTGCACGGTGGTGCTGTAGGCTTCAACGCCAAAGTGTGGGATGCCCGTCAGATGGGTCCTCGTGCTCTGGCACTCCACCGTATCTCTTCTTATGGTGAGGAAGGTTACACAGGCGAGTTGGACGTAACAGTGGAGTTCACATTCACTGACCTCAACGAGTTGGTTATCGAGTATCTGGCAACCACCAACAAGAAGACCATCGTGAACCTGACACATCATGCTTTCTTCAGCTTGGCTGGTACTGCTGATCCTACACCAACTATCGAGGATCAGATCTGCGAGATCAATGCCGACTTCTATCTGCCTACCGATGCCACCGCCATTCCTACTGGTGAAATCCTGAAGGTTGAGGGTACCCCATTCGACTTCCGCAAGCCAAAGACCTTCGGACAGGAGATCAATGCTGACAACGAGCAAATCAAGTTCGGACATGGCTACGACCATAACTACGTGCTGAACAAGCGCGAAGAAGGTGAACTCAGCTTTGCTGCAAGAATCACTGAGCCGAAGAGCGGTCGTACATTGGAGTGCTACACCACAGAGCCTGGCATGCAGCTCTACACAGCAAACTTCGCTACTGGTTACAAGGGTGCCAACGGCTGCACATTCCCATACCGTTCAGCTGTATGTCTGGAAACCCAGCACTTCCCCGATTCACCCAACCGTCCATACTTCCCCAGCGTAGTATTGAGACCAGGTGAGCGTTATAAGCATAAGACGATTTATCGTTTTGGTATCGCTGAATAACACAAACAAAACTTAAGACCAAACATTATGACAGAAACAAAGAACAATGGCAAATTGATTGCCATCATCACGATGTGTTTCATCTTTGCGATGATCAGTTTCGTGACGAATATGGGAGCACCATTTGGCAATATCTGGGGATTCGAATATCCCTTTGCCAAGGCATGGGGTAATCTGATGAACTTTGCCGCCTACCTCTTCATGGGTATTCCTGCTGGCAAGATGCTCATCAAATATGGTTACAAGAAGACTGCTTTGACAGCACTCGTCGTTGGTATCGTGGGACTGGTGTTCCAGTATCTATCGAGTCTCGTAGGCGCAGGCACATACGTCTTCACATACGACAATATTCCTGTGGCTCTCAATCTGCTGATCTATCTGCTCGGCGCTTTCATCTGCGGTTTCTGCGTCTGTATGCTGAACACAGTGGTTAACCCGATGCTGAACCTTCTCGGAGGCGGTGGCAACAAAGGTAACCAGCTGATTCAGATCGGTGGTACGATGAACTCGTTGACAGGTACGCTGACCCCGCTGCTGGCTGGTATCCTCGTGGGTACTGTCACAGCAGATACGAGCATGAGTGATGTAGCTCCCCTACTGTTCATCGGTATGGCCGTATTCGCCATCTCGTTTGTAATCATCAGCCGTGTGACCATCCCGGAGCCGACACTCGGAAAGGTACAGCCTAAGTACGAGCACAGCCCCATTGCTTTCCGTCACTGTCTGCTTGGCGTCATCGCCATCTTCTTCTATGTAGGTATCGAGATCGGTATTCCTATGGAGTTGAACTTCTATGTAACAGACCTTGGTTTCGAAGGCGCTGCTGCTGTGGGCGGTACACTCGCTGCTGCCTACTGGCTTCTGATGATGATCGGGCGTGCCTGCTCAAGTGCCATCTCTGGCAAGGTATCTACCAAGTTGCAGCTCACCACCGTTAGTACGGTGGCTATCATCCTGCTGCTCATTGCCATCTTCATGCCTGAGAGTGTTACCATCAGCTTCAACGGACACGATGTTCCTGCCAAGAGTTTCATCATCCCCGTTTGCGGTCTTTGCACCTCTATCATGTGGGGAGGTATCTTCAACCTCTCTGTAGAGGGTCTCGGTAAGTACACCGAAGCTGCCTCCGGTATCTTCATGACGATGGTGGTTGGCGGTGGTATCATGCCGTTGATTCAGGAGGCTATGGCCAAGTCGGCAGGCCCGATCTTCAGCTACTGGCTCGTTATCGCCATGTTGGCCTACATTCTGTTCTACGCCCTCGTTGGCTGCAAAAATGTCAATACCGACATCCCCGTAGATTAATTGTCAAATTATAAATCTGTAAATTGTAAATTCGTATGATGGATATTGAATTTGTAAGAAGCCGTTTCATCAAGCACTTTGATGGTAAGACGGGCAACGTATATACCTCTCCGGGCCGTATCAACCTCATTGGCGAGCACACCGACTATAATGGTGGCTTTGTATTCCCTGGTGCCGTCGACAAGGGCATTATGGCAGAGATGCGTGCCAATGGTACAGAGGATACTGTTATGGCATACGCCATTGATCTGAAGGATCGTGTGGATTTCAAGTTGAGCGACCCCAATGGCCCACGTGCTTCATGGGCTCGTTATATCTATGGTATTGCTCTCGAAATGAAGAAGTTAGGCGTACCCGTTAAAGGTTTCAACATTGCTTTCGCAGGTGACGTGCCCTTAGGTGCCGGTATGTCTTCTTCAGCCGCTATGGAGAGCTGCTTTGCCTTCGGCCTGAACGATATCTTCGGCGACAATAAGGTGTCGCAGTGGGATATGGCTTTAGCTGGTCAGGCAACAGAGCATAATTATTGCGGTGTGAACTGCGGTATCATGGACCAGTTCGCCTCTGTCTTCGGCAAGGCTGGCTGTCTAATGCGTCTCGATTGTCGTAGCCGTGAGTTCGAGTACTTCCCCTTCAAGCCCGATGGCTATCGCCTTGTGCTGCTCGACTCTGTGGTGAAGCACCAGTTGGCAGGCTCACCCTACAACGACCGTCGAAACTCTTGCGAGAATGTGGTGAAACACATCCAGGCCAAGCATCCGGAGGGCAAGTATGAGACCCTGCGTGACTGCACTTGGGAGCAATTAGAGGAAGTGAAGGAAGAGGTAGGTGCTGAGGACTACAAGCGCGCCAAGTTCGTACTCGGTGAGAAAGACCGTGTACTGGGCGTCTGCGATGCCCTCAATGAAGGCGACTACGAGAAAGTCGGTGAACTGATGTACAAGACTCACGAAGGTCTGTCGAAGGACTATGAGGTATCCTGCGAGGAGCTCGACTTCCTGAACGATGTGGCCAAGGAGAACGGTGTGACTGGTTCCCGTATCATGGGTGGCGGCTTTGGTGGCTGTACCATCAACCTCGTTCGCAACGACCTCTACAAGAAGTTCATCGAGGATGCCAAGAAGAAGTTCAACGAGAAGTATGGTCACGAGCCGAAGGTTTATGATGTGGTCATCAGCGACGGCTCTCGTAAACTCTGCTAAAAGACACTTGTAAACACACAAAATGTGTTTATAAAGGTTAAATACGGACGGTATGGTGTAGAATTTACACTTTACCGTCTATTTTTATGTCCTTTTTCATTGTTATTTCAGAAATAAGTTGTAAATTTACACCCAAAATCAACAATTAAGTAAAACAACTTAAAACTTAGTAACAATGAAAGTACTGAAAAGTAGCATTCTGAGTCTCGGCGCAGCAGCGCTGATGCTCGCAGCATGTACAGGAGGCCAGCAGGCACCTGTGTTAACGGTTTCGGGTCTCGACCCTGCCAAGTTCGACACCACCCTTCAGGACAAGCCCGTAAAGCTCTACACCCTGAAGAATGCCAACGGCATGGAGGTGTGCATCACCAATTATGGCGGACGTGTGGTATCGCTCGTCGTTCCTGATAAGGACGGCAAGCCTACGGACGTTGTTCTCGGTTTCGACAACATCGCCCAGTATGCCGATACCCTCAACTCCCCCACCGACTACGGATCCAGCGTTGGCCGCTATGCCAACCGTATCAAAGGCGGTAAGTTCACCCTCGACGGTGTAGAGTATCAGCTCAAGCAAAATGACGGTCCTAACTGCCTGCACGGCGGTGGCACCACAGGCTGGATGAACCAGGTTTACGATGCTGAGCAGATCGGTGACTCCGTGTTGAAGCTGACCATTGTGGCTGCTGACGGCGAGAACGGCTTCCCCGGCAAGGTGATGGCTGTGACCACTTATACGGTAACCTCTG
>JAEEGH010026638.1_pt1 | contig 11502 bp, 10 predicted proteins | sample 9134181 | NCBI WGS metagenome assembly JAEEGH01 (sample SAMN16246544, study PRJNA631951) | gut metagenome | biome: gut microbiome; feature: rumen; material: DP-attached | host: Bos | place: Iran: Karaj | collected 2018-10 | reverse complement strand
CGCTGTTTCTCACAGAAGAGCAGAAAGCCATCAAGCAATTGTACGAAATGGATACCACAAAAGATGATTAGGGTGACGCATCGACGAAGTCAGGAGGCTGAAGTTCTTTAGCGGTGACAAGAGTCTCCTATCTGTAGAGAATGGGCCTTTGCTGAATGATAAGGGTCGAGTATTGGGAAGCAATCAGGTTGGCTACGATTGATGATCAGGTCGGCTACGACTGGCTATCAGCTACGGGTAAGCGAGCAGTATTCTCACTGCCAGCTGGAATACTGCTCACTGTCAACGAGAATACTGCTCGCAAAAACCCCTCATCCCTCACATAATTGCTGGGAAGGCCTTTGTACAAAGGGGTTGAGACATGTGAGGGATGATTTTGATCCCTCACAAATCCCTCACATAACCCTCACATGTGGTATCGTTAATTCTAAGGATTTTAGGATTTGGGGATTTAGTGCTCCGCACTGGATTAGACTTATTAATAAGCAAACGAAACTTGAATAAATAAAGGCAAAAAAGCACGCAAATTCTGAACTTGTAAGGCAAAAAACGGGATAAAATTTGGAAATCGTAAAAAAATGTTGTATCTTTGCAGCTGAAATAGAAAAGCACGCTGTGAAAAGCGCGCCATTATTACTACGAAGGAAATAGCCTGAAGGAAGTAGATTAGACTTTTGATATTAGTATAGGTATGGTGAAAAGTGAAATTTTGCCTGCAGAGACTCTAGGAGCCTCTCAGGAAGGAACGCTTGTGATCGAGCAGTTCCTTATGGCGAACTACCGATTCCGTAGGAACATCCTTAATGGAAAGGTTGAGTTTGCGGATCTGCCAAAGGTTGACAACAAAGCTGATGGCAACACTGTCGAAGCAATCGACAGTCTCTCAAGCGCCTCAGATGATGAGGCTGAATTGGATTTCCGTCCTCTGACGCAGGCGGCCTTGAACAGCATCGTGATTCGTGCCAAGCGCGAAAATGTGCTGGAGAAAGGCAGCCCCAAGACAGAGATAACGGAGTATGTGCAATCGGAGGAAGTGCCTGAGCACAATCCTGTGCAGATGTTCCTCAAGAACCTGCCCGATTGGGACGGTCAGAACCATATAGCCAAGGTTTTCAGCCGAATCCCAGGCATCAGTTCTGAACAGCTGAATTATCTCACCATTTGGCTGCGCTTCCTCAACCCCCTTTGTACAAAGGCATTCCCAGCGATTATGTGAGAGATTGAGTAATATCTTCCAACAGGTCTTCGCCAGCTTCGAGGCCGATGCTGAGACGGACGGTCGTATCTGGTACCGACATCTCCGCACACTGTTCGGGAGTGAAGAGGCCGAAGATGGTCGAGGCGGGATGGATGGCTAACGACTTGCGGTCAAAGAGGTTCGTGGCGCGGCGGATGATCTGGAGCTTGTCGATGAACGCGAAGGCTGCTTCCTTTGATTCGAGGTCGATGGTGAAGACAGCACCAAGTAAGGGACCGAATTGCGCCTTCGAGAGTTCATAGAAGGGATTACCCTCCAAGCCAGTGTAGTTGACACGTTTGATCTCTGGCAGTTGTTGACATTGCTTGGCAAGCCAAAGCGTAGTCTCTGCTTGACGACGGAAACGGATGTCGAGGGTATCGAGGCCGAGGGTTTCCATATATGCCGCCTGAGGTGTCATCAGCGCACCGAGGTTCGTAATCAGTTCTGTTTTGACGCGAGCCGTAAATGCCAGTTTCTTGCCGACCTTTTTAGTGCGGGCCTGTAGGGCAGGGGAGGGCGACTGCGACCAATCGAACTTTCCGTAGTCGATGAGCAGACCGCCTAATCCAGTACCACCACCAGAGATATACTTCGTGCTCGACACTACTTCGATATCCACACCGAAATCGACGGCACGGAAAGTGGAAAACGGCACGATGGTGGTATCGGCAATCAGGGGCACACCTGCCTTGTGAGCGATGTCGGCCAGTTTGCGGATGTCGGCCACGAACAATTGTGGATTGGTGATGATCTCGAAGAAGAGCGCACAGGTCTTATCGTCAATCTGTGTCGCCACCTCGTCAGGTTTCGTAAAATCGACAAAGCGTGCTTCTACGCCAAAGTTGCCCAACGTATCGCGGATGAGCGAGACGGAGTTGCCAAACAGATGCTTCGAGGCCACGATGTTGAGTCCTGCTGCGCTGACAGCCGTGAGGGCATAGTGGATGGCCGCCATGCCCGTGTTGAGTGCCGTCACGCTCGTCGCTCCCGTCAGTTGCCGCACGCGCTCCTCCAGATAGGTCACTGTAGGGTTGGCGATACGGGCATACGACGGGGCCATGGAGCGACCGCAAAATGCGTCGCCCATGGCCTTGGCAGACTCAAACTCAAACGCCGCCGTATAGTAGACGGGCATCGACAATGCCCCGTATGCATCAGGTTTCTGATACTTCGTCGTCAATATTTTCGTTTCGTACTGCATAGTTCTTTTTCTAACAACGAATTAAAACGAATGACACGAATTACACGAATTGTATTTTATTGAAACTAATTGCGGTAATATTCCATAATTATTATGGTTATTATGGTCAATTATGGCAATTTGTTTCTTTGTTATCATTCGTTTCATTCGTGAAATTCGTCTTAATTCGTTGTTTCTAAGTCATCTTTGTCCAACAATCTTTCGTACTGCAATCACGAGTTTGTCCACGTCCTCGCGGGTGTTGTAGAGGGCGAAGGTGGGGCGGACACTCATCTCGTAACCCAGGGCGCGAAGGGCGGGCTGGGCGCAGTGGTGACCGGCACGGACGGCGATGCCCTCCTTGTCGAGCAGCGTGCCGACCTCAGGTACAGGAATGCCGTCGAGGACGAAGCTCACGACAGAGACGCGGTTCTTGGGATTGCCGATGAGCGTCAAGCCGGGAATCTGCGCGAGTTGCTCGCGGGCATACTCCGTCAACTGGTGCTCATGGTGCTCGATGTTACGGATGCCGATGTGGCTTACGTAGTCGAGGGCAGCACCTAGTCCGATGGCGTCAGCGACATTGGGTGTTCCTGCCTCGAAACGGGCAGGGGGCACGTTGTATTCCGTGCGCTCGATGGTGACGTCCTTAATCATGTTGCCGCCACCCTGCCAAGGCTGCATTTTATCCAAGAGTTCCTTGTGACCATAGACCACACCGATACCATTAGGTCCGTAGATTTTGTGGCCGCTGAACACGAAGAAGTCTGCACCTAGTGCCTGTACATCAACGGGCGTGTGAGCAATACTCTGAGCACCATCAATCAGCACGGGGATGTTGTGCGAATGAGCAATCTCGATGATACGCTTCACATCGTTGATGGTGCCGAAGGTGTTGTTCACATGGCCGACACTGACGAAGCGTGTGCGAGGTGTGATGAGTCGCTCGAACTCTGAGAGGATGCGGTCGCCGTTCTGGTCGGTGGGAATGGCGCGAAGGGTTGCACCTTTCTCCTGAGCCACCCGCTGCCAAGGTACGATATTCGCGTGGTGATCCAATTCAGAGACAATCACGTCGTCGCCTGGCGTTAGGAACTGTCGTCCGTAGGTCTGCGCCACGAGGTTGATGCCCTCGGTGGTGCCGCGCACAAAAATAATCTCCTCGCTCGTGGCGGCGTTGATGAACCGCTGCACCTTTTCGCGAGCCTCCTCGTAAGCATCCGTCGCACGGGCAGCAAGGGTATGCGCCCCGCGATGGATGTTCGAATTATAATTACGGTAATAGTCCGAGATTTTGTCGATGACTTGGTTCGGCTTCTGCGTCGTGGCACCGTTGTCGAGCCACACGAGGTCGTGGCCGTTCACTTTCTGATTGAGCACGGGGAAGTCGCGCTTTATCTGCTCCGAGTTTAGCGTGTCCGCCTCCTCGTAGTGCAGGTCGCGCAGCTTCTGCGTCTCAGGGATGCCGATGCCGAAGCCGTCATCCTTAGGGATGGCTCTGGTCTCTGCCTGTGAATCGCCGATGTAAGGAAGATTGCCATAGCCACTGCCTCCAGCCAGAAGTTGATTGAAACCAGCTTCCAAATCTGTGAGATTCAATGCTTCATCAGGAAGTACACTCTGACGAACCTCTTGAAGCTCCTCGGGGCAGTACCTTTGGGCCACTTCTCGCAGCAGCGCGAAGCCTGGGTCCTCGATACCGTATCCGTTAATATTCTGAATATCAATCATTATTTCTCTACTTTATTCCTATGCTGATAGTCGTGATAATAGCCCACCTCGACGTTCTCGAGTACGGCGATGGCATCGTCGGTGAGAGCGGCTAATGAGAAGTACTTCGTGAGCAGATAAGAGGCCACGCCGAACTTGTCGAGACCCATCAGACGGGCGCTCAAAGACGGGGCAATCTCACCGGGAATACCGCTCTGGTGCAGACCGATGACGCCCTGGTTCTTCTCGCCGACGCGCACGAGGATAATCTTCGTCGTGCCAACGCCGCGACCTGTCAGGTATTGGCCTTCTACCTCCACCTTGTCTGAAGGAATCAGGGGCACACCGCGCCACAGGATCACGCGTGTACCAAACAAATCCGTCGTCACAGGCGGTACACCGCGCCAAGTACATTCGCGCTCGAAGGCGGCAATGGCACGCGGATGAGCGATGAAGAATGCTGGCTCTTTCCAGACTAATGACAGCAGTTCGTCGAGATCATCGGGCGTGGGTGAGCCGTAACGGGTGGTGATACGGTAGGCGGGATTGGCAGCTGCCAACAGACCGAACTGCTTGTTGTTGATCAGCTCCCACTCCTGACGCTCCTTGATGCTCTCGATGCTGAGGCGTAACTGCTCCTCCAGCTGATTGTACGGATTGTTATAAAGGTCTGAGACGCGGGTATGCACACGCACCACCGTCTGCAGCGTGTTCAGTGAATACTCCGTCGGATTCTCCTCGTAATCGATGTAGGTCTCGGGGATGATGTTGTCCTCCTCGTGGCCGCTAACGAGGTCGATATGCTTCTCGCCGTTGTCGTTCACCGAGGCCTTCAGGCGCAGCTGTTTGTCGACGGCCTTTTCAAAGGTCTCGCGGAAGTCGGGCACCTCCTTGATGAACTTGATCAGCTCCTTCAATTTCAGACCAAGGAATGTGGTTGGTGTGATGGCGCGGACGCTGACGGTCGATTCCTGCTCGTCCAGCAGATCGGCCTCGCCAAAATATTCGCCATCGCCTAACAGAGCAATCCGTAAGTCTTCGCCGTGAGGCCCTTTGCTGATGACCTCAGCCTGTCCGCTGGCTACGATGAAGAAGCGTTGCTTGTCCTTGCCCTCCTCCACGAAGAGTTTATCGACATCGACCTCCTTGGCCTCGAATGAGCTGACCAGACGGTTCAGTATCTCATCGTCAAATTCGGAGAACAGGGGGATGGCCTTCAAGTTCTTCGCCGTAAACGACGGTACGCCGTTGACGTATTGGATGGGCAGGCGGTCGTTCTTACGGAGCTCGACCTTCGTGCGGTTCACGCGGAATGTTCCGCCACTGACCTGCACCCAAGGCAACAACTTCAGTAATAATCTCGGAGTGATGGAGCCCATCTGTGGGGCGGTCTTGGTGGTGGTTGCCAGTCTTCTGGCTGTAGCAGTGGTCACACTGCGCTGTAAATTAGAATCTGCCATAATCGTTTGAGTTTTTGATGTTATACTTATGATTTATTTCTTAATTGTCACTTTGTGAGTCGTACCTTCCACATGTTCGACGGAGAGGACGTTATAACCCTGTTCCTTGGCATTGCGGGGTACGTTGTCGAGGGGCTCACCCTCGGCAAGCAGTACTTCGAGAATGTCGCCCGGCTGGAGCTTCGAGAGCTCGATCTTGGTCTTGACGAAGGTCATCGGGCAGTGTTCCTTCGTAATGTCTAATACCTTTGTTGCCATAATTATTCACTATTCATTATTCACTATTCACTAAATAAAAAGTGTTTGTCCACCTTCGCTGAGGTTGAGGAACGAGGCCACGCCGAGGACGTCTTTCACCTCAGGGATAAAGTCCTCTTTCTTCAGGCCGAGCACGTGCATCGCCATCTCACAGGCATAGAGGTTGATGCCGAGGGCCTTGGCCGCCTCGACCAGTTCTTCGAGCGTTGCCACATTGTTCTTGCGCATCAAGTAGCGGAAGATCTTCGGGCCAGCGCCGAGGAAGTTGAAACGGCTCGTGGGAGTGACTTTCAATCCGCCCATCATAAAGCCGAAGAGCTTCGTCAGCCAGTTGCCGCCTGTGAACGAACGGCCCTGCTTCTGCTTGATGGCGTCGAGACCCCAGAAGGTGAAGAAGATGTTCACCTCATAACCTACTGCTGCCGCGCCCGTACCTAATGTAAATACTGCCGTCAGTTTGTCAAAATCGCCACTGAAGGCGATGATGCTTAGTTTCTTTTGTTCTGCCATAAAAATAACGTTTGAGTCTGGGTGCAAAGGTACGGCGGTTTTCGCACTCCCACAATCGCATGTTTGTGGCATTTTGCATACCCTTAACATGGTATGCGATTTACCATTCCTATGGGATTGTGGCAACCAAGAAATCGCCGTACCTTTGCAGACGAATTCAAACTCAAACGATTATGGCAAAGATTTATGTAAATGGAGACGCGCAGGAAGTAAGCCTGCCGCTCAACGTAAGTGAACTGATTCAGCAGAACAATGTGGCACAGCCCGAGATGGTCAGCGTACAGGTGAACGAGGAGTTTGCCGAACGCGAGGACTGGGAGAGTATTCAACTGAAGGAAGGCGACAAGGTCGATTTCCTGTATTTCATGGGAGGCGGCGCATTATGATTGACTTTACAGAAGACCAGATACAGCGCTATTCGCGGCATATCCTATTACAGGATGTCGGTGTGGAGGGACAAGAAAAAATAATGAACGCGCGTGTGCTCGTAGTGGGTGCCGGCGGACTGGGTGCTCCCGTGTCGCTCTACCTCGCTGCGGCAGGCATAGGCACAATTGGTATCGTGGATGCTGATGTGGTGGATTTAAGCAACCTCCAGCGTCAGGTGATTCACTTCACCAAGGACGTGGGCGTGCCAAAGGTGAAGAGTGCCGAAGAGAAGATCAAGGCTATCAATCCCGATGTGAAGGTGGATACCTACTACGAGTTCCTCGACTCGTCGAATGCGCTCGACATTATCAAGGAGTACGATTTCATTGTCGACGGTACGGACAACTTCCCCGTGAAGTTCCTCATCAACGATGCTTGTGTGATGGCGGGCAAGCCCTTCTCGCATGGCGGCATCCTGCGCTTCAACGGCCAGACGTTTACGCATCTGCCTGGTACGGCCTGCTACCGTTGTATGTTTAAGGAGCCGCCTCCCGTAGGAGCCGTTCCCACTTGCTCGCAGGCTGGCGTACTGGGAGCCATCGCTGGTATGCTGGGCACCATCCAGGCCGCAGAGACACTGAAGTATTTCACAGGTATTGGCGAATTGCTGACGAACCGTCTGCTCACCTTCGATGCCAAGACCATGCAGTTCCGCACGGTTCCTGTGAAGCATCGTGACTCATGCGCCATCTGCGGCAGTAACCCCACCATCGACCACCTGATAGATTATGAACAGGCCGCTTGCGACCTCAAAAACCACTAAGTGATGAAGATACCACAGAATGTTATAGATGAATTGATCAGCCAGGCCCGGCAGGACGCACCGAATGAGACGTGCGGTTACCTGCTGGGCATAACCTCGGAGGAAGGCGATGTGGTGACGGAGAACTATTGGATGGAGAATATTGATCACTCGCCAGAGCACTTTTCCTTCGCACCGAAGGATCAATTCGCTGCATTGAAGTACGCTCGTCAGAATGGCTTGAAGATCCTCGCTAACTGGCACAGTCATCCAGCCTCGCCCTCGCGACCTTCGCAAGAAGACCTCCGTCTAGCCAACGACCCCACCATCCGTTACGCCATCCTCTCTCTCCACGAGGGGGTTCATCTCAACTCCTTCAAAATCCTGAATGGTGAAGTGGTGGATAAAGAGATACATCTTTAATCAAGACATGTTATGGACACAAGAACTATAGAGATACTCGAACGTAATGTCCGTCAGCTGTCGCGCCAGACGGAACAGGAAACACGTATGATGCCACAGACGGAAGCCTCACTCCCCTCTGTGGAACAGGTGAAGAAAATCATCAACCTGGTAAAGAGCATCATCTTTCCTGATTACTTCAACAAGCGGCAGTGCCATGAGACCATCCGCTCTTACAACATTGGTGTTCACATGGAGGAACTGCTTCAGACACTCGCAAGACAAATATCATACGGTCTTCAGTTTGGCGAGAAAAGCGAGGTCATCACAACGAGGCAGCAGGTACAGGATAAGGCCAGGGACTTGGCATTGCAACTGATTGATGCGCTGCCTGAAATCAAGCGATTGCTCTATACCGACGTACAGGCCATGTTCGACAACGACCCTGCTGCCATCAACTATGGCGAGATTATCTTCAGCTACCCTGTGACGAAAGCCATGATCCACTATCGTATCGCCCACAAGCTACACGACCTGCTCGTGCCCGTCATTCCACGTATCATCACAGAGCTAGCTCACTCAGAGACAGGTATAGACATCCATCCCGGAGCGCAGATAGGTGAATACTTTGCCATTGATCATGGTACAGGTGTTGTTATTGGCGAGACCTGTATCATCGGCAGTCACGTGACGCTCTATCAAGGTGTGACGCTGGGTTCCAAGAGCTTTAAGAAAGACGCTGATGGCAACATGCTCAACATCCCCCGTCATCCCATCATCGAGGACAACGTCACCATCTACAGCAATGCCAGCATCCTGGGCCGTATCACCATCGGCCACGACTCTGTGATTGGCGGCAATATCTGGGTGACTCACGATGTGGCTCCCAAATCCCGCGTCCAGCAGTCGAAGGCCGTAGAAAGACATTTTGAAGGAGGTTTGGGTATTTAATTCTGCGACAGTTGTCTGATCTTTACTTCGTAGCGTCCTGAATCACTAATCCAGCGAGCGTAAAGCCGAAGATGGCAGTGATATGAGCAAGGGTACCGTTGATTTGGGCTTTCGATGAACACCATTCATGGTTCAGGAGACTGGGGTCGCCTGGACCATTTTTTGCTTTCGGACACATGCACTGCTCTGTGCCACAGGTAGCGTTATGTCCCATATTCTTCAGCAGTTCGTCGCTATATACACACTGGAACTTGTGCTTTGGGAACTGCTTTTCTTTCTTGAAACTGAGCGAAAAACGGCATAAAATAGTGAAATACCATGCATGCGGTATACGGAATGACATATCAAGGGGATTGTGGGGGTGTAAAAACCGCCGTACCTTTGCACCCAGAAACAAAAAAATAAGGATAAGAAGGTATGAAGAGTTTTCAGACATTACGATTAGCATTATTTGCTTTAGCCATTGTATTTAGTATAGTAACATTAGCGGCTGTGCCCTCACACGACGAGGGCACGCCCGATGTTCCCACGGCACTCGACTCGTTGCTGAGTATGGAGCGCGAAGAGCACCACCTTAGCGAGATTGTCGTCGTGGGCTACGGCACACAGAAACGGACACAGTTGACGGGTAGCGTGACGAAGGTGAAAGCCGACATCTTTACGACTTCACAGGCACCAACGCTTGATGGTGCCCTGAGCGGACAGGTTGCAGGTCTTAACGTGACGGCCAGCAGCGGTCAGCCTGGTGCCGACAGTCATATACGCATCCGTGGCGGCAACTCCGTGAATGCCTCGAACGAGCCGCTCTACGTCATCGATGGCTTTATCTATTTCAAGGATGCCAGTGTTGGTTCTACGGGTTTGGGCGGCATCGAGGGCAGCCTTAATCCGCTGGCTACCATCAATCCCAACGACATAGAGAGTGTCGAGGTGCTGAAGGACGTCTCGGCAACGGCTATCTACGGCTCGCGTGGCGCCAATGGTGTCATCCTCATCACCACGAAGAAGGGACAGCGCGGCGACCGTCAGGCACACATTAACTATACCTATAATATTGGCTTTAGCAATATCAGCAAGAAGCTTGATTTGCTGAATGCCTCCGAATGGGCACGGTTCCAAAAGGACTATTGGGCCAACAAGGGCGGCTATACCGACGACCAGATAGCCGCCCTCGGCAAAGGCACCGACTGGCAGGATGCCGTGTTGCGCACCGCCCTGCAACAGAGCCACGAGCTGAGCATCACGGGTGGTACGGAGAAGAGCCGCTACGCCTTCTCGGCCAACTATACCGACCAGGACGGCATTCTGCTGAACTCAGGGTTCGAACGCTACAACTTCCATACGAACGTGGAATGGGAGTTGCAGAAAGGCTTGAAATTTGGCGTCAATGCCACCTACGGCCGCTCTAAGCAGAAAGGACTGACCACCACCGAAGAGCAGGTCTTCAACTCGTCGCCCTACTCTGCCGGCATCACCAACAGCTTTGTCTATGCGCTGTTGATGCCCCCCGTTGTCAGCGTCTACAACGCAGACGGAAGCTATAATTTCAACAACCCCTTCGAGTATGCCTACTTCGCTATCGGTGACCAATCAGCTAACCCCGTCTACGACCTCGAGGAGAGCGTAGCCGAGAACATCAACAACTATCTGCTGTCGAACGTGTGGGCCAGTTACCGCATCGGCGACCTCACGCTCAAGGCCACCGTTGGTTTGAATAGCGAGAAACTGACGCAGAACTACTTCTCGGGAGCCTATACCTCGCTGGGCCTGGCTACGCAGGGCATCGGCGGAACGGGCAACCGCCAGACCGACGTATGGCAGCAGGAGTACACCGCCACCTATAGCACGACCATCGGCGAGCAGCATTTTATCGATGCGCTCGTGGGCTACACCCGCCAAACCTCAACCTCTACATATAGCAACATCCGCACCAACCACTTTACCAACGAGACGCTGAAGCAGTACAACCTTGGCGACGGCTCTGGTATTTACACACCGCAGACGGGCATATCGGAATCTACCCTCAATTCGATCATTGCCCGTGTCAACTACACGCTGCTCGACCGCTATAACGCTACTGCCACCTTCCGTGCCGACAACTCCAGCCGCTTCTCCAAGGACCACCGATGGGGATACTTCCCCTCACTGGGTCTGTCGTGGAATGTCGACAAGGAGCCGTTCTTCTCGTCTCTCACCTCTCCCCTCTCCCCCCTGTCCTATCTGAAGGTGCGCCTCTCGGGTGGTCTGGTGGGCAATCAGGAGATTCCCGACTATGCCTTCTCTACCAGCTATGCCACAGGCTCGTACGGTGGCAGCAGCAGCTACGCCAAGCAGAACACGTCGAACGACAACCTGAAGTGGGAAACCACCGCTTCGTACAACCTCGGTTTCGACCTCGGACTGCTGAAGAACCGCGTAAACATCGTGTTCGACGCCTACTACAAGAAGACCAGCGACCTGCTGCTGGTGGTGCCGATGGGCTTTGCCAGCGGTGTCACCTCACAGCTTCAAAACGTGGGTAACGTGGTGAACAAGGGCCTCGAACTTTCCGTCAACACGCATCTTATTCAGCGCAAGAACCTGCAGTGGACCTTCAGCGCCAATGCAGCCTATAACCACA
>JAEEGH010026637.1_pt1 | contig 11503 bp, 4 predicted proteins | sample 9134181 | NCBI WGS metagenome assembly JAEEGH01 (sample SAMN16246544, study PRJNA631951) | gut metagenome | biome: gut microbiome; feature: rumen; material: DP-attached | host: Bos | place: Iran: Karaj | collected 2018-10 | reverse complement strand
TCTCTTCTTCACCCATGCGGATGTGCAGATAAACTATAGCGACCCAACGGCGCAGGGAAGCGGAAGCAGCAGTAATATCGTAGCAGCCAAGGATGCGGGCACGGCAGTCAGTACCGGTGTGATCATCCTGATCGGCGCAGTAGGTCTTGTAGCCGGAATCTTTATCGGAGCAATAACCGCAAAAGTCCGCAAACGACACAGTCTTAACGGACGCAAGTGAAGCACCGCGCGAGTTTAGAAAACCAGTCGTTCTGCCGGAGGCAGAACCTTAATGAGAAGGAGGTCGGTTAAAACCGACCTCTCTTTTATTATCGGATGGACATTTGATGGACAAGGGGTGGTATAGTAGAACATGTTAATACTTTGGACAGGAGGTTATTTATGAAGAAATCGATATTTAAAAGAGGAATTGCGATATGCATGATGACGGTTATGTCTTTTATGCTTCCGGCGGGACCGCTCTATACGAGTGTGTCACGGGGTGCAAGCGTAAAATCTGATGTTTCCTATGTAAGTGAAACTAAACTTTTTATAAAAAAGGGTGGAAATGCAGAAGATGCCAAGGCCTGGTGTGAGTCGCAAAACGATGGCTGGCAGGTGCTTAACGGTGACTTAAATGCCGGAGCATCGGGAGCTTTCTCAAAGGATACGGGAGTGTTCTTGTGCTACAAGACAACCACTGATCCGGAGGAAGCTATCACCGACTTCGCTGTGATGAATGAAAAAGGAGCCTACTCTGAGGGCGAGTATGAACGTCTCTTAAAAAAGCAGAAGGAACAATACATGGACATGGTAAAGAACATGAAATCCATGATCACCGAGTATCGTGAAAATTATAATAATCAGATGCCAATGGCTGTAAAGGCTCATGATTTTTTAAATGCTTACATTGATGATGATTCAAATGAGCTTTTGGGTGACCTTCTTCTCACGGTCGAAGATGACAAGTTGGCAGAGATACTGCTCCAGGCAAATGGTGTTGTGGTTCTTACCATCCAGCAGCAGCTCGCATCGGCATGCGACACGGGAAAAAATACCTGGCTCGATCGTATGGTAAAGCTTGGAAGTTATGACAAGTTAAAGACCGCATTTGGCAAGAACATGAAAACAGGTAATGTGGCAAAGACGCTTGAAAAGCAGTATAGAGAAAAGGCTCAGACCATTCTTGACAACTGGGATGATATTCAAACAAGGATTGCAGATATCGGAGGCTTCTTTGATGAGTATGGTCTTGCGGATATGTCCGAAGAGAAATATAACGAGTGGGTAAAAAGCATATCTCTTGAGAAAAAAGAGTTTGTTTCCTTCTCAGAGTTTTCAACGCTTACGGCATTGTTGGGGTACGAGTACGATGGTAAGACGCTCTTTAACTTCTTTTCCAAAACAAAGGAAGAGATAAATAAAGAGGGAATCGAGATTCTCTATCCCATGGCAGCTTCACTGACTACCGGTCAGCTTAGCGCGCTGGATGAGTCTGTGGGAATATTCAGTCTGGTGCAGGATGCATTCGGGGTAAATGTGGTCAACAATAATAAGTCAATCTGGACAAATCTGTTTAAAACGGATACGCCGGCTGAGGAAGAGGCTGCCGTAGATGAAACAGTGAAAAATGTAGGTGACATGATAGAAGAGTACGCCAACGGAGAGAAGATATCCATCTACGATGGGGTGGACAGAGATATATTTGGGGGCGGCGTGGCTGTCACGACAAACGCACAGAATACAGCAGAGGGCAGTGAGAAATCATGGACAGATGCTTTTTATAAGAATGGAGAACCGACCAAGCTGATGATGGGGATGGGTATCGGAGCCGCAAGTACTGCAGCCTTGTCAATAACCTTTGCCGTGTTTGCCCGCATTCAATGGGGACAGAACATTAAATGGCTGTTAGTTAAGGATGAATATGCGTTAGCTAATGAATTTAAAAACAGTTATCAAGCCTATCATGATAAAGTTTTTAAAATACTCGGAGAGGAATCATATGGTGTTACCAGACAACATGCCAATTATGAAGGTATATTAGCGGCAGCAAAAGAGAACGGTAAAGGAAACAGAGCTGCAGAAACAATTAAGAAATTGAATGAAAGAGCCACAAGTGGAAGAAATTACAAAATATATAACGGGCTTAAGTGGGGCTTCACTGTTTTCACGGTGCTATTGTCAGCGGCGGATATAGCAATCACTGCTTATTCATTGTATAAATACTACAATATGGATCATACGCCGATTCCACATCATATGGTTGATCTAAGCTACGGAGAAAACAAGGAGTCAGCATATGTTGCTTATATGAGCGTTAGGGACCAGGATAATAACTGCGGAGACTTAAACGGAGGAGACTGCAAGCAGTGGCTGGCTCTTTACAGCACAAAGGATGAAAAAGCCGGAGATCCTATACTTGCACCAAATGAAGGAAGCGGCTTGGTCGTAAAGACCGGGGATCCATCCATGCCGGATAACAGCTACTCACCGCTCCATATGTTCGGTACGCCGAATGTGGCACAGAACCTGACATTTGCTGACGGGGACAACGGATGGTCATATAATGACAAAAATAACGGTACCTATCTTTTCTTCACACATGCGGATGCACAGATAAGCTACAGCGATCCGACGGCGAAGGCAGCGGCACCGGCGGCAAACGCAGATAAAGCGCAGGGGAGTGATATCTCCGCCGCAAAGGATTCCGGCACGATGATCAGCACCGGTGTGATCGTCCTTGCCGGCGTCGGGATCCTTGTGGTGGGCATTTTTATCGGAACGGTGATCACAAATGTCCGCAGAAAAAGACGTTATTCTCTTAATGAACGCAAGTAAAACGGAGCGTGAGTTTAGAAAAAAGGATCCGGACACAATGTCCGGATCCTTTTTTTCGCTGATGGACATCTGATGGACAACCAGTGATATGATGGTAAGGTCGAAAGTAAAAAACTCTTTGACTTTATCATCATTTATTTTGTATAATAAGACGAAAAGGAGGAGCGCCATGAAAATAAAGTTTCGATCCATTATTAAAAAAGTGATAGCATTGGGGCTGGCAGCCGTGATCTTTGCGGAACTGCCGTTGAATGACTGTCATCCTGTGGCAAAGGCGGCAGTGAGCAAAGAGGATACTTCCTCCTATGATTATATCTCGGAGCTCCGTCTTTTCAAAACGGATAGAAATAATCGCTCATCCGTCGTAAAGAGGGCGCAGGATGACGGCTGGACTATCGTCTCGGATAACGGTACTCCTGCGGATCTGAATGAGTGGACCGAAAGGGACTCTATCCTGCTTGGCTACAAGACATCAAAGAACAGAGCCGATGCCATCACCGATATCCGTATGCTGGAGATGAATCACGGTTATGAGTATTTTGACTATCAGAAGATCGTAGAATCGCAGTATGATAAGTTAGACGGACTTGTTGCTGATCTTGCTGAAGCCTCATCGGAGTTTGCGGAAAATGTCAAAAAGGGAAGCCTTGCGGCGAAAAAAGCAAAAGAGTGTTTAAATACACTTTATTTCTCAAGATCATACAATAAAACTCTTGCTGAGAAATGCGGAGTGCTGACCATGGGTCTCGGAGCAGATCAGGATAACGGTTCTGACAGGGTCCGTCTCGGCGACTATCTGTCATCAGGGAAAGTCGACCAGGATGTATTGAAGATGCTTATCGTCCGTATGAACGGAGGATCGCTCACCGCACTCTATACCTATCTGGCACTTGGCGTATCGGATGACGGGGACGGTTGGGCAGGCAGGATACCACAGTCCACGGAAAGTGTTAAAAAGACCCTGGAGGCAAAAGGTGGGGCTAACGTGGCAGACAGCAATTACTATGAATATGCGCTTGAGCTTCAGAAGCAGTTAAAAACCTTTGCGGAGGGATATCGGGCTGCCGAGAGCCGCAAAAAGGATGGAGAGATCGCACTGCCGGCAGTGAGCGGCGCTTCGGCTGATACACAGATCACGTCCTCAAACTGCCAGGACATCATCGATGCGGGCAATTCAGAAGAGTGTGCTCCGGATCTTGCATATGAGGTAGCTTACGGAAAGCTGAACATGTTCACCATAGGAAACATGAAAGCGGGTGATTATTTTCTGAACCTCGGTGAAAGAGCGTATAAGACCCGGTCAGATTATCGTGTACTGTATCCGTTTGTAGATGCACTGACGGATGGCCAGTACGGAGTCATGAAGATAGTGGGATTTGTACAGATGGCGTTATACCTTGACCGGTCAGATGAGTTCTATACCGAGCTTGATAAAAACATGGTCAAGGCAAAGGAGATGTTACGGACGGTCGGAAACAGTGACGGAACCGTGGATGTGTTTGCGGGTATCAACAACGAGTTCTACGAGCATCCGGTGGCACTGACATCTGAGGCGACCAGACAGAATAAGGCTGGTACCCTCTATACGGAGCTTACCAGAGAGGGCGAGTTTTATGACAACATGAATCTTGCGATGATGTACATAGGTCTGGCGTGCTCGACATGCGCCGTTATCACCGGATGTATCACTATCGGAATCATGATAGCCGGCACGGGGCTCAGCGTGTGGGCTACATGTGCGGCAGCAGTCGGATCAGGGATATTTGCCTCCATCGGCGGTGTCCTTGGCTGCGCGGCAGTCATAGGCGGCTGGGTGACACTTGCGGCGCTGATCGTAGCCGGCATCGTATATCTGGTGCATTGGATCGTCGGTAAGTTCAAGGATCCCGATAAAGAGGACTATGCGTATATGCCGACTGAGCTGTATGATGTTCAGCAGATATATAAAAATGATGCCTACAGAAGGGCATTTATAAAATACGTCCCCGTGACAAACGACAGCGGAAGCCCGCAGGATCTGAACGCCGATGACGGCAAGAGATGGAACCTTTTGTACTATTCAAAGTCCGCAGATCTCGGGACGCCGCTCGTAGTCAAAAATGACAAGCCGTTTGTCAGGACAGTTGAGGATATCAACACACCGGCGGGATACACCAGTGTGAAGGGCTTTGGCGAGAAGTCAGCGGCAAACCTAAATTCCTATACGAGAAAGAGGACCGGCTCGAAGCCTATTTATCTGCACTTTACCACCACCGGATCAGGTGATGTCGCAGAGGATGATGAGATAAATAAAGGTACGGTGAGTATGGATGAGGGGTCATACCTCTTTGACATGATCATATCGCATGAAGATACTGAAAGCGCAGCGAAGGCTGCTATAACCAGGATGAAGGGCTACAGGGTCTATGACAAAAATCTTTCGACAGATGGCAAGTTTACTTATATAGGATATGCGACCACAAAGGTGGAAAATGATGCCATACGTGATATAAGGATAGTTCCGGCGGGCAATAACGATGTTCGTATCGGTGCTGCAAGCTATACGACCGCAGGGACATTTGACGACGGATCGGCACTTGTATGGACGAAGTATAAGACGGCGGGTTCACCGATCTTTGCAGGGATCAATGCACAAACTAAGCTTCTTCCGCCGGAGAGTGAATATGAGCCCATCAACCTTCCCTCGGGTGGAAACGCTTTTAACATTTTTTATAAAGAGAGGAAAAAAACGCCGTTGTATCTGTACTTCAAGCCTAAAGAGACATTTACATCCGGTGAGAAATACCTTGCGGGTATCCAGATGGTCACAACGAGGAAGAGCTCAAAGACCAAGAGCATGGAGCAGTTTATGAGTGAGCTTGGGTTGACGGACTACGGTTTGGAGCTGGCTCCGTTTTCCATAGCTCCGAACAAGGATGAGCATACCGCCCAGTTTAGAGATTCATGGCCTACAAGTATGGGAGAGTTTTACTATGATCCATACAAGATCCACATGGGATACAGCTATACATATAACCCTTACCGTGCGGTCTATGACATGGGTGTATACACGGCTACGACCAAGGCACCGTCACTCCAGAGGAGCATAGCCGGTGCAAAAGGGTTCTACACGGTTGCGGAGACGGTGCTCCTCAGTGACAAGGCATGCCTTGACTCACCTCTTTATCTGAGTGATCAGGATCCGAGGAGACCAACGGAAGATGAGATGATGCGTTATTCTTCAAATCTCTCCTATATCAAACCGCCGCTGGCAAGAGGCGTGATGCAGAAACACAAGGTCGAGGACAACATATCATGGAGCGAGTCACCGTTCAGACTGCAGGGACTCTATCTTCTCGGAGCTTATGACGGAGGTACTCCGCTGAAGCTTTCAGATATCAGGGTATCAAATGATAACAGGGGGATATCGGGTTATCACAGTGTAAAGAGGTTCACTGATCCGTACTCTGCCCCCGTGAATATCGCTTATGAGTCTGATGATAAAAATGCCGCCGGAGTGTATATCTATCTGAAGGGTGCTGAAAGCACAAAACCGAAATACATATCCGCTGTAGAACTGTCGGTTTATAAAAGACCCGAGAAGGATAATGGCGAATACGAAGATCATGAAAAGCGTTATATGGACAGATTTTCAGATGATGCTGCCAAGATGGGACTTTTCCCCAAGGTTACCGGAGAAGTTTATAACTACAACATCGCAGCCGATCAGAATAACGTATGGTACAACAAGTATGATGCGAACAACTCAGAAGCCGCATACATAGGAGTTTCACGTACTGACAACGAGAGACAGGCTATCACGGGGCTTATATTATACAGGTCAGATAAAAGACCGGATGAGAGGATCAAGATAAACGGTGTTGAGTACCACAGGACAGGCGACAGTGTGAACGGCTACTGGCTGTATTACACCAAGAGCCCCGGTGCAAACCCGGGAATGCCGATGACAGACCTTGTCTTTGATAAAGAGCCTCTCTATGAGGGCTGTGCTACGACGGCTGCCATCAGTGCACCGGATGTATATGGAACATCCGGTTCGACATCAGGCAATAAATCTTTTTTTACAAAGATTTTTGATCGTGTGGCCGGTATGGCCGCAATGGCACTTAATCAAACACCGGCTAAGATAGAGACATCTTCGGATGGAAGCAAAGAAAAAGTTTTGAAGTCAAGCGCTGTATATATGTCATCGATGCCGGGACTCCATCTTTTTATCCACAGCAAGGCTGATACCGATGACGGTGCCATCAGCGAGATGAATATCTTTAAGGCAAAGAATAAAACGGAGTTGATGGTCAGGATGATGGAGGGAGGATACAACTACTTTGTAAACGCGAGCCTCAATATAAATGCCGGTGGAGATGCCATCTATCTTGTCTACAAGATGATCGATAAGGAAGCCATGGCAGAAGCTGCTGAGGAGGCAGGGGGCAGCACAGGGCTGTTTTCGGATGAAGACGACGAGGACTGGTCGGGCTTTAACATGGATTTTGACGACATCGTGTTGGCAGAGGACACTATCCATGATATCGTCTGTGTCGTAGGCGGCACTCCCCAACCGGAGATAAAGCACAACGGAGTCACCTACAAGCTTGTATCGGATATCTCCCTGAACTCAGGGACATCCGGCAGGACGATATATCTCTATGCGACGATATCGGATACACTGACCATCGACAAGAAAGAATTAAAAGTTTCTCCTCTCAGTAATGTCGTTCTGTGTACAGGGGCTGCGGTGCCGTCATCGAAGGATCAGAGCAATCCTTACGGCACATGGGAGGAACTCATCGACACGACCGGAACATTTGTAGATATAAACAGGGGCGTTTTTGTTAAAAGGGATGAAGGAAACCATGTAAGAGGCTGCAGGGCTTATCTCTTTGTACACCGTTACGATCAGTCGGTCAAGCCGGGTGCAGAGATCAGGAGAGGCGAGGTAACAGATACCTTTGCTTATGGAAATGTTTATATGGCGAGCTGATGGACATCTGATGGACAGGGGATGGTAAGATATTATCAGTTAGATAAGGAAATATATCCGGGGAGGTGTGCCATGAGAAAAATAATAAAAAGAGCAGCCATATCAGCAATGTGCTTAAGTCTCATCCTGCTGTCACCGGCGATAAAGATAAAAGCCGCACAGGGAGTCGATGCAACAGGGATAGATGTTTCCGGTCTTGAGGGCGCTACCGACATCGTCTATATGGGGGACAGCCTTGAGGGCGTGAATGAGATCGGCGCAGAACCGATATCTGGTATCTATTTCTCATCGGATAAGGATTCACTTCCGATCGCGAATAACGGAAGTACTCCGGTGCTTGATGATGAGCGTAAGCTCGTCCGGTTCACTTATGGAGACGACAGCGGTTATATCATGTATATATATAAAAACAGCTGGAAACCGTATATCTCTGATGTAAAGATCGCTAAAGCCGGATCAAAGGAGGAGGCTGCAGAGACTCTCCTCGGCGAGGGCTGCAGCTACTATATAGATGCGAACTACTCTGATGCCGGCGGCTATGTGATGATAGGATATATGAGAACAGATGACGAGTCGGAGGCGATAACGGATATCATCGGTTTTAAGGGATCAGGGGACGGCGCTGATGATCCCGGAGCTGCCGATATCATGGGATATGATAAGGTATCCGATGAAAAGATCGCAGGACATACCCTGTATGTTTCGAGAGAATCAGCCGTCGGAAATCCCGTATGTGATCTGGATGCCTTCGGAGATGCATCAGGCATCACTGTTACGCCAAAGATGCTCGCGGGACTCAGACTTTCAAGGGGCGATGCAAAGGCAAAACAGTATATCATAGCTGACGCCGGATACAGGTCTTTCATTGAAAGCGATGAGGAATACGTGATCAATGGTGTACAGACATCGGATGGCGCGGATATCGGGATCTCATTGGCAGCAAAAAAGGCGGGACTAAATGAGAAGAACGAGGCAAAGAAAGAGCTTTTGTCGGCATACTTCACTGTATCTTCAGGTGATGGGGAGGATGCCTCAAAGACTGAAGAGACCGAAGTCACGACAGAAGAGACAGAAGCGACTGCAGTGCCGGAAGGCGGAGAAGGTGAAAAGCCCGCGGATATAGTCGGTATGACGGAGTTCGATACACAGACTGACGAGACATATGAGGATGCACCTATGACATCCGATATTACGGATGAAGAGGTGGAGGATACTGAAGGAACGGAAGGAACAGTTTTAGGTGTACTTGGAGGCACGGGTGCGACGGTATTCTTTATGATCATCCTGGCAGCCGCAGTAGTGATCCCCATAGCAGGTATTTTTATAAATAAAAAGCTTAAGAAAGAAAAGATGGAGGGATAAGCCCATGATAAAGAGGATCGTCAAAAAAAGCATGATGCTTCTGGGACTTGTGTTGTTTGTATCCCTCGGATGTCTGACAGAGGGGAGCTCGTCTCTGGCAATCGATATAGATATAGTTCAAAATGAGGCTGTTATCATCCCCGAGTCGGGAAAAAGAGTGCAGTTCAAGTCGGTGGATGACGCTGTTGCGGAGGCGGGGAAGTATCCCGGCTGTACGGTCATGATACTGAAGGACAACTCTTCGAGGAGCACCTCGCTGAAGCTTGCAGGAAGTAACTATACCCTCGACCTGAACGGATGTGTTCTCGGAAGAAACAGGGCAAATTATGAGGACAGGGGAGAGGTCATCACTGTCAAAGAGGGAGCAGATGTAAGGATCGAAGACTCCAGACCGACTGCAACGCATAGCTTTTACAAGGATAAGGGTGGTCTGATCACCAAGGGCTCCAGTAAAAACTCGGCGGGTGGGATCCATATAGAGAAGAATGCCAATCTCACCATGACAGGAGTCACCATAGCTGACTGCAGATCAAAATACGAAGGAGCAGGACTCAGGAACGAAAACGGACGTGTATGTCTGAACGGTGTGACCATCAAGGCAAATATATGTGAGGACAACGGCGGCGGTATCATCCATATGGGCGGATTCATGGTGCTCACCGACTGCGTCATAGAAGGCAATTTGTCGAAAAAAAGCGGCGGCGGTATGATGATAAAAGGAGAAAACGTCGAGTTTCACGACTGTACCATAAAGAACAATCAGGCAATAGACGATGGCGGCGGCATCACGGTCAGACAGGACAAGGTTTACATCGATGGCGGATATATGACCGGAAACTATGCAAAGCACGGCGGTGGTATCTATGTGGATTCATATCGTGATATCAATATCCAGGGACGCCTGATCATCGACGGAAACAAGGGCGGAGGCAATGTAAACGAAAACCTGTATCTGCAGGATGGCATGGCTTCAAGTGCGAGAGTATATGACGGCGGTCTTCTCCCGGGTTCACGGGTGTTGATAGTCAAGTCAGGCAGTAGTGATGCCAGCTACAAAGCCGTGATCGGTGCGACCAAATATGAATTTGAAAACGGATTTATAGCTGTGGATGAAGGCCGCGCATGGTTTAGTGAAGAATCCCGGCAAAAAGAGGTCTTCATGGCGACTGCAGTTGACCGGTACGGTTGGGGGATACTTGTTTTTATAGTCCTTGAACTGATAGGGATAGTTTATATATTCAGGCTGACGCAGATCAGAAAACGATATAAAACGGAGGAAAAGAACAGTGAAGATATCAAGTGAGACTGCAATACTCGTAGTTCTTGACTGTGCGTTGATATCGCAGCTTTTCGGACTGTGGATAGCTGTCATGGTGGATGAATTTATCTCTGTGAAACGAAGAAGGCTGATGCTCTTTATCATAGGAGTTGTCAGTCTGCTTCTCTTGCAGGAGCATTTTAATAATGCCGCTTATGGCAACCTGTTTCACAAGATTGTGGCTGTCGCCGGATATTCACTCAGACCGCTTGTGATCGTTTTATTTATGAAGCTCCAGAAGCCGGAAAGGTCGATGCGGCTTTGCTGGTGGGTCGTGATTTTCAACACAGCAGTACATATGACTACATTTTTCTCTGGTATTTGCTTTGATTATGATCCGGATGGAAGTTTCACAAGAGGTCCTTTGGGATATACGAGCTTTGTTGTGAGCGGTATTTTGCTGTTTGTTCTTGTGGTAGGGGGATTTCGAGAATTTGCCCCGGACAGGAAAGGAGATTATCTGATCCCGATATTTGCTTTTTTCTTAGTTGTCTTTGCAACAGCAGCGGATGTCGTGATAGATATAGAGATACCACTTTCTTTTCTGATAGTGGCCATGGTCAGTGCCTGTATTTTATATTACATATATCTTCATATGGCGTTTATCCGCGAGCATGAACAGGAGATCGAGGACGGTCAGAGGGTACGTATCATGATCAGCCAGATACAGCCCCATTTTCTTTTCAATACGCTGGCGACGGTGCGGGCATTGTATAAAAAGGATTCGGAACTGGCGGATGATATGCTGGAAAAATTTGGCATTTATCTGAGACAGAATATGGATTCTTTGGATAAGCCGAGCCTGATACCGTTTGGAGACGAGCTGAACCATACCAGACTTTATGCAGATATAGAAAAAATCCGGTTTCCGTCTATTGATATCCGCTATGATATAGAGGATGAGGATTTCAAAATCCCTGCACTCACCATCCAGCCGTTGGTGGAGAATGCTATCAGGCACGGAGTGAGGATCAGGGAACACGGACTGATCGAGCTCGAGGTAAGAAAAAAACGCTACGGTCACA
>JAEEGH010026634.1_pt1 | contig 11503 bp, 10 predicted proteins | sample 9134181 | NCBI WGS metagenome assembly JAEEGH01 (sample SAMN16246544, study PRJNA631951) | gut metagenome | biome: gut microbiome; feature: rumen; material: DP-attached | host: Bos | place: Iran: Karaj | collected 2018-10 | reverse complement strand
CTCTGCGTGACGGTAACCAGGCTCTTCCGAAGCCCTGGAACAATGCCCAGAAAAAGGACGTGTACCTGCAACTCTTGAAACTCGGCGTGCAGGGCGCCGAAGTCGGTTTTCCGGCTTCGTCCGAGATGGATTTTGAATCGTGTAAGGAACTTGCCCAGCTGACTGCCAAGATGGCCGAAGAAGGCGACGAAGTCGCAAAGCGCATCGTGGTGTCGGGCCTGGCCCGCTGCGTGGAAAGCGATATCCAGCGCTGCTGGGAGGCCGTGCAGTACGCTCCGCATCCGCGTATCCATACCTTCCTCGCCACAAGCCCGCTCTCGATGGAACATGTGCTGCACATGACGCCGGAACAGGTGAAGGAAAAGGCGGTGCATTGCGTGAAGTTCGCAAAGTCGCTCGTTGGCGACAAGGGCGACGTGGAATTCAGTGCCGAACATTTCGGTGACTGCCTCGAAAACATGGATTTCGTGATTGACGTGCTGAAGGCCGTGGTCGAAGCCGGTGCGACGACTATCAACCTGCCGAACACAGTGGAACGCTACCGCCCCTTGCTGTACGTGAACCAGATCAAGCAGGTGTACGAAGCCCTGCCGAAGAATATTACGATTTCGGTGCACTGCCACAATGACTTGGGCATGGCGACCGCTGCAACGGTCGAAAGTTTCTTCGTGGGAGCAACCCAGTTGGAAGTTGCGCTGAACGGCCTGGGCGAACGCTGCGGCAACACGAACTTCTACGAAGTCGCAGTTGCTCTGCACAACTCCGGCGTGAATACGGGCCTGCACATGGAACGCATCTACGAGACGGCAATTCTCATCTCGCAGTGGTCCGGCATCAATATCTACAGCCGAGCTCCGTTGATTGGCGCCGAAGCGATTGTGCACCGTAGCGGCATCCACCAGGATGGCGCCTCCAAGACGAAGGACATGAAGAAGGGCGCTTACCGCCCGATTGACTACTCGATTATCGGTCGTCACCAGAACGATTCGCTCAGCTTTACGAGCCAGAGTGGCCGTACCGCCGTGTACGAAATCATCACGAAGTTCGGCTACAAGATGTCGCTCGCCGAAGCCGCTCAGTTGCAGCCGATTCTGAAAGCCTGCAGCGAAAAGGAAGGCGAACTGTCTGCCGAACGCGTGCTGGATGTGTTCCGCGAGCATTTCGTAAATGTGAACGGCCGTCTGGTGTTCAACAACATCGAGGTCATTCCCGACGAAAACCGCTTTATCTTCCACTTCAAGAAGGATGGCGAATCTTTGGTGAAGTCCGTGACGGCCGAAGGCCCGATCGAGGCGGCTCTCATGCTTATGCGCGAAATTGGTATGCCGGTGGAACTCATCAAATATCGCCAGCTTGTTGTGCCCGAAAAGGACAAGATGTGGGCGGGCCGCGGGCTTAGCCGCATGCTCTTGAAGGCTGGTGATGTCGAGGTCGAAGGTCGTGGTGTGTCTAGCGATACGCTCAAGGCCAACATGCGCGCCCTCTTCGGCGGCGTGAACCTCTTGTACAAGAAGGTATAAATCGTCATTGCGAACCCCGAAGGGGTGACGCAATCCATGGGAGAATGACTATGCTCAAACAACTCAAGCGCCCTTTCAAGAGACACTACGAAAAGTACCGCTCCAAGCTGGATGGCTTTGTAGGCCCGGTCAAGGAATCGGCGTCGAAGTTGTTTGCGATGCTCCCGAAGATGGAAGCCTTTGCGGGCTCCGAGGACTTGGGCCAGGAATCCGACGGCTCCACCTCGGGCGGCAAGAAGCCTGGGCTAATGACGAAACTGAAGGATTTCAAGAATTCGCTGAAGGGGCTTTCCGATTTCCAGAAACTGATTCTTTTGACGATTGCCGTCGTGCTCCCCGCGGGCATCCTGATTGCGGTGGCATTAGCGAGCATTATCCAAAAGAACAAGAAATGAAAAAGCTTATTGCGTTTTTGTTTTTGATTCTTGGCTTGAATAGCTCCGCTTTTGCCCTGTCGACAACGGATTTTGGTTTAACGCCGTTCTTGGTCTATGGAAATCATTTTTCTCTAGGCGTTGAAACTAATCGGTGGTGGATGTTGTTGGATCCTGGTTGGTCTCCAGAAAATAACGGGAACACCCTGCCGAGCCGGATGCTTTTTGCTGGTTATGGTTTTCGCCTTTATTACGATTATTCCGAGGACCACGAAGACGGGGTAGAACATCATGGCGTGTATTTTTCGCCGATGGCTTCTATTGACTATATCGCGTTCGGACTTTCTGTCGGGCCAGACATAGGAATGCTTGGGAAAAATTTTGATTATGGAGTATCGGCGCGAGCTTGGCTTTCGATTGTTGGTGCTGAATTTTCTTATACTGCAGGGAAATCGTTCCGAGTGGGTTTCTATTTATATTTCCCGGTTTATTTCCCAGCGGGCTATTACGTTTAAAACGTTTCAGATATTTTTTTAGAATTTCATGAAGTCTATGCTTTTTTCCCGCTTGCCTAAAGATCTTTCTCCGTCGCCGTTTTTTGTGCCCTGTCTAGCTATTTGTTCCCTTGTCGGAATAAAGTAACGCTCAGTAGTGAACTTATTGTATATTTACGGGAAAAAGGAGGATTTTGTGAAAAAAAGTCTTTTGCTACTTGGAACCTGCATCTTCTTGACGGCGTTTTTCTCCGCTTGCGGCGATAACGGTTCGTCTACGGATGTTGACGATTCGTCTTCCAGTGTCGCAGACGACAACGGATATTCGTCATCTTCCGTTTGGGCATGGGATACCCTTCCAGCGGCACTGCAATATATGGCAGATTCGCTACCCGAAATGAATCCGACGACGCCACCTTGCAAGACGGATAGCACGGATACTTGCGAATATGGATCCTTGACTGACGATCGTGATGGTCAAACTTACAAGACCGTAAAAATTGGTGACCAGGTCTGGATGGCGCAAAACCTGAACTTCGAAACGGGGAACAGCGTTTGCTTTGGAGACGCCGATTCCAATTGCGTTGAGTACGGGCGCTTCTATACATGGGCGGAGGCGATGGATAGCGCCGCCGTTTTCAGTACGAATGGTGAGGGTTGCGGGCATGAGCATGAATGTTCGCCGACTTACCCCGTACAGGGCATTTGCCCCGAAGGTTGGCATTTGCCTACAAGGGATGAATGGTGGATTTTGCTTCGAGCTGTGGTTGACACGAGTTTTAGAGGTAATCAGTTGGATACCGCAGGTTCCATGGCAGGAATGGTGTTAAAATCAACGAGTGGCTGGAACGCTAGCGAATATGGCGGATGGTACATCCCCTGTAATGATTCGATTTTTTGTTTTGTTCCTAGTGGAAGCGGAACGGATGAATATGGGTTCACGGCATTGCCTGTAAGCAAACAGTCTTTGTTGGGGAAATGGGAATATGGTGATTATGCCTTCTTCTGGAGTTCTTCGGAGTCTGATGAAATTCCTGGTTGTGCTGGTGTAATGGGGCTGACAGGTGCGTATTTTAGGGCTTCGCTGTTCGACTCTAGAATGTATAATCGAGAGAGTATTCGTTGCCTCAAGGACTAGCTATTAATCACTCCCTATGTTTTCTTCCCGACTCCCCAAAGATATTTCTCCGTCGCCGTTCTTTGCTGAACTGGAGCGCGCGAAGGCGTGCGCGAAAAAGGATGCTGCCGAGGGCGGTCTTTCGTTTATCGACATGACGGTTTCTTCGCCTGTTAAAGCGGGGCTCCCGATTGACTTGAATGCGGCGGTGGACGAAGGCCGCGAATCCTTTGGTTGCTGGAATCCGGATGCGGCGGGCTGGAAGTCTGCGCGAGAAGCGGTGGTGGAATATTACCGCGAACGCGGTGGAAACTTTACCGCGGGCCAGATTATTCTGACTGCGAGTACGAGCGAAGCATACTCTGTCTTGTTCAAGACATTCTGCGACCCGGGCGATGTGATCCTGACGCCGATGCCGGGATATCCGCTTTTGGATACGCTCGCGCAGTTGGAGCATCTGGAATGTGCTCCGTATTTCTTGAAATTGACGCGTGAGCGGTTGCGCGGCCCTTCGGCAAAGCTCAGGGGCCTTAAAAAGAGTGCCGTTCTGGAGCCGAAGGCAAATCATAAGTTCACTGAGCCTGCCGAAGTGAACTCTTTCAGGTTTGTCCTAGATTCCGATAGTTTGCTGGCTGCGCCGGAGCGTGCGAAAATCCTGTTGCTGGTTAGTCCGCATAATCCGACGGGACATTGCATTTCCCGCGAAGAATGGAATGCGGCGGTTCGTTTTTGCGAAGAAAACGACATGATTCTCGTGGTGGACGAAGTCTTCGGTGATTATGCGTTCTCGGATAAAGTCTCGCGCACTTGGCAATATGTGTTAGGCGAGAGTTGCCTCTGGGATGCGGGTGGCGGCGACTTCATCAACCTTCCCGAAAACGGCCCCAAGTGCCCGATATTTTGGCTGAACGGACTCAGCAAGGCGGTGGGCTCGCCGCAACTCAAGCTCGGCTGGATGGCTTTCCACGCGCCACGCGAGCGCTTTGAAGAAATCCGCGCGGCGCTCGAATTTGTGGAAGATGCCTACTTGAGTGTATCTGCTCCGGCGCAGGCTCTCGGCTCCGCGCTCCTCAAGCAGTCCGCCGCTTACGAATCGCGCGTCAAGGAACGTCTCTTGCAAAACTGGCAGACGCTCCGTGAAGCGTTCCCCTCCAAGTACTGCCCCGATGTTCTCGGCGGCTGGTATGCGGTCGTGCGCCTCGGCGAAGACGACGAGGATCTCACGCTTCGCTTGCTCCGCGAAAAGCATGTGCTGGTGCAGCCCGGCTTCTTCTTCGACTTCGACGAGGATGGCTGGGTCGTAATCAGCTTGCTGCAAGAGCCTGCATTATTTAAAAAAGCGGTCCGCCGCATGGCTGACCGCTAAATTCCGACTTGTTTTGCCTTGCGCAACTCATTTTGCGCAGGGCATTTTCTTAGAAGTTAAAGTTCAGGAACGTCTACGTCGTAGCTGGCCTTGTGGCCGGCCTCGTCGACAATCTTGAGGTTGAAGGTGCCGCCCGCTTCGGGGAGCTTTTCTCCTTCGATAACGATTTCGCGGGGTTCGGAATCATATTCTGCAGCGACCCATTTCTTACCGACTGTTACGGTGATGGAATTGCCGTCGGCAACACCGTCGTACTTGAACATCAGCGGAATTCGGAGCGCGGGCTGGCGGATACCTCCGATAAACATGTCGCCCCAGTAGGGGAATCCGAGTGTCGGAGCCTCTTCGTTGTTGATGTTTGCGATGTCGCGCAGTTCGTTGGTCGTGGCGCAGCGGTTCTTGCCCTTGGTCTGCTTGCTGAAGATGAACCAGTTGCGGCTCGTTTCGCCTAGCCAGTAGAGCGGGTAGTTGTTATCGCTGTTCTCGACGCAGACTGTCCAGTCCTTGAGCTGCATCCCCTTCGGGTGGAATTCCAGGAAGTCGAGACTGTCGGTATGGGTACGCGTGACAGCGAGTATCTTTTTCGTTGTGTCGCGTCCGGTGGGAATTCCCGTGATTTTTTGCGTGACGCCGATGTCGCCAATTTTTGTGGTCCAGTTGACGCTCTTTTGATACTGGTTGAAGGAATAGATGGCGATGGTCTCGTCGACCGCCTTGCCGTCGCCGGTGGAGCCTGCGTCGGCCGTGTAATGGATGTTCGTCATTTCGGGGTAGATTTCGAGAAGGCGTCCGACAGTGATGGGCCTATGCTTGAACGCCTTGCACATGTCTTCTTCGATTACCTGGTCCTTGGCAAGCGCGGTGAACTTCATCCCGTTTTCGCAACGGAACAGGTCTAGCATCGGGCGGCTGAGGAAGGTGAACAGGGGTGATGTCTGTACCTTGGTCAACGGGAGCGGCTTGTCGCTCTTGCAGCGACCGTGGAAGGTGAATTTTTTGCTGGTCGTATTGCCGTTGAAGTCTTCCACTTCGAGCCTGTAGGTCGAAAGGGGGGCGAGTTTCGCGTTGATTAAGTGCCAGTCGCCGGCGGTGTCGGCTTCTTCGGCCCACAGGAGCTGGTCGCGAATCTGCGACATCCTGCTGTAGCGGAGCGTGTCGAGCCTTACGTCAAAAATCTTTTCGTCGTAGCGCCATACCGTGATGCGGCGGACCGACATCGGGTTTTCCTTGGGTTCGCGGCTATAGTCGGCAATTTTCACGGCCATGCTCAAGTTGAATTCGTTCTTGACCGGAGTTTCGACGCAGCCCTTGTCAATTGCTTCGGGCGTGGTGATGGCGAGATGGTTGCCCTGCCAAACGGCGATTCCGAAAATCTGCGGGGCCATCGTGTCTGCGACGACGACGCCTGCGAGTGCGGGGTTGATGACGCGGTCGTTGTCCAGGCGCACTTCCAGGTGCAGGTGCGGGTTACCGATTCCGGTGCTGCCCGCGAAGGTCAGCGTGTCGCCTTTCTTGTAGCTTGTTCCCGGTTTTACGATGACATCGTTTTTCTTGGAGGAATACTGTTTCTTGATAATCTGGTCGTCCAGCTTGCCGAAGCTGCTCTGGTGCGCAAAAGCCCAGGTCTTGCCGCTCTTGCCCTTGAAAAGCATCAGCTTTCCGTAGTGGAATGGCGATACGCGGAGTTCGACCACCTTGCCGTCTTCGGGGGCGTAGACCGGCCAGCCTTCTTCCATTTGGGTGGAATAGTCAAAACCGGCGTGGTAACGGGTTCCGCGGTTTTCGCCAAAACTCGAAGTCAAATAGGCGTCGCGTTCGAACGGACGGTAAGTTGGCGCATCCGGCTTAAGGACCGTCTTTGTTTCCATTCCGTCGGCGTTGTCAATCCCACTATTCTTTTGGGGGGAGGCCTTGTCGCCGAAGTCCGTTGTAGAAACGGTTCCACCGGATTTTGCCTTGACGCAGTCTTCATAGGCGAAAGCGTCCATCGCTTCCGCATCGCATTCTTCTGCGTATGCGGGAGAGAGCAACGCGAGGCATCCGACGATGCCGAGAATTGTTTTTTTGTTCGTAATTTTGGTAAACTTATTCCAAATCGTTTTCATGGAATAAAAGATACAAAATTCTTACAAGTTTGTCTGCGATGGTATAGCTCGCACCCAGGAGAAGACTAGTGTTTCTTCTTTTTCTTCTTGTCTTTCGGCGGGGTATAGTTGCTTCCCACCTGGCCGCCGTTGTTTTGCTTGCGTGCCATGTCGCCGACCTTCTTGAACATTTCCTTCATGGTCTCGTACTGCTTGAGCACGGCGTTCACGCGACCGATTTCGGTACCGGAACCCTTGGCCACGCGGGCCTTGCGGCTGCCGTCCAGAATCTGCGGCTTCTTGCGTTCTTTCGGGGTCATGGAGCTGAGCACGGCTTCCACGTAAACGAGTTCCTTTTCGTCAATCTGGTCGATCGGGAGCTTGTTCAGGCCCGGAATCAGGCTCAGAATATCCTTGATGCGGCCGAGCTTCTTGATGGTGCGCAGCTGGTTCAAGAAGTCGTTCAGGTCGAAGGTGTTGTTGAGAATCTTCTTCTTCAGGTCCTTCGCGTCTTTTTCGTCGATGACCTGCTGTGCACGCTCCACGAGGGTAACCACGTCGCCCATGCCGAGGATTCGGCTGGCCATACGGTCGGGGTGGAACAGTTCAATTTCGGGGAGCTTTTCGCCGACACCGATAAAGCAGATGGGCACGCCCGTCATCTTCTTGATGGAAAGTGCCGCACCGCCACGGGTGTCACCGTCCATCTTCGAGAGGCAAACGCCGGTGAACGAGAGGCGCTGCCAGAAGGTTTCGGCCACGTTCACCGCTTCCTGACCGATCATGGCGTCGGCCACGAACAGGATTTCGTCCGGGTGAACAGCGTCGCGGGCCTTTTCGAGTTCCAGCATCAGCTCTTCGTCGATCTGCAGGCGGCCTGCGGTATCGTAAATCACCAGGTCAAAGCCGTTGTCCTTGGCGTACTGGTAACCGTGCTTGATGATTTCGACCGGATTGCCCTGGCCTTCGTCGTAAACGGGAATGCCGATAGACTTGCCGAGCACCTGCAGCTGCTTGATTGCGGCGGGGCGGTACACGTCGGCGGCCACCAGGAGCGGTTTGCGCTTTTTCTTGCTACGCATCCAGAGGGCAATCTTGCCGGCGAAGGTTGTCTTACCCGAACCTTGCAGACCGACCATCATGATGCCGACCGGAGCAGGGCCAGAAAGGTTGATTTCCTTGGTTTCGCCACCCATCACGGCCACGAGTTCGTCGTGGATGATTTTCACAATCTGCTGACCGGGGGTCACCGAGTTCAGCACTTCGGATCCGAGGGCCTTTTCCTTGACGGCCTTTACGAAGTCGCGGGTCACGTTGAAGTTCACGTCGGCTTCGAGGAATGCGCGGCGCACTTCGCGCAACGATTCGGCGACATTTTCTTCGGTGAGCTTGCCCTGCCCGCGCAGGTTCTTGAGAGTAGATTCTAGAGAGTCAGTCAGCTGTGAAAACATAGTAGCGCAAAGATAGAAAATAGAACCAGAAAAATTTCTATTTTCAGGCTAACAGCGAGGTTTTTATGTCATTCAAGCAGATTTCTCCCGAAGAATTGAACCAGAATCCGTTTGTCGCCATCGGCAGCGAATGGATGCTTATCGCCGCCGAGAAAGGTGGCAAGACGAACGCCATGACCGCAAGTTGGGGCGGCGTGGGCATCATGTGGGGTAAGCCCGCTGCATTCGTGTTCATCCGCCAAACGCGCTACACCAAGGAATTCGTGGATGCTGTCGACCACTTTACGCTCAATTTCTTCGGAGGAAAGTTCAAGAAGGAACTCGGCTACTTTGGCCGTGTCTCTGGCCGCGACGAAGACAAAATCGCAAAGACGGGTATGAATGTTTCGACCGTTGAAAATGTTCCTGTTTTCGATGATGCGACAACCGTACTCGTCTGCCGCAAGATGTTCACGCAAAAGATTGACGAAGCAGGCTTCATCGATCGAAAAGTTCTGGAACAGAACTATGAAATCGGCTCCAGCGAGTCCATGCATTCCATCTACATCGCCGAGATTGAAAAAGTCCTTGTGAAGGAATAGTCCTTCTTAAGAACATCAAATATCTATGTCGGAATCGAAACAATATTGGAATTTTCCGTTTTTGACTTTGCCGGATCCGCTTTCCCAACTTTCTCTTATAAAGTCTGTTTCGAATTCCAGGCCGTTTTCGGCCATTTTTTCGAGTACTTTGGTGGGCGGGGTGTCGCTTGTGTTGAAACTTGCTTGACCACTCAGAATTTCATGCAGGTCTAGGCCTTCGCCCTGTATGCCCATTGCTTCTGTGACGGTTCCCCAGTTCTCCGTATGCCACTTGGCTGCCATACAACAATTTTCGTGCCAATCTGGACAATCTCCGCTGAACATTTCTTCAGTCCATTCTTTCGGCTCGGGAACAACGAGCGACAGCGAAAACTTGCCGCTGCCTTCGCCGTAGAGGTTGATGAATTTATGGATGTTCTCTTCGTCCATCCAGATGGTGGTGGTGACGGTGGTGTTCATGGGAATCTAATACAAAATTTTAGAAAATTTTCTTTGGTGAAAATTTAGTCAAATTCTTTCTGTATTTCCCTTAAATTTTGGTCAACCACTTCTTGTTTGTTCAATTCTATAGCGTCTAGAATTTCCTGTCGTAGTTCTGGATTGAAGTAATCTGTGTAACCTATCAAGTGTTCCGGTGAAATTTCGTTGTTGTTCATAGGGTGTTCACAGATGTCATGCAATCCATCCTGTTCGAATTCAATTTGTTGATTAGAATTCTGTGATACTTTTACGCCGGAAATTGCGTTTGCCGCTATTTTACCAAACGAAATTGTTTTCATTGTTTATCCCACTTAGTATCTCAATTCATCCCAAGATGGTTCAATTTGCCCATCTCTAAACCATTCGTCATAGGTTTGCTTGTCGATTACATTTGTATCGCCAGAACCTTCGTCGTATATGGCATGATTGTCATCTATTTTCTTGATGCCTTAGACTTTTTTTTGGTAAGAACTTTCGAATCCACAATCTTCATTTTCAATAGACATTTTGTTTCCCTTTGTTGGATTTTAGCTCATCTTTTCAATACAAATTGATGCTGTCGGTGTTAGAATTGCACTGAGTATAGAAAATGGAGTTACGAATGTATCTGTAAAAAATGCGTCTGCCATGAATGCCAACCAAGCGGAAACAAGTGCTCCAAGAGCAATAGATCCTGCTAGACGCGCTAGGTATTCTTTGAAATCGTCCCAAGAACTTGTGAAACGTATTATTGTAATTCCAATGCCTAAAATAAGTCCTAATATTAGGCCGGTGAATTTATCGGGCAAGAGAGAACAATATGCATATATTGATAGTAATGTAAAAAAGATTCCAAAAAAGATATTAATTAAAAGGGCTTTCTGATGTTGTTCTCTTTGTTCTGCTCTCCATGCTTCATGTTCTTCCTTAGCTTTTATTCGAGCTAGTTCAGCCGCTTCTGCTTCTTTACGTTTCTGTTCGGCTCGTTCTGCGGCTTCTTTGCGTTCCCGTTCCGCTCTTTCGGCGGCTTCTTTTTCCCTGCGGATGCGTTCCTGGTTGTCGTATTCTTGTTTCAGTTTTTTTTGTTCTGCAAAAAACGATTCATACTTGGCTGTTGAAACACAATTATCACAAATATAGTCGTTTCTATCTTTTACCTTTATAATAGAACCCGATTTATAATATTCCTTTTCCAACGGGCGAATTGGAGTTGATCTAGGATCATTTTTCCAGAAGTATTGATTGCACTCGGTGCACTTTTTTAGCAGATCGTAGCACTTATTGCAAACGGGTTTGCCGATGGGGGACTCGATGGCTGAATATCCCCTTTCTTCATTAAAGGTTCCCTGGCAATGACAACATGTAAATGTGGTTAAGCCGGCAATACGTCTTGCCTCTTCGGCTTCTTCTCTGGCTCTTTCGGCATCGCGAGCGGCTTGGCGCTGATATTCTACTTCTTCTTCTCTGAGTTCCTCTAGGCGTTCCCTATGCTCTTCAGCTTTTTTTTGTTCTCTATAACAGTTATGACATAAACTATTATGTATCTGACAATCAATGGGGCCTATTTCTTCTCCACATTTTCTACAAAAAAGAGCCATTTATTTTCCTTTATTGTTGGTTTAAAAGTTGTTGATGGTTTAATTACGTTTTGAAGTCCTACAAATTTTCTTAACGCGACATTTTCTGCATAAAGGCATAATTTTTATCCTTTCTTAAATAAACAATGTTGAAATAGGTCTATGGCGTTGTTTTTGCCAAATGCTTTCATGTAAAGAAATATACGTTATTTTAGGGGCTGAAGAACGTATCTGGGGGCGAAAAGATAAAAAAACGCCTCGCTTTAACGAGACGCCTTTGTTATATGGTAGGAGTCCGAACGGTTTCCTGAGTTTATTTCCGCTACGTCTGCTCTTCACCACGCAACATGATGACCTTACCCGTGCGAATGTATTCGACGATTTCGAACTTCTGCAACAGGCTCTTGAGCGTGTCGACCTTCTGGCTGTTTCCGGTGATCTGGATGATCATCGAAGTAGCGGTCATGTCCACGGTATTGG
>JAEEGH010026627.1_pt1 | contig 11506 bp, 9 predicted proteins | sample 9134181 | NCBI WGS metagenome assembly JAEEGH01 (sample SAMN16246544, study PRJNA631951) | gut metagenome | biome: gut microbiome; feature: rumen; material: DP-attached | host: Bos | place: Iran: Karaj | collected 2018-10 | reverse complement strand
TGATAACGCTGATGCTGTTCATCGTGATATGGCAGAGCATTGATGTCAGTATGCTGCCCGATGCCTCAACGAGAAGTCCCCACATGATCCCCACGCAAAAGGTGTATGAGAACTGGTTGATATTCATATGCATGAGCCCGAACAAAACACCCGAAAGAATGGTCGGAGTGAAAACCCTGCCTGTAGTCCGAAGTCCTCCCATTATGGCTCCCCTGAAGGCTATCTCTTCGACTACGGGTCCTATGAAGCCTATGATCAGCCAGGTAAGAAAAGCCGGGAGTCCCATGAACTGTCCGGTGATGTCCATCGCTTCGTTATTGCCTGATATCGCCATGGAAAAGGCATTCATTGCCAGTACCATAGGATAGCAGCAGATAAGATATACAAGCGACAGTAACAGTGTAGACGGCTTCACGCTCTTAAAATGCATCTGTGACTTAAGTCCGGCATGAGCCTTGGAAATATTCAGTGCTACGGGTAACAAAATGGTAACCTCCGTGATGAGGGCCACCAGTACCACATGTGTATCTTCAAACCAGAAACTCATTAGAAGCGAAGCTGTGACATACAGGATCACCATCCACATATATGTCCATCCTGCTCTTTTTGTATTCATCAGATCCTCCCGTTCAGTTTCCTTATTTCCTTAAGCATATCCGTGGTGCCGAGTACCACGGCAGGTCCTGCTGTCATATCTATCGCCGTCTTAAGGTCATCCCGGTATGTACAGGGTATCCCAAGCTTTTCAAGCCTTTCCTTTTGTATGCCTTCGAAGCGGTAATGCGGATTCTGTACTTTGGTCAATACTATCCTGTATCCTGCTTCTGATACAGCCCGTGCTACGCCGATATGATCCTTGTCATCAGGTATCGCCAGTATGAAAGTGACGTCACTCAGTCCAAGCTCCCTGACTGTTTCAAGTGCCGCCCCCGCACTCACACGGTTGATACAGCAGTCAACCATCAGCAGTGGATCCCGTCTTACAACCGACAGCCTGCCAAACCACTCAAGATGAGAAAGGGCGTTTCTCATGGCCGTCATATCTTCTTCCTTTTCGCAGAAGGCATCTCCTGCCATATCTTCGGCTGCAGCTATCGCAAGAGCGAGATTCCTGCACTGATGAGCTCCCATCAAAGGTATGAAGAGATCATCATATTTATTGCGGGATGTTTCCACGCTGCATCTCATGCCGTCTTTTGTATAGGTTATATCCGAAGCCCGGAAATCTCTTCCGTATCTTTTCAGCGGGACTTCCTCCTCAAAAGCCTTTGCCGAAAGGATATCGTCCACGCTCTTTTCCTGCTCACCGGAATATACGCACTTCATGCCCTTACGGATGATACAGGCCTTGTCTGCTGCTATCTCCTCGAGGCTTCCTCCCAGCTCTCTTATATGCTCAAGAAAGATCGTATTGATCACGGCGTAGGATACGGGGATGTTTTTCACATCATCATACCTCACACCTTTTCCGCATTCATATATGTCAAATCTGGTGCCTGAAGAAGAAAAGAAGCTCTCCGCGATGGCTGTTTCCACGCCGATGGGACTGATGAACTGTCCCTGCTGAAGTCCTGATGCAACCTTGTCAAACATCGGTCTTAATGCCTCTGTGGTATCGGACAGTTCCTTATCCGATATCAGTCTGCCGCCTGCCCTGAACCTCTCATTGAAATCAGCAATATGCGGTCCGGTCATCAGACCGCTCATGCCGTAATGGTCCAATATGACGGACAGCATATAGGCTGTGCTGCCCTTACCCTTGCTCCCTGTGACAGCTGCAGATACCGTACCCTTATACAGCCTGCGTATGATATCTGCCGTATATTCAGGATGTCTCTTCCTGCTGTCCGGCTCATCGTATCTCAGATACGGCAGAGCCTTCATGTAAGAAGCGTATATATAGTCCTCGGCCTCCTGTTTTGTCATCGACCCGCCTTACAGAGTCGTCCTGACTATCTTCGGCTTGTATCCGGTCTTCTCCAGACTGTCGAGTATCTTCTCTTTGTGCTCGGTTCCGAAGGCTTCGAGTGTGATACGAAGCTCCACTGCCGCATTCCTGTTGGTCGATACGAACTGGTTGTGCTCCAGCTTGATAACGTTGCCGTTTTCCTGCGCTATGATGCCTGCCACCTTCTGCAGCTGGCCCGGCTTATCGGGAAGCAGTACAGATACGGTGAATATCCTGTCTCTTTGTATCAGACCCTGCTGCACCACGGAAGACATGGTGATGACATCCATGTTGCCTCCGGAAAGTATGCATACGATCTTCTTATTCTTGCATTTAAGCTGCTTAAGAGCTGCCACTGTAAGAAGCCCCGAATTCTCTACCACCATCTTGTGATTCTCCACCATATCGAGGAAAGATGCCACAAGATCCTCATCGGGTACGGTAAGGACACTATCAAGGTTTTTCTTAAGATACGGGAATATCTTTCCACCGGGTGTCTTGACCGCGGTACCGTCCGCTATCGTGGATACCGAAGGAAGGGTCACCACGCTTCTGGCTTCGATGGATGCCTTAAGACAGGCTGCACCCTCAGGCTCAACAGCCACGACCTCCGTATTGGGATGCAAAAGCTTCGTCAATGTGGCCACTCCCGTTGCGAGTCCGCCGCCACCTACGGGTACCATGATCATGTCCGTCAGCGGCTGCTCCTTGAATATCTCCCATGCTATGGAGCCCTGACCCGTAGCCACTCCCTCGTCATCAAAAGGATGTACGAAAGTGTATCCCTCTGATTCCGCAAGCTCCATTGCTTTTTCACATGCTTCGTCATATATGTCACCGTACAGCAGCACCTCTGCTCCGAGAGCCTTGGTACGGTTCACCTTTATAAGAGGAGTCGTTGTCGGCATCACTATGACGGCTTTCACTCCATATGTCTTTGCCGCGTAAGCCACGCCCTGAGCATGGTTGCCTGCAGATGCCGTGATCACTCCCTTTGCTCTTTCCTCATCGCTCATACGGCTGATACGGAAATATGCACCCCTTATCTTATACGCACCCGTTCTCTGCATATTCTCAGGCTTGAGATATACCTTGTTACCGTTTCCGGCTACAGCCGAGAAATAGTCGCTGTATATAAGCTTGGTATCAAGAGTGACCTCTCTTACCTTCTCCGCTGCCTCTTCAAACGCCTTAAGTGTCAGATACTCCTTACTCTCCATACAATCTCTCCATATATTTGACTACATCAAACCTTCTAAGGTCACTCACTCCTTCACCAACGCCCACGAACTTCACCGGTATGGCAAGCTCGTTCTCTATTGCTATGACTATGCCGCCCTTTGCCGAGCCGTCCAGCTTTGTAAGTACCACTCCCGATACATCCGTGACTTCCTTGAATTCACGTGCCTGCTCCTTCGCATTCTGTCCCGTGGAAGCATCCACGACAACCAGCGTTTCCTTTACGGCTTCCGGATATTCGGTCTTTATGATCTGGTTTATCTTTGCGAGCTCGTTCATCAGGTTCTTTTTGTTATGAAGCCTGCCTGCCGTATCCACTATGAGCATGTCATAGTCCTTTGCCTTTGCAGACTGTATCGCATCATATATGACAGAACCCGGATCTCCGTTTTCTCTTCCCTTAACTATGTCTGCGCCCGTCTTCATGGCCCATGCGGTAAGCTGCTCTATAGCTGCCGCCCTGAAGGTATCCGCTGCCACAAGCATCACCTTCCTGCCAAGGGCTCTGTATCTTGCGGCAAGCTTGCCTGCAGATGTGGTCTTGCCCACGCCGTTCACTCCGACCACGAGCACGACTGATTTCTTATCTTCGAATTCAAAGTCCGTATCGGAGGATATAGCTTCAAGCTTCTCCTCCATTATCTTTGTGAGGACCTTCCTGGCTCCCTCAGTGTCGCTGACACGCTCTTTTCTTACTCTTTCCTTAAGCTCATCTACGAGCTCCTCAGCGGTCTGCATGCCCACATCACCCATGATCAGGGTGTCGGTCAGATCCTCGAAGAATTCCTCATCTATCTCTTCATAGCCTGTGAAAAAATCAGAAAGCCTGTTGAAGAATCCCATCACGCGCCTTCCTTCTTCTCATCCCACATGGCATCCTCGAGATTGACTGCGACCTGCGTGGATACACCCTTTTCCTGCATGGTGATACCGTACAGGCGGTCGCACTTGTTCATGGTACCTCTTCTGTGTGTGATGACTATGAACTGCGTATGCTCTGTGAGCTGCTTCAGGTAGGAAGCAAAACGCTCCACATTTGCTTCATCCAATGCTGCCTCTATCTCGTCAAGCAGACAGAAGGGCGACGGCTTCAGATTCTGTATCGCAAACAGCAGTGCTATGGCAGTGAGCGCCTTCTCTCCTCCGGACAGCTGCAGCATGTTCTGCAGCTTCTTGCCGGGCGGGTGCGCCTCGATATTGATACCGGCTTCGAGCACATCCTCATTGTCCGTGAGAGTAAGCTTACCGTGTCCGCCTCCGAACATCTCGGCAAATACCTTGTCAAACTGCTCGCCTATCTGATTGAACTTCTCAGTGAACTGCTTTCTCATAGACTCTGTCAGTTCATTGATGATCGTAGTCAGATCCTCTTCTGCATGGATGATGTCATCCCTCTGCTTTGTCAGGAACTCGTATCTTTCCGCAAGCTCCCTGTACTCTTCTATGGCTCCGACATTGACGTCTCCGAGATTTCTGATCTCGGCCTTCAGTCTTACGGAGTCTTTTCTCATCTCGGGAAGTTCTCCCAGAGTCTCGTCTTTAAGCTCTCTTGAAGCTATGAGTGTCAGGTTGTACTCATCCCACATGTACTTGGTGAGACCCTCGCTGCTCTCGTTCAGCTTCTCCTTCTGATTCTCGAGTCTTATCTTCTCTCTTTCGAGTGCCGCCTTCTTCTCGTTGATCGCATCCCTGTCTTCAAAGAGGCTCTTCTGTACCTTGGCAGCCTCGTCACGCTGTGCCATCAGCGCCTTCATCTCATCCTGCTTTTCCTTGTCGTAGTCGCCGGCTGAAAGCAGTGTCTCCTGCAGGCTCTTTATCTGGTCTGTCTTGAATACGATATCCTCATCATTCTTTTTGAGGTTCTCCTCTATATTCTGCAGATCCGTCTTAAGCCTTGCATTCTCTCCCTCTACTCTGTCTATATTCTCAGAAGCATAGGTCTGCTGCTCTCTGAACTTCGCCATACGCAGCTCGTTCTCTCCCACTTCCTTACGAAGCGTGAGCGACTCCTCCGTAAGCTGCTTGATAAGGGCATCCAGTCTTGCAGCCTCTTCATCGGCGTTCTTTTCCATGTCTTCAGACTGCTTCAGCTTGTCCTCGTTTTCTTTAAGCTGACGTCTGATATCCTCTATCTCCTTGTCCAGATCGCCCACCTCCGAGACGATACCGGCTCTTCCCGCAGAGTTTTCGTTCTTTTTCTCCTCTGCCATGTTGAGGTTCATCTTGGCCGTATTGAGGCGCAAGCTCTCCTCCTGCATCACATCGGCGATGCTCTGCATCTCGTTCCTTAAGCTGCTCTTACTGTCTCTCAGTTCCTCTATGGACTGCAGTATCCTGTCCTTCTCTTCAAGCTTCTTCTTAAGATCGGCTGTGAGCTCTTCTATCTCACGTCCTCTTCCGAGCAGATTGCTCCTGCTCCTGAACGCACCTCCGGCTATGGCTCCGCCCGGATTCAGCGCTTCACCCGCCACGGTCACTATCCTGAGAGTGAACCTGTATTTTCGTGCCAGAGCTATTGCATTGTCTATATTATCCACGACGATGAAGTTGCCTAGAAGGTTCTTTGCAACTATGTCGTATTTTTTATCTGACTTTACGAGAGTATCCGCCATGCCTATGACGCCCTTCTCGTTCACAGCATCCTTTGCCTTGAAGTCCCTCTCCTGTATCGTGTTTAAAGGCAGGAAAGTCACACGTCCCGCATGTGCCTGCTTCAGCTCCTCTATGAGGTTCTTTGCAGCCTTCTCATCCTCTACCACTATGTTCTGTATATTGGCACCCAGAGCAGTCTCTATGGCTGTCTCGTATTCGTTGTCCACCTTAAGAAGATCTGCCACGACTCCGCATATCCCGGCAGACTTGTCCTTCTTCCTGTCCATCACAAAGCGTACGGCATTACCGTATCCTTCATACCTCTCCGCTATGTTCTTCAGGCTCTCAAGCTTTGTCTTCTCTTCGGTATATGCAGTCTCGAGTCTTCGCTCCTCTTCGACTGCCTCGTCTATCTTCCGGTTTATCTCACCAAGCTCGTTCTCTTTTTCTTCCCTGTGCTCATTGTGCTCCCTGATCCTGGCTGCTATATCCTCCATGTCTTTTTTCATGGCCTCTATGGCATCCTCGGCCTCTGCCTCGGAGCTCTTGGCTCTGAGAAGCTGTGAAGAAAGCTCTGCCTTCCTGATCTCGGACTGCTCGAGCAGAGTGTTCAGTCTTTCCTTCTCTCCCTTTATGGCGCCTCTGCCGTCTATGGTATCAAGCACAGCCTGCTTCTTTGCGGCTGCCTCGTTCTGAGCATCCTCAATCCTGCTGTCGTAGTCTGCAAGGCTCTCCGTCTTGCCGCTTCCTGCTCCTTCAAGCTCAGCTACCTTGGCGTCTATCTCAGCCTTGCTCTCTTTAAGCTTCACGAGCTCCTTGTCATGGTGCTCCATGCTTTCCTGTATCTGCTCTTTTCTTTCGCTGAAGTGTCCGCTCGTAGCCTTCAGTGAGTTTATCTGCTCCTCCAGCACCTTGATATCGGAATCGATACGGCTCCTCTTCGTATTGGAGTCGGATATCTCCTCACGCATGTCTTCTATGGTGTGCTCGAGCTCTTCTATCCTGCGGCTCTCTTCCTCGTACTTGTTGTGGCTCTCCTGCAGTTCTCTGTCCACGCCTTCTATGTCGCTTATCACCGCATCTGTCTTTGCCGTAAGCTCCTGTATCAGCCCCTCATATCTTTCGGACTCTGCAAGGAAGATGTTCACATCGAGCTTTTTGAGTTCTTCCTTCTTTTCCAGATATACCTTTGCATCCTCGGACTGCTTGCGAAGAGGCTCCACCCTGTTCTCCACCTCTGACAGTATGTCAGTCAGACGCAGCAGATTGGCCTTCTCGCTGTCGAGCTTCTTTACCGCAGTATCCTTGCGCTTGCGGTACTTCACTATACCGCAGGCTTCATCAAAGAGCTCCCTTCTCTCATCAGGCTTGCCCGAGAGTATCTGCTCTATCTTTCCCTGTCCTATGATGGAGTATCCGTCCTGTCCTATACCCGTATCATAGAAAAGCTCGTTGATGTCCTTGAGCCGTACGGGATTGCCGTTTATCAGATAATCAGACTCACCCGATCTGTATACCCTTCTCGTGACAGACACTTCGTCGTAGTCAGTCGACAGCACATGGTCGGAGTTGTCCATGGTGATGGTGACATAAGCATAACCCATGGCCTTCCTGATCTCGGTACCTGCGAAGATGACATCCTGCATCGAGGATCCTCTCAGCTGTCTCGCGCTCTGCTCTCCGAGCACCCATTTGACTGCATCGGAGACATTACTCTTGCCGGAGCCGTTGGGGCCCACTATGCCGGTGATACCGTACTTGAAGTCCAGTTTTATCTTATCCGCAAATGATTTGAATCCGTGTATCTCTATGCTCTTTAAATACATATCATATTTCCCTCAGCTTCTTCAGCGCCTCATACGCCGCATTCTGCTCGGCGTGCTTTTTTGAATTCCCTTCGGCTACCGCTTCTTTTTTTCCGTCTATGATCACGGCCACGGTAAATATCTTTGCATGCTCGGGGCCTCTCTCGGCCACGGTCTCATACTCCAGCTTACCGTTCCTTGCCTGTATCAGATTCTGCAGATGTGTCTTGGAGTCATGAAAGAGTATCTTGTGCTCTATATCCTTAAGAACGAAATCGGCTATGAATGCTCTTGCCTCATCCATGCCTCCGTCCAGATAGATCCCTCCTATCAGGGCTTCGAATACATCAGATACTATGCTGTCTTTATTCCTGCTGTTGTTCCTGTCCTCACCCTTGCCGAGCCTTATGTGATCGGGAAGACCGATCTCCTTGGCGCATCTGGCAAGCGTCGGTTCACAGACTATGGATGCCCTGAGACTTGTCATCTGTCCCTCTCTCATCTCCGGATGTGTCCTGAAGACATGATCCGAGATTGTAAGCTCAAGCACAGCGTCCCCGAGGTATTCCTGCCTCTCGTAGTCGTCTGTCCCTTCTCCTCCCGTCTCGTTGCGAAATGAGGAGTGCGTGAGGGCTGTAAGTAGCAGCTCCTTATCCTTGAAGCTATAGCCTATTCTGTTTTCCAGTTCCTCTACAGGATATCTGCCGTTCATTTTACTACATCACTAAAGAGCCGGTCTGTACCACACCGGCTCGGAATCTTCCAACTTTACAATGGTTCAGTTCTTTTCCCTTGTAGCCTTGATAAGCTCTACCGCATCGCCTACGGTCTTGATGTTCTCCACCTCGTCCGTATCCACGGTAAGCTCGAATTCCTGCTCTATGCCCATAATGATCTGGAACACGTCGAGCGAGTCAGCGCCGAGATCATCAGTAAACGTGGTCTCGAGAGTCACCTCGTTCTGATCCACGCTGAGAACTTCCGCAATGATCTCCTTCAGCTTTTCAAATTCCATATCTTCCTCCCTGTCAGTTGATATCCGAATCAAGATCCAGATACTGCTTTATCTTTCCGTTCACATCCTGCTCTTTGAAGGTGATGCACTGTATGATGGAGTTTCTTACTTCTCCCGCCGTTGCAGACCCGTGAGTCTTGACCACAAGTCCCTTAAGACCGAGAAGCGGTGCCCCTCCGTACTGTGTGGCATCAAAAGCCTTCAGCGTCTCCTTCAGTGAGCTCTTTATGAGCAGCGCGCCTATCTTCGTCTTGAGATTTTTCATCAGCGCACCCTTTATCTTTGAAAGGAATACCTTGCCCACGCCCTCATACATCTTAAGAGCGACATTTCCGGCAAAAGCCTCGCAGACTATGACGTCGGCTCCGCCCATCGGTATCTCCCTTGCTTCTATCGAACCGATGAAATTGATATCGGTGCAGTTCTTAAGAAGCGGGTATGTCTCCTTTACCAGGGCATTTCCCTTTTCCTCTTCGACTCCTATATTCAGAAGAGCCACTCTGGGATTGTTTATCCCCATGGCGTACTTCATGTAAGCAGATCCCATCTTGGCAAACTGCACCAGATGTGAGGGCCTTGCATCCACATTTGCTCCGCAGTCCACAAGCAGCGACACCCCGTTTGCATGAGGTATGAGCGGTGCCAGAGGCGGCCTCTCAACGCCCCTTATCCTGCCAACGAGCAGCTGTCCTCCGGCAAGCACTGCTCCGGTGCTTCCTGCCGATACGAAAGCGTCACACTTACCCTCTTTCACAAGGTTCAGTGCCTTTACCAAAGAAGAATCCCTCTTCTTTCGGATAGCCATGACAGGAGCTTCGTCCATACCTATGACCTCCGTCGAATCCACTGTCTCGATCCTGTCTTTAGGATAGGTATATTTCTTAAGCTCGGCTTCAACGGCATCGTGATCTCCTACGAGATACACCTTCACATTCCCGTTGTCATTTACCGCATTTACGGCACCCTTTACTATTTCCGCAGGGGCATTGTCTCCGCCCATTGCGTCCAATGCCACATTTACATATTCAGACATATCTTGCTCCCAACTGACCTTACCAAACTATGATACAAGAGCCATCTTCAAACGTCAAACTGTATCAGGGCCATTGCCCCCCTTATCATCAGCACCGCTGTTCGCGTCTCCTTCTGACAGTTCTCCGGGCATATAGACGTGTCTTGTGGAGCCGAAATTCGATCTGTAGACCTTTTTCCATATCTTCCACATGTAAGGCAGCGTGATATACTCCCTGTCTATCTTCTTCGTATCCGCCAGAGCTGACACTTCCGTATAGAGTTCTTTTGTGAGTTCGGAATCAAATCTGATCTTTTTCATGTTTTCCGCCTTATAGCAAGAAACTCCGGTGTGTACCGGAGTCCCTGAGATCTCATTTAGTCTTCAGCGAGAACCTTTTTCTTGTTGTATGTCCCGCAGTTCTTGCATACTCTGTGCGGCAGCATCAGCTCTCCGCAATTAGGACATTTCACAAGGTTCATCGTATCCATTTTCCAATTGGCACGTCTCTGATCTCTGTGTCCCTTGGACGATTTATTTTTAGGGCAAATCGACATTTCTTCACCTCCTTATATACTTGGTCGCACTCGCATTATTATAAAGACACTGTTATCCTTTGTCAACAACGATTTTTCGAAGTTTTCCCGTGTCCGGACTCATCCGGCATTGACTGCCTCATTTACTGCTCCTATTGTTTGACTTCACGAATGATATCAATGATCCCGTCATAGTCTATCTGCATAAGACAGGCCTGCAGTCTCTCAAACCTCTCCCTGTCTTCATCCGGCAGCCTGTATTCCTTGACTGAGTCCATCACCATCGCAGCCAGCTCATAGTCCATGGCCTCGGCAAATTCGTAAAGTCCCGCATAGGCATCCGCCAGGATATCAGCCGGTATATCCGGCAGATCATCGGGCACTCCGAACTCCGTATCCAGCGCATCCTTTAAGGATCTGTATCCCTCCATGAGGGCACCGTGGTGTTCTTCTATGAAGCCTGTATCACCGGCCTTACCTGCCATCTCAAGCGCTTCCGCATCACTTCCAAGCTGCAGTGCGCCCACCAGGCGCGAGCTGCTCTTCAGCGCATGTACCTTTATAGTATAATTCTCCCAGTCCTTCGAATCAAAGAATTTCTGTATCTCTCCGGCTTTGGTGTTATATGAATCATAGTATATCTTGAGTACAGAGAGGAAAGCATCCTCTGATCCGCTGTTCTTTACGGCTGCCGCCACATCTATGCCGGGTATGCTCTCATACCATTTCTTCTCTTCCTCGGGAACGACAGCTGTCCCGACCGCTTCTGTGCTCTCTTCACTGAGCTCATCCGCATTCTCCGACTCTGCTTCCTCATATTCATCATAATCGTCATACTCTTCGTTTACCTTGGCAATGATCTGCCCGAAGTTGTAGTTTCTGTTGCCTTTCACCAGATACAGCAGGCCGAAAGTGCCCTCTCCGCAGTTGGATGAAATGCCGGCCGAAGCCTTCTGGAATACTATGTTTTCGAATCCTATCCTTTCCTTCACCTTCTCTTCTATCCAAAGCAGCTCCTCTTCTGACATGCCTGCATAGGTGATGAAGACAAATGAATGGTCCGGGGACACGGAAGATGGCAGCGCATAATCTATATACTTTTCGTAGCATCTCTTTTCACTTCCGAACAGCAGCCTGCCTACGCCCAGTTTATCCTTTTTCATCCTGAGCACAGGTCTAAGCCAGAGCGTGTTCAGCACATTGTTCATGAAAGGACTGATCCTGCCGCGTCTCAGCATTATCTCCGTATTCTTTGCCACGAAGCTGCACCTGATCATTTTCTTGGCTTCTTCAAGCTCGGATACTATCTTCTCCACCGGTGTATTCTGCTGCGCGAGTCTGGCCGCTATCATCACCCGG